>Ga0123355_10002646_pt1 | contig 25432 bp, 8 predicted proteins | sample TergutEmb28metaG_3_FD_89872 | JGI IMG/M metagenome (GOLD analysis project Ga0123355, IMG submission 89872) | Embiratermes neotenicus P1 segment gut microbial communities from Petit-Saut dam, French Guiana - Emb289 P1 | ecosystem: Host-associated > Arthropoda: Insects > Digestive system > Gut ...
ATATAAATATAAATATAAATATAAATATAAATATAAATATAAATATAAATATAAATATAAATATAAATATAAATATAAATATAAATATAAATATAAATATAAATATAAATATAAATATAAATAAAGCCTAATTATCCCGTAGGGTCAACGGCCTCCTGTTGGAACCAGGGAGAGTTCGAGTGATTTATCACTATGTGAGCTAATTCTAGAGATGCCGCATTTTTACGAATGTCGTATCTACTCCATCACTCCGGTTTTTGGCTGTTAGTGACAATTGCCCTCTTGGTACTTTCCTGAACGACTGTCCCGTTTAGGTCTTCTGTCACCCACTTATCCTTCTACCTAGTATCAGGTCGCAAAGTGATGTAGCGCCCCAACCGGAGAAATATCGAAATTCAGTTTTCCAGACTTCTGTGAATAAAAGTAAGTTCCGGACTGCAATTTTATACGGAATTGGTTTTACAGTTAGCCTGTTCAGTGATGTGGAAGCACATTTTTAAGAGGTGAATTAATGTAGCAATTATGTTTGCTGCATGGCTAATCATTAATCTCTTAATTTGTAGGTTTAATACAATTTTAAACGAACCAAATGCGGTGGCGTAGTTGCTTGAGGCACTTCCTACAGCCCGAAAGGTTGCGGGCTTGATCCTTTTTGGGGTAATTATAATTTTCCATTGACTTAATCCTCCTGGACGCACTATTGCTTAGCATGTAACAAAAGTGAGTACCAGTTGTATCTAACGGAGGGTAAAGACGGCCGGTGTGTGGCGCTGACAACATTGCCGCTTTCATTTGCCGATTATCAATAAATTCTTGGAGCCTCAAACTCCTGGAGCTCTAAGGCCTGTCCAGACCTATATAGGGATTGTTTTACCTTTACCTTTTTACGTTCTTAGGTACACTGCTTTGAAATCTACGAGGCTAATAACAATACGTGTTAAGAATCGTCTATGACGAATAACAGTGTTAGATATCTGGTGCTACACTGCGCTACAACACTTGTTTCGTTACACTAACTGGCGTATCGAGCTATCGGGTTGCCCACTAAGACTTCTTATTTTAACTTGCAAGCTTTTACAGCTACAGCTGACTCTTAGAAATTCTCTGCTGTATTTAATAATAATTTTAACTATGTCTGTACTTAAACTTTTAGGTAAATATGTTAACTTTAAAGTACACATATTATGATAATGGACTCTTCACTTGTTTGTATATGGGGTCAGAACTTGAATTTATAAATTATAGCATCCCAGTAGGAAGTGATGTTTCTGTGGTCTGGGTGAACCCACTCATTTTAGAGGCCCATTTAACTAAAATTCTTGGTTGCTTTGTCGATTTCACCTTCGAAACTCGCATGTTCGTCATCTTATTGTCACTGATTGCAGGAAACTGACAGTATGGAGTTGGAATGTCTACAAATGTCGTGACATCCCTGGTCCACGAAAATCTGTCAGATTTTCCAAAGAAAATTGGGACATATAGAGAATAAAACTAGGCGCCCATATAGCACGGCGAATGATCCCTATTTCTTTCTCATTTCTCTGAAGTGTTCACCGGCTGTCAGGTCCATCCAGCTGCTTGTTAAGTTGGTACTCGCGGATTCTTGTTCTGAAAGAAAACATCCAAGATATAGTACAACTATTCTCAGATTTGGCCAAGTTTTCCCAGCCCTGTTCATGCATGCACGACATGAAATTAACAACAGTTTCACTACAGGTGGCCATGTTAGCTAAATTCAGAGAGGGCCACGAGTCACGGTCGAATCTTATACATTAATTATCTTGGTATATATAAAGTGTGCCATCAAGTTACGTTATTGACAAGTTGTGTGTTAGTTGGCGGCGTATGCAACGGTGTGCATGCGAACCCATGGGGCATATAAGACGTCTTACTGGGAATGACATAAAAGCACGCGCGTGTGTAGATATAACCTAAAGGTTACAGTAACGTACATGGTACTAACGCAAAGCGGACATGTAGTATGAGAGGGCTATTGTAATCAGCTCTTCAAGCAGACGTGAGGTTCTCTGCTTTTAGGTCCGTTCTCATAGTCACGAAAATAGTCTATTAACTTCGTCATTTCCATCCGTCTTTTGCCCTGGCTGTCCGTCCGTCTGTATCAGCGCGGCTACCATTGAACGGATTTCCATAAAATTTCATATTGCGGACCTTTATGAAAATCTGTCCATGAAACCCAAATTTGGATAAAATCGAGAAACATTTTCGGGCACTTCACATGAATACAGAATGTGCCGGTCCCAGTAGCCGCGCGGTCTAAGGCGTAGGTCTGCGGCCGCTCGCCTGCTGAGATCGTGGGTTCGAATTCCGCCGGGGACATGGATGTCTCCCTGTTGTGAGTGTTGTGTGTTTTCAGGTAGAGATCTCTGCGACGAGCTGATCACTCGTCCAGAGGAGTCTTACCGACTGTGATGCGTCATTGTGTGTGATCTAGAAACCTCAAGAATGAGGATGCCATGACCCGCGTTGGGCCGCAGTGCCATAGGAATATATATATATATATATATATATATATATATATACTAAGTGTAAGAAGATTCACGGCATAAATAGCGTAAAATTCTCTTTAGGCTTCTTATGGTGCTTTCTTTATATCGTTCGCAATGTTACTTCGGACGAGTTACGGACTGACACTGTACGTATTTCTGCCTTTCTTTGAACACAAAAATTATTTGTAATTACAAACGCCACTTGCCTCAAAGGTGGTTGGTAATGCAGGGATCGCATTTTTTTATGAACTGCGGTTTGTCAGTTTCTTGGTCAACGTCCTTAAATTGTGACACAGTGCGTAATATTAATGCTACCTTTCCTTCGTTTCCGTGTCCAACTTTCAACTAAGTCATAATATTTACTTTTAATTTTACGGAGTGTTCCACTTCGAATCACTTGGAAACGCTGCGACTCTTCGGTCGAAGAATTGGCACACTTGGTATTGGTACAGTAGTAGATGAAATAGGCCTGCGTCCTTGTACGGAAGATTTAATACTGCACTGAACTACTGCAAGTAATACCACACCTTCCATACGTAATCCTTCTATATAAGGAATCGCACATTATATTCTTCATATAGCACACAACGAGCAGGTTGAAGAGGCCGCTCTGTGTGCAGTTGTGTATGGGCCGGTATCAGATAAAAGAAGCCGCTGTAAGGTAGTTTATTTTGTATGCCAGTGATACCAGTGCCAAGTATATTTGCATACCGAGAGAATGTCCTGCCAGATGATGAATCGTAGTAGACTGTCTCAAACAATGCATTACGCAGTGTGGAAATATGGCCGTGTATCCTACGTAAATATCGTTTAATATAACGAAAAACGGATGCAAAACAGAGCGTTTGAATGGATTAATGTGTTCGTACATTTTACAGAAACGCTTTATCCTACAGTAAGATTTTACAACTGCAGGAATAAAGATTCAGGCATGACTCTAGAAGCTACCCTGTTCTAGTCACGACATGGCTCTCAGATGTCCTTATTGTGGCTTTTTTACTCTCTCTAAGCAAATACCTCTCAACCTCATTCGATCGTCTAAAAACTACACAGGTTTTACATCGTCAGAGGAGGCTGTATTAGTCAGTAAAGGTAAGTTGTATTGCATAACTCACAGAAGAAGTTATTAAACATTGTTTATTTTAAATCATGGATGCAGATATTATTTACCAGACACTTGGGTGTTTACATGGCAGTAAAAATTAAATTTTCTGTCTTTAGGGTTGAGATACCTAATACCTCAGATATGGTTGTCGACCTGGTGTCTCCATACCCAAGGTGTACATGAATCAAGTCGGAATAAGGGCAGTCCATTCAGGAAGAATGATGACTAATAAAGAAAAAAATTTAAAGGAAACTCTGAAAATGACAATTTTAAGGAAGAAAATAAAGAAACACATTTAATGGAAATTTCTTGATGGATGATTTTTTAGAGCTCCTCAGAAGTAGATGATAATCTACTTTGTAAGAGGTGACTCAGCATTGTTTGGTAGATGTGTGACAACTTTCTGGAGATATAACCGTCCTGAGAACCTCAAATTTCGTCTTAGAACCTGTCAAACACTTCGGATATGAAATGGCCTTTTGTTACAGAACAAAGGGTTTTTTCCTTCTTTCACACACACACACACACACACACACACACACACACAATACATGTCGTTACTTGTAAGTTTTCTACTGAAATCTTTAAAAGAGGTGCTTCAACAAGACACATAATGAAGGAGTTATGTGAAATAGTGAGGGATTTTGTTTGTGATTGAAAGAGTCAATGTTACTTCGACGGTTCATGGGCCATCTGAATGGGGCTACTGAATGATAGAAACTACGCATTCCATCACGGCCATTTGACTCTGCTTTAAGTTACATGATTCCACTTGTCACCTTCAGTTCCTAATACCCCATGACCACCAGCAGCAGAAACAGCCGCTCTAGGATTCTCGATCTTCACGGTTGTTGGTCAATCCATTTTTTCCCTTGGAAGACGTACGTTTTTCCTGCCAGTCCTGATGTTTTCGTACAGTAGCTTCGGAATGCTTGTGTCGTTCACTCCTAACGCGTGATGTGCCTTCCTTCGTCTATAAACTACAATAATTTCATTTACACTTAGTGTATTTAGCTCTTCTATTATTTTATTTGTTTTTTGGTTTGTGGTCATACATATTTTGAAAGCGATTTCAGTAAATTTTTCTTCGTTCTTTACACTCACCTTTCATTCTGTTTTCATTGATATTCAATTCTCAGATCGGTGTAGGATCGTTGGTACCGCCATTATGCATTTTCAAAAACGTTTCTTTATTAATTATTTTATATGTGCATCGAATTATTCAACGTATATAAACTGTTGAAAACTTTCTGACATATTTCAGTATTATTTGTATACGACAGATTACATTGCAAAAGGTTACATTATTTTGTTTGTTTAATTACTTTGTCTTCAATAATTAGTTTTTGTCTAATACATTCACTTTTGTAAACTTCACAATTTTTATTTTAACAATAGAAATTTTAAAGTTGTGACTTATGTACATTTAAAATTACATAACTTTAGTACAAAACAATAGTTTCCAGGTGGTATTATGTCATTTGAAACACCCAAACAGATATAGAACTGAAACGTGAAATACAGTCTTTGGAAAATTAGGCTGTGGTAAATGTAATAAATATGTTACGTACCCTGTAAACGCTGACGTGTTTGTTGGTACTTGTCATCATGAAATGGCAGATTTTTCCTTTTGGGTTACATAAAAGTGTGAAACATGTAATGTTTTGCCGGTTTGGTAGGAAGATGGTATGTGGCAGAAATGAAACGAGCAAGGCAATTTGCACACTTGAAATGAATTACTTAAAGTTGCATCCGTGTAAACGGTTGCACGCGAAGACATTTACCCGTAGGTTACAAAACTCTTATACAGACTGGATGCACGACCATCGTGACTTGATTCATAATCGGAAGTTCCTTATATCGTATCCAGTGAACATTTGCGATGAACAGCGACTTCAAACAACGTTCCTAACAGCTACCAATTGGAAATACGCTTTTTATTTCACCAACATGCCTTACAGAACATTTCCACTAACACTGCCATCTCTACAATAACTACTAGTATTTGTACACTGCTAATACTACTGCTGCTAATATTGTTAATGCTGTTAATACCGCTGCGAAATACTGCTACTGCTATTATTACTTCTGCTGATAAGTAGGTGATGGATAAAATATATGCATTATTTTGCTAGTATTTTGAAATAAATTGAAATAGAGAAGAGAGAAATGAAGAAAAACAAAATTTGAGAGAAAAAACTGAAGAATTTGCTTTCAAAAGACTGGGTTACTATAAAAGAAATAGACGCTTTCAATGTTGTATTGAAAATACATTATTAATGATTTAGCCAAAATACTATTTACATGGTTTTGTAGCACATGTTTTTAAGTTTATATGACGAAGTTACAAATGTTCTATGTGTGAGCCTTTTGTCACACGACGGATATCAATACGATAGTTTAATTCTGTCCAAACAGACCTGAGCATATCCTCGTCAACACTTGCAACAGCTGTTGTGATGTATAAACAACCAATTTCTTGAAATTTCTTGCTCCATTCGTAGATAGACTGCGTTGTAGGTGGAGATTTGCCCTATCGTCTTCTGAAATGACGCTGTACAAGAGTAACGGAGTTCGTCTCCGCTAATTCCAGCACACAAACGCCTTCTCCACCACAGTTAACAGTCATTTTGCTTCAGTGATTTCAAGGACGCTGACGTGGTGCTGACGTCACGAAAGAATGCCTGGAAAAAAATTTTCATCTTTCCTCTAGGCTACTACCCAAACTGTGTCCACTGCGCTAACGGTTTTGATACTACATAACGTTGAAAGTGTCTATTTATTTTATAGTAACCTGATAATTTAGTAGGCTGTAGCAGGGTCACTTTTATTGTATTCCCAGATTACTCGTGTAATATGCAAGAGTTGTCCGATCAGAATTCGCCGTCGGGTGGCTCCGAATCTAGATGTGAACCCGGAGACGGATTAGCCTGACTGAGATTTCTCATACTGTTCCTGAGTTTATTCAGGCAAATACCGCGATTCTGCCCCGTGCTCGACCATTCTTGCTCTCTTCCCCGCACAATATGATGAGTTCTTTCCTAGTCGGTCATAGCTAGGTAATGAGAGATGTTGAAAGTTTTGTAAATAAACTGAGAATGAGGAACTGCACGGGATTCGGTTCCGGGTCCTTTATATATACTTTCGCTCTAGGCAATGTGAAATTTAAGTTAAGAAATTTGGACAGAATATATTGCTTGTTAACAGAGTAAATGCGTTGATTCATGCGGTCTTACTTAGAACACTGAACTTATCTATGAAGAACGGGTGTAGGAAGTTGTGAAGATAATATGAGGTAATATTTACGAACGAAAATCACAGCGGGAGTTCAGGGACTGTACTTTCAATAGAAGCACTACAGAAAATTTTTAGCCCGTACAACTAAGCAAGTCTGTTAACCACAGATGCTGCATGTTGTCACTTATTTTCTATAATGAGATTTGTAGTCTTGTCATATCCGGCGTTACCTGTACAAACTATTTTAATAGCACTGATATTCATAAAAATGCGTTATCTCCCACGCGTGAAGTTTGATTGAACGAAGTAAATAGATTCATGGCAAGTAAGAGATTCGCTACTGATAATCAGAGGTAACTGGATGTCGCAAATCTCACGGAAAAGAACAAAGGGAAGTTGTGTGAAATTTATATCAATTCTATGTAAAGCCAACGCACTGATACATTTGGAAAGGTCATTGCAATAGGCTTCAGCCAAAACAATTGTGATTTTTTCAAAGGAACATTTTACAGTAATTTTAAATACGTTTTAGTGATTTGTTGTCAAACCTTTTAATCGTGCAAGGACGCGATGTACCCTAAAGCAAGGAGTGGACTCCCACAAACCCTGACAGTAAGTTCTATTTAAGTAGCGACCTTGGTGACATACTTAACATGCCCTTTTTTATTTGTAATAACCCTGCTTTGAAACACACCTGTGACGTCACAGCCACACCGGTTTCCATTTTTAGGATACACATTCCTTCTTGAGTGGATCACTGATATAGGGATACAACGATATAAAGTAATGACGTCATGTCAAGGTTTCGTGGGTTCGATAGACTTTGATTGGTGTGATGCTATGTCATTCCTGTCATTTAGAAAACCTGTAATTCGTTTGTTTTTGATTTATTTTTACTATTGATGATGAGAAGCTGGCAGCCTTTGATGCAATTTGCACGTGGTTTTTCATTAAGCTCTATGTTATTGTAATTAATTGGACTGTTCTTAGTTCATTAAACGTTTTTTCGGGTCTGCAGCTGCTCGATAGCTGGACCGGATTCGAATCACGCTGATTGCATGGATGTGTCGTCTCTTGTGTTTGTTTTGTGCTGTGTGTGTAGCGGTTTCTGTGATGAGCTGATCATTCGTCCGGAGGAGTGCTACTCGATGTGTGTTTGTGTGTGTGTGTGTGTGTGTGTGTGTGTGTGCGCGCGCGCGCGCGTTCTCGCGCGCAATATTGCGGCGACCACAGGCCCGATTTTGGCTCTTGCGCCATAGAGAAAAAACATTCGATTATTTGAAATTCATTAAAATATCGAAGACTTGCTGTAAACCTTTTTAAGCTTTTGATGCGATTGAAAAGCGATTTTTTATATTGGTAATGAACAGAATTTCATATCCTTTATTCTATTTAATCTGTCCATTATAGAGGTTAGGCGTTTTTAAAGAAATGTATTGTTGTGTGTAAAAGATTTTACACATGCACAGCAATTTTCTTAAAGAGACTTTTGTTTTAAATTCTGCAATTATTTAGGTTACTCTAACAATTTTCCCCCGAAATTTCTACAGGAATTTTGCCGGTAATACGTGTACGATAAGCACTGCCACAAAGTGTATAGTGGAAATATGGATTGTTTCTGCGACTAACAAAAGAGTACTCTAATCAATATCTATGGTCTAGCATAAAAACAAGAAGTTAGAGCTCGTGAGATTTGTGTACGTTATTATAGGAGGCCCACATAAAACCATACTGTCTTGGGTAAAACTCTGTCTCACATTTGTGTGTCTGCTTCTAATTTTATATTGCACAGGATGCAGTAAACGCTGAACGTATGCAGGAGTTTGGTGGGGAAGTATGAAGTAAGAAGGCGACTTAGAATATGTTGGCGTAGATGGGGGTGATGATATTAATACCCACCTTAAAAAAAATACGATGCAAGTGCTTTGGCTGGGCTTATCTGCCAGAGGATAGGGACGAATAGCGGGATTTTGTGAAAGGGATAATAATATTAGTGATCATGATAATAAAGTTTCCGTAACCTACTGTGGATTTTTGAGTGGTTGAGGAACTGTTAATTTCTCAAGAATGACTCTGCCCCATGGAGTTGTTGGAGGTCACCAGTGTCTGAGTATTGTCAGGAAGATGACCTTTTCTCTTCCTCCGGAATGCCTCGTAAATTAACAAAATCTTATTTTAAGTTTCACTTCCCCGTTGTATAATCTTTACTGGTGGCTGGGCTGTTAAGTGATCTGTGAAAATGGAATATGATGTATTGACATAAGCTTTCTAGTTGTACGCATTACAAATATTGTTGCGATGATACCAGCTTGACTCTAGCTCATTGAGTCGTCAACTTTTGAATCTCATCCAAATACATTGTAGCAATGTGAGTATATCTCTGCTGACTTGCAAGTTTTACATTCTTGTATCTTCATCTATACAGTTACTAAGGATGCATGCAACGTAACAGAAGAAGATGTAAGGTACCGTAAGACACATTATTTCAAAAGAAGGAGGAGGAGGAAAATATAATATCGCATTGAGAATCTGTCAGAATACACGATTTATGGAACAGTAAAAGGTTGTCTACAATACAGCGAACAGCACGCTATTAATTACCATGTAATTGGATTATTACTAAATTGTGTGTTTATAGTACAATTTAGTTTGTAAATGGGTTTTTATGGACACTATCTACTGTTTTTGTATAATTTTATCACTTGTTCTGTATGAATTAAAAGTGATATTTTACTCTAACAAAAACAACAAATACTTGGAGAAAAAATTTTTTGTAGGTAGGGAAAGTACAATAGTATATAAAATAGTATTTTACGACGAATTATTTGAGTTGTGCCTTTCTCTTTGAACTGTACGTTTACGGTGGTGAGAGCGGAACCTTACGTCCTGGACATGTTCGAATGTGATGAAGACGTATGCACGAAACTTTCGTTGTTGCCTTTCTTGGCAGTCAGCTTCTTCAAATATCAAAGAATTTAAAAAAAAAAACTTTAAGATTGTAAGAAAATATGTTTTGAAGATTGAAGGCGGATGAATTTGGCTCACGGTCACGTACAGTGACGGTGCTGATTGTGTGGGTTGTATTACAAGGGAGGTAATTATTTTGTTAGAAAGGCTTGTGCCTTATTTGAAGGAATAATTTGAAATATTATTTTGAGAGCACTTGGTATCTTTTTGCGGACATCTTGCTTCCTTTAATCACCATCCGGTGTGCAGCAACACTTAATTGCCTTGCAAAGCTATTAAGGATTCTTTGTCTTCCTCGTAATATTTTCAACACAAACGTTTTGTATCTTTCTGATCGAGTATTGCTCGAACGAGTGTGTTGTCTCGCCATCTGCACTGCTGCATGAAGGAAACAATGGGTTATATCTGGTTAAAAGTTGCGTAAAGAAAGTGGTGAAACACCGCGTTTTGTCTTACGCATCAGAATTACATGGACAGTTGCTACATTTGTCATCAGAAGTGGCCTTGACATGTGTGTAAAACTCGTGCGTGGAATTAATGACTTTAACCCGAAAGGTTCCCACTTATGACAATATTTGTCTGGGTTGCTTTAGTTTTTATGATTCTCATAAATTATCCGCATGGTCTTGGCCTACAGTTTTTTCTATTCTTTGTACAATGTTGGAGACTTTTTGTCTCAGAGACATGCAACGTCGTCTCATGAATGTTAAAATGATTACTCAACAAATGCATGTGACTGAAGAAATGTAAATATTTTAACACTTGCATTTGGAACAGTTTTATGCTTGCGTTACATTCAGTCTTATATGTAATTGATTTAAAAGATTTCCTAGTTAATCCCATGCAATATGCCTGCTTGGTCCGTCGAGTGTAATCACGTTATACGTAATACACGACCGTCAGATCTCCTATTTGTGCAAAGCTTTTGCATCACTTATACCTGAGTACATATTTCTACCGTGCTCTTCCTGTGTGGGTTTTGGGCATGTAGCTTCCTGTTTCTTCTCAGTTAGCCTGAAGGTCTTATCTCAGGGTAATCTACGTAGGAGGTCCCTGGAAAACCCATGATCTGCTACGACTGACTAACTTAACGAAAACAACACTTAGTTCTGGGTGTTTTTGATTTATTTGTGTCAGTTAACTTTCGGATTACAAGTTGGAATATTATAACACATTATCAGGTGTATCCACGGCACTTTGAGTAATCACACGGATTTACAATAATTTATTTGTAAAATACGCCTTACTATTAATTATTACCGAAAATTTATAAATTTTAACAGAGCACCAATATTTGCTTGCGTGCGACTCCAACGGTCTAAAACAGAGTGTCCATCGCTTTCTTCTTCTGTACTCTCCAAGCCAAATACCCCTCTATGTACCGAAATGATTGTATTGATCAAAATTCAAATTTAGAAAACCCCATAAGCCGAATTTAACTTTTGGAACGTCAGATCTCATTGGCTGGCTAATTCAAGTCAGTAGACTCCAAACTTACCTTAAAAGAGCATTTTAGGGGTCGCTCACTGGTACTCCTGCTGTTTGAATTATGTCCTCAAAGTGACAGAAATCTCTGGTTTCACTCAGAAAAAGAGAGCTCTAAAACTTCTGTAACTTGAAGGTTGATTGATTTGCTGTCCAGTCTCGAGCTTTTGAATGCCTTAACGACCCTCACACTTCCTGCTGTGTTCCCTGTTAGGTCATTTACAGCCAAAGGAATTTGTCTCCATGAGCCCGTTCAGGGTTTGAACCTGAATTGCCGGTAACAATATTTAGTGTACAAGAGCCCAAAGATTTACTGCAGTAATGTCAACGTATTTTCCAGTTACGTTACATCAGGTTTCGAAATATCATTTGATGTTGGTTGATTAATGATACAGAGTTATTGCAGGGTTAATCATGCCGAACCGCTCTGCATGAAGGTGAATTTAATTTATTTTATGTAATTAAATATTCAGGTTAGGTAAAATTGATTTCAAAGATTTTTTAAGCTCATGGTTACGTGCATCGTAATTCAACGTTAACAAAAATCCAACCAGATGCAACAGAATTCAGATATTTATTTACTGCGAAGTTACTCTACATGTTTAGGTGTCACAGCACCCATCATCAGGAGTACTAAAAACTGTAACCGCAGCCTCCGGTACAGGTCATAATACTGGTACAGCTACTTCCGTCCAACGTGGCCTGATCAGGAAAGTAGCTGTACCAGTATTATGACCTGTACCGGAGGATGCGGTTACAGTTTTTAGTACTCCTGATGATGGGTGCTGTGACACCCGAAACATGTAGAGTGACTTTGCAGTAAATAAATATCTGCATACTGTTGCATCTGGTTGGATTTTTATTAACATTGGTTTAAAAGGTAGTGCCCTGTAAATCTATATTTTATGCCCCTTGTCAACATTTTTACCACCATTTGCCCTTTCTAACGTTGAGAGTTTACGCCTTGAGCTTCAGGTAAAAGAAAGTTATATTGTATTCATGCGATTGAAAATTACCCTTCACTTTTAGCCTGGACTCCCAAAACAAAAATTAATCAAAATCCCATACACGTATACATGCATGTATCAGCGCCTTTGGAAGGATTTCCTTGAAATTTGATATTGGGAACTCCTTTGAAAATCTGTCGAGAAAGTTCAAAATTTGTTAAAATGAAGATAAAATATTGGATATTTTACAGGTACGTAGTAGACCTAAATACGTTTTATTGTTGCCAGAGACATACAATTGCCCTAGAAGCGTTTTTGATAGTAACGTGTAGCGCAGCAATGCAAAAGCGACGCATTGTTGCTTTGCAGCGGCAACACTGGTTATGCGAACATGCCACGATGTTACGTTATAGGTACACACCTATATTGTTACCTACAAATTATACAGACAACACCTAGAATACAATCCGTCGTAAAAGTTTGAAATATGTGCGTACATTATTTTTCTTTTGGTATACGCGGTAGCTTCAAAAATTTCTTGGAATCACTTTAATTCTGAGAAATACAAAACATTATATTAACTTAAGTTACATTTCCTTTAAAATAATCTCCTTGTGTAAATATTCGCTTGTGACAGCGGGAAGCCATTTTGCGATAGCCTTTTCAGCTCTTTCGTCGCATTCTTAATGATGTCAGTAGCATCACAAAAAACTCGTCCCTTCAATGATGATTTCATTTGAGGGAACAGATAAACTTCAGCTGTAGCCAAGTCACGAGAATAAGGGGGGGGGGGGGTTGTTCCAGGGAGGTCACCTTTTTCTTTGTTAAAAAATCCTTAACCAACACCGATAGTTGTGTTAGAGCATTGTCGTGAAGGAGAAACCAAATATTGGTTCTTAATTTTTCGGGGTATTTCCTTCTGACTGCATCCCCAAGGCGACGAAGGATGTCAGTGTACATTTATTTATTCACGCTTTTACCTTTAGGGAAGAATTCGTAATGGACAGTGCTCTTGAAATAAAAAAAAATCCTCCAAATTTTACCAGCGAATTCCGGAAACGTCATTGAAGCTACTGGGTAAAACATGGTTTAAGAGACGGTAACTTAAAAATAAGATTTTTTAGTATTGACCTATTACAGCGCGCTTTCTGTAGGAAAGTGAAGTTTGTCTTGCTATGCCTGACGACATGACCTCAAATATCAAAGATCTTATTAATTTATTACGGAGTCAACATTTGTACAACAATGCAATAGTTAATAATACACCAAATTATAACCGAAGTGCCGTAATTTAGTAGGTTTTACAGTTGCCTGTAGTGTGTGGAATATAACTGTGAACACTTTATTTTAGTAAACATATTTTTACATTGATTCTCTCAATAAGTAAATTAGTGAATCATATATTTATTGGACCGTGCATCATTGTGCTAGTTGAAGAATAAAAGACCAACTTGGTGTCACTTGCTATATTATTTCACTTCTTATGTGCTCTACATGTTTCGGATATTAATATATCCATCATCAGGAGTTTGCGAAGTGAAATAAAATAGCAAGTGACATCAAGTTGGTCTTTTATTCTTCAAGTAAATTAGTATTATATTTTTATGAGATATCATTAGGATGTATTTATTTTAAATAATAACATTAACATAAATCTCATAATATAAAATTTGCAAATAAATGAACAGTACAATCACCAGTCAAATGAACTTCATTAAATTAGCGGGACCGAAAGTGTTCATAAAAAAAGAGCACTGTTTTTTTTATCACAGCAAGAGGGTGTTGAACTTCGAAGTATGCTGGTTGATTTGATAATTTAAAATGATTTCTGAGCTTCTTAGGACGTCGTTAAAATAGTAGGTCCAATAGGAATCCCTGTAATCGCCATTTCTATCACATTACAGGCTACGTGCCACTCGAAACATGTCATTCTGGATCTCTGCAACTGTTTACACGCTTATAAATGTGTGAATTATTTATTAACTACCGTCTTTAACGCCGGGTGAATACTACCGCAGCGATAAACACGGCTGAATAACTTACAACATTTCGTGACGTATTAGTCATGCTTTTCATTTCTTACAAACCGGGACTTCTGCGTTTCCACAACTTTAATTTATCTTAGAATTATACGGTCAATATAATCGTGAATTAATGGATGTGTGAAGAATCGTGTGTGGCAGACAACAAGAGTGGAGAGAATTTTGTACATAGTCGTCATGTATGTTAGTATTCTGACATATTGCTCTCAACTTCAAGTGCATTTAAGGGAAATCCCGTTGGGGCTCAACTGTAATAAAATTTGACCACATTCCTATTTTGTAAGTATGTACGTCACTGTTTCCGGGGACACTTTCGAAAAATGAACTTGTAGGTGTAAGGCCTGACTACGGACAGGACAGATGACGAATCGTGTTTCGATCCAGACCGTCAATAGCGCCCATCCAGTCTCATATTTCGATGGGTATCGCGAGGTTTTTCACCAAAATGAAACGACTGAGACGTGGAGCTGAATGCGTGAGGTTACATCTCCGCTCCTCATAAGGTTGCTTGTCGTGCGCACGGAGAACTTCACGTTTGCCCTACACTTTAGGAAGGCAAGCCTGAATTTCATTACTAAATTAATGTAAAATTTGTGTGAAATATCTAATAATTACTGAACCTAAACAGTTAATTAATATCGCACTAGAATTGAGCTTCTGGGTTGATTAAACCGCTTTCACGACTTATGAATGTAAGAAATTTGCTCAACAAGGTCTGCAACACAATTAGTTTTTTTTAATAATTGATTTATAGCCTAATTCTTCGAAAAGACTCGTAAGATAACGAGGTAGATGTATTCTACACCTCATTTTTCTATATAATCTCTATAAACTTCTTGCACCCCAAGAAATAAAATCATCTATCTAGGTTGATTTTTGTACGCGCAGTCACTTCTTCAGTAAACTCGTCATCACTCACAAACTTTTTCCCACGGATGACATACTTGAGGGCTTCAAAGATGTGGAGATATGAGAGGACAGGATCTGGGCTGTGTGGTAGGTGGGGAAGAACCGTCCATTTGAGTTCTGTGTTTGCTTCCTGTGTTTTCAGGCTTGAGGGTGGTCGTGCCTTTCCGTATGGAAGGAGGATTTCAGCAACATTTTTGTGAGGACGAAATTTCCTGACACGATTCTGCCAGATTTTAAGAGTGTTAACATACTGAGAGTCGGAAGGTCGCGGGTTCGATTTCCGATGTTGTCATTGGAAATTTTTATTGACATAATCCTTCCGGCCGCACTATGGCCCTGGGGTTGACTCAACCTCTAACAAAAATGAGCACCATGAATATTTCCTGAGGGGTAAAGGCGGCCAGTGTGTATGGCTAATAACCTTCCCACCTTCATTAGCCGATTGTCTTGAAGTCTGTGAACCTCACCTTTCTGGAATCCTCTGGGCCTGCCCAGGCTTGTATTGGGATTGCTTTACCTTAATGAACAGACATGAGTTAAGAGGTGTAATCACGTGGCATAGCGTCTGACAAAATAACTCTTTCTGCATTCCAAACAACATGTTGTTCCCTGCTGCAAGGGTAGCCTGACTTCTTTGTTGGAAGAGATGTTGGTTATATACCATTCCATTGACTGTCTTTTTGTGAGAACCGAAGGTACATGAAAAACGAAAGGTAATTCGAATATTTTAATTTTCATGATTTTGGTTGGCGGTCGAAAGACAAACGTCTCTTTACTGAATTGTAGCAATTACTTAGTTTTATTAATTTTTTGCCTTAATGTAGTACTTTTGAAATGTTACTGCTTTTTTCCAAACGTTTGAATTTTGTTACAGTTTTAAATGTGTATTTGCCTCATTAGAATTTTGTCCTGCATTTCTGTGCGTGAAGTGGATAGCTTAGTACTACAGACAAACTCTCTATTACAGTTAAATAAATTCATGTTAGGAACACTACAACGTCACTCTCTTGAAAAAGAAAATTATTGTAATTACAGTATTGTCCTAAAAGACTGATAATATTTATAATTAAAATCAAGCGAAGAAAGACATACCATATTTACAGTTGAATTTTTAGCACTGCTCCAACCAGCGTTCGCTTTCCTGGGAACGAAGATAAGAGTTTCTTGCGAGACTGTAGGAAAGAAAGCGAGTAGTATGCGAACTCTCCCACAGAAAGGCTTGCAAATTCTTAACATTGCTGGTTTAGAATTAGTTAAATCAAGATAACTTAATTATAATCGAGAGAGAAGTGGGGAACACTGACTCGCACAAAGAATCCCCATTAACGCAGGTCGCGGGCAAGAATGGCCCTTCCGAAATGTTAGTGATGAAAACAACTTCTTGGTGTCATTAATCAGGAATTATTGCGCTACAGATTCTAACATTGGATTCAGTCTTAAAATGGGCTAAAATGAAGAGAATAATAATAGAATTATCTACGTAAGTTTTTATAAGCCTAAATTAAAGGGCTGAAAAACTATATTTCGTAGGTTTTGTTAGCTCTTAAACGCGTCGTTCTTAAAATGAACTAAAATGAACCATAATTGAGACCAGTAGACAAAATGAACAATGGGGCAGTAAGGCAGGTATACCGGATTTCGTCCATATAGACTCCGCTGCCGAGTCTTTTTTGTTGCTACGCGCAGATAGACGTAAGTGCGTGACTAATGCATGGTCGCTCTTTCGTTTACTTTCTGCAAATACTTCCAATGCCGAAATTATGCAAGTAACAGTATGCTTTATTAGCTTGCATTGTATTCGCATGTGTAAAGATTGTGAAGATAAAAGCTCGTACCTTTCCATTTCCCGTTACTTGCATTAAGCTTAAGAAATTGTGATACGGAAGTCACGTCCATTCTGCCTTCTCTTTTCCACGTATTATACCTCCGAAATTTCCGAAAGAATTTTAATGAAATTTTGTGTAGGTGTTAGGTAGTAAAATTTTTAGTGTAAATACGTTTATAAATTCATATTTGCACTAGATAATTATATTTCCAAAACTGTTTCCATAACAATTAAAAAACTCTAATTTTCTTTCACGAATTTCAGATTTTGTGAGACAATATATGATTGATTGACTCTGTGTGTGTGTGTGGGTGTGTGTGTGTGTGTGTGTGTATTAGAGTGTAGTTACTGTCAGTGCCTGATAGATGGTGCTAGTCGTCATATGGCTTCGACGTGTATGCACTTTCATCTGGAAGAGACTTGAATTTGAAAATGAACTTTTATATTCTTTGAGAGTATTTTCAAAATAAACAACACGAGAGACGTAAGATTGTTTTCAATGAGAAAACGTGATTTTATTGCAGACGAAATTTAAATTGTTTGTATTACAAACGGAATGGCTAGTACATGCAGCTCAGGTGACTGAGTGCTACACTTTTCATTCTTGACACAAACCGCCCTAGGTGGAAAATTTAAATCGAACTGTTGGACATTTCTCAAGAAACTGACTTTTTTGGGGAACACAAACAATTATTAAAGGTAGTGTCTCTGTAGTTATGCTTAGTAACGGCCAATATAATGCGCATTAGCCAGTGGAATTATGCACTGTATCATACCTCGGTACAGGACTGATTGTCTCTATAGAAGTAAGTCTAAAGGGAGCTGTCCGTTTATTCTTAAGATAATTCACTTCTCGTGTGTTGGCAGCACACTTCAGTCACTTAACTTCATACTTCACCCAACGTCTCATTGTATTTGCCGAGTAAAAGTGCTTTGTGTTACGCCACTCAGCACTTCTTTTTTTATTGGTGTTCTTAAACAATTACGTTTTGTTACGTTTCACTTGAAACGTTTTCTTTGGGCTGAATTTATCTCTTACGTAAGAGTAACGTTAACCTCTGTCATGGAGGAAGAATTATACTCTGACTGTGGATAGGTGGTAAAATCTAAATTCCGAATGTCCACAGTTGTCTACTTGAAACTTAGATTCTTATTTTGTCAGTGCATATTGTATCTCACAGTTCGGTTTTGTCGCAGGAAATCTTTTTAAAATTTGATATAATTGCTTGTATTAACGAATTACTTAAAATTTCTATATTATTTTAGATGCAGGCAGGATACAGTTCTATTTTACCCTCTGTTCAAACCGCAGCCACATAACTTCCACTGTAAAACAGATTTTACCTTTACGTTACCACATTTACTTTACCAACAATAACTTCGCTTGTTTGAGTTGGTTGCCAATTCCGAGTCCAAGGACTTTTTTTAGCCTTTCTATATTACCTCATTACGTCTGTTTCAATGAGCTGTCTTTTTAGTTAAAATGTTTCATCGTTTCGATCCTAATAACTATGTAAGTTTGTAAACTTTAAAGGGCCTGTGATTTTTCGTAGTGCTTTTTTTCAATTATGTTTCTGTTATTCAATTTTGTATCAGCAGCTTTAAAACCGTTAACATTTCCACCGTGACCCAGGCATTTTTATTTTACAAATTCTTGTAACGAATTTACACTTGGGATGACTTCCCAGGGTCTGTTACGTACTACTTCGTTCCGTCCTCTTGCGACTGTTGCTAAGTGGTATCCTTCTTACCAGATTATAGAAATGTGTCATCTCATGAGGCAATGTGTGAGAAGTTGTAGCTGACAGAAGTATGTTACTGCTGTGCACTTAATTGCAGCATGGCCTTTAAGAGGTAGGTTAGTTAGGCCCTGGTTTCTGACATTGTTGGAGAACAGCCTTGTATTCGTTTCCTTTTGGTTTTGGTTCATCGCCCGATATTCTATTACCTTACTGTTGTTAATTGAAAATTAATAATAATTTAGTATTACATCTATGATGTGTGTAAATATCGTGTGTTAAGTAGGACAAGTCATTCGTTGTGGTATGTTTGATAAAAGATGCGCCATTAAACTTTGCTTTGCTGCTTTCTTTTCACAAACTGTGCTTTTGTATGCCTCTCATGTTACTGTATAACATATACTTATCATAAATGAAGATATATTTCTAAAAACATTAAATGGCCTATCATAACCAGTACCTAATTTTCGCATACAGTTTTCATATATTGCATCATACTGTATTAAATATAATCAGTTCAGTGTTTGCTCTTGGATCGCTAGCTGAATCAGACAGACAAAGTGCAAACGTTTTACCTGATTACCACAGTGACGAATTTCGTAAATGTAACATCATCTTGCAACTATCGCGAATTAATAGTAATGTAGAATTGCGAGATATTTTGTTGTGTTTAAAACATACAGAAGAAACATTATTATCTGCATTTCTCGCGAAATATTATTCGGACGATCACATATAAAGTGAGATAGTTTGTGCTTATTGCAACTATGGGGAGCGGAGATTTACATACAGGGTTTAGGTGGGGGAAACATGAGGGAAAGAGACCGCTTGGAAGACATAGGCGTAAATGAAAGAATAATATTAAAATGGACCTTAAAGAAGTGGGATTAGGTGCATGTATTGGATTGATCGGGATTAGTTTAGAGACAGGTGGTAGGCTCGTGCGAATGCGGTAATTACTTCCGTATTCCATAAAATGCGGGAAATTTCTTGCCTAGCTGCTATGGAGCTAGTTAAAGTGCCCAGATCGTTTAATCAGTATCTGTTATTTATATTTTTGTGAAAGTTGTTCTATCATTTTAAAGAAGAATATTGGCGGAGCGTGTTCTAGAATATGATGCCAAAGAAGGTATCTGCGTCTAGGAGGGAGGAAGTAACAGAAAATTTAAGATGATTACATAATGCGAAATGTCATGATTTATTCACTATGCCAAATATTATAGGGTGAACAAATCGGCAAAGAATATATTAGGGTCATGTGACGGCATGGAAGAAACGTACGTACTGGTTTCTTCTGGGGAAATATGAAGGACTGACGTCACTTGGAAGACCTCGGCGTAGATAGGGAGATGACTTTAAAATAGATCTTGAAGAAATAAGATGTGATAGAGACGTGCTGTTGACTGTTCCTAACACGGTACTGAACATTAACATTCCATTAAATGCGGTGACTTTCTTGATTTCCTCACGAAGTTTTAGCTACTTACGAAGGATTCTGCTTCACATTGTTCGTTAGTTACCTGCTTAGTTGATTTAGCTCATTTACTTATTTAGTTAATTAATTATTATTTTGTTATCGTAAACTTTGAAGGGTGTAACAATAAATTTATACTTTGGTAGGCTGTTTAGCTGATTTATGTCTTACTACTACGTTTAAAAGGAGTCACTTTCCAGCAAAATAACTATGACGCTCCTTAAATCTCATGACATTATAGATGGAGAGAGTTCTTTTCAACAATGAGTAATAGTTACAATAACTGATTATGTAAATACAGTACTTAGGACTATGGCTAGTTTTGCGAAGTTATTTTATTTCTATCGACAGCCGTATGAGTTTTACGTTTATTATTATTATTATTATTTAAGTCGTTGAACATGGTCTAAAGCTTATATCAGAACCACATTATAGAATTCTATAGAATTTAGGGTTTCAGGTTAAAAATCATAAGTTTTCCTTAAGACATTATAATTCGTCCCCTCCATTAACCATTGTCATAACAGAATTGAAATAGTTAAAATATTCATTTTTATTCGAAGAACTACTTTATTATACATAAATGCATAAAATACTTTCCTTAAAGTTTCTTGGTTTGTCAAATGAAATGTTATTTGGTGAGGAATTCGAGAAAAGTTTTAATTGCTTTTGGTCATCTTTGTTCCGATCGTCCTCACATGTTGTGCTGTGTGTTTCTTCGTCTTCAAGAAACGGAGGTGGAGTTGTCGACTGGATTGTTATGGCTCAGGATAACGAAGAATGTCGGGCTATTCTGAACACAGTATACCAACAAATAGTCTCATAAAAAACCAATATTTTATTGAACAGTTGAACGACTATCCACTTCTTGAGGGCTCTTCTGCTTGGATAAAGGAACTATGAAATTAACTCGCTTTTTGCGGTAAGAAGCAGTTTGTATTTATGAACTAGCTAGGCCTATGTGTCCCCTGGTTTTGTGACGTATGTTAATTTACTTCAATCCTCTGAAAGCCGTCAGTAGAATTACTGGAAAAGCAAGAAAGTGAATGTGATAACTAGTGTCTCGCGACTTAGATTAGAACCCGCTGCCTCCGAAGTATAGAAGAGGAATGTCATAATATCACCATTAACCCTTCGGACACTGTGGTGTTACCAGTTTAAATTTACTAATGGTGTTTCCTAGATTTTAGAAGTAGACATTTGCGTATGCATCCATGGCAACATTTGATGACACACCAGGTAATGGTTTACTACTCGTTCTTATTCGATAAGGCGAGAAAATTGAAAAGGCAGAATTGCATCTTCCTGTGTCATCCTGTGTTGAATGATTTGTCCTATCCAGTAACGAGTCAGCGAATGCGACGAGCTATTTGCTGTGTGAGGCGATTAACTGGCGGCTGCCTAATTAGCTAAGTTAGTGAAAAGTAGTTCAAAATCGAAAGAGACTTTCTATGACAAAAGAAAATTGCGAACTACGGAGTTATGCCTTCTCTTTATTCTTCATTATTGCACCTTTTGCTTTCCTCTTCATTCCCGTCTTTATTTCTCTCTTCCCCTTTTCCCTTTCCTTCTCTCTTTGTCTTCTGTTATCATTTGTCACTGCATCTCTCAGATACTCTTTCCGTTACTTTATTCTTTTATGTTAATTTGCACACATCAGTATTACATCATGTTGTAAATATACATTTAGAGAACAGGGAAAGAAAGGCGTTGTGTATGCGTGTTAATTCATGTATTGTGTGGCATTTGCGGAACGGGATGACACAACATTTGGGTGTGTGGGTGCTGCGCTGCCATTGCTATCCCACAGCTAAGAGAGAAGTTCTTAATGTGAGAAACACTGTGTTCACGGTACACATCAATAGGTTCCCATAAATAAAAGTGGGTTCGCTGCATGCACTGGCCGTCTGACGGACTTTTTGTGTAAAAGCAGAGGTATGACGGAACACTGTAAGTTTGTAGACATACTCGCATGTTCTAGGAGTCTGACCAAAATACTGACTATTCTGACTGTTATTCCTGTGTGGCTTTTCGGAGTATCTCCAGAAATATGGGCTTGTTTAACTACAAAAAGTTACAGCCTTGTTTGTTACGAATTTCTCCATCAGTAACTCATAATCTATTCGACTATGTAGGACAGAAAGTTTAAGGCAGGGTTTTCTTTCTTCATGACATAATGCAATGGGGGAATGAAGGTGTCGTTGCCCTCACTGTTAACCTCTGCACTAGGTTGAAGTTAGCGGTCTATCTTAAGCCTCTGCTGCGTTGCTACCAGGGAAATGCCCCGTGATACCCATTTAAAATGGAGGCTGTGTGGGCCTAAGGGCCAGTCTGGACACTTGGAGAAGAGAAAAATATCTTATCGGTCGTTAATCAAAACTGGATACACTGGTCTTGCATTTCTCCTCCATAGAACTGTGCAGTTGCAGTGAGTTGACAGTATTAAGTGCAGACATTGCATAATGGTGCACATTGTGGTAGATTTCGCACTGGTGTGAATACAAACTTTCTTGCCGAAATTTAATTTACCGTCTTTGTTTAACCGTGACTTTCAGGCTCTAGTGGGTTCTTGGCACGCCTTTTTTAAGTTTCTCGCCCTCAGTATGAGACTAAAACCAACAAGTGCGTGTGAGATATGTGAATTTATCATATTCTTATAGTGTAGCATCAATGCAGGATCATGAAATATTTAAAACTCTCGCCGTATTTGAAATATATCCATAATGGAATGACACTCGGCCAGCCAGCTATGCTGACCCCCTGCAAAAAATTTCAAGAGTTTAACGAAACGGAATAAGCAAGTTAAACTTATTCCTTTAGTTAACATTATGAAATTAAATTTCAGATAACTTGTAAAGGATATTGTACATTTAGCATCCTGTTACGTTGTTTAATGTTACGTACTGTACATTTCAGTGGTACAGAACAATATTTCCAAAACGTTACTTACGTTTTCATTACTTATTTCAGTAAAGCCTTACAAACTTCATGCAAAATATCTGCCGTATTTATACGAAGTGTTGTAAGTTTTAATACTATGAGTTATGGATAGAATTAAGGTTGAAGTTAAGATGAAGAACAGTACTTAATTGAAATGCAAAATGATTAAATTTTTTGAGATTAAAATTTAATTGTAAGAAAGATTTGTAATTTTGTAGGACACATGATAATTTAGTCACAATAGGGTGGTATCACTTTACGTTGTAAAGTAATGACTGATTTAACTTTAATATTAGTAGTAACGACAGTCCTTAACTGGAACGTTATATTGTGATCGTTTTTGAAGTAAACAAATGTTATTTATCTTGATGATATTGTAGTTCCTATTATATATATATATATATATATAGAGAGAGAGAGAGAGAGAGAGAGAATACGAACTCGTGAAAATGTTTAGGAAATATCGTTGTGTACGGCTGAAATTTGTAATTATATTTTAAGGAATAAATTTTATACATCTGCGAAAATTATTCTCGAGCCTTGAGCGAAAATTGTGCTAGTGTGTGCTGAGGACAAGGTTTTAAAACTGAGAGAGCTGCAGTATTAGGAGAATGGAGAAACTTTCATAGTGGGGAATTATGTAGTGTGTAACTCTTTGCAAAATAAGTCTATTATTGGAATGATGAAGGCAAGGAGGATGAGGTTGGTTGGACATGCAGCGCGAAGTGGATAAATAAGATTTGGGCACAGAATTATTGTGGGAAGCAAAGAGCTGGAAGCCTCCCCGTCTAGTTACAAAGGACAGTGGAAACGAAATTTGAAAAAGTAGTCTGTGAAACTGTTAAGCTATGATGAGCAATAAAGCGAATACAGAGGTAGTAAATTATTTGTGACCAAGCCTATAAGTCCTCTGTCCTTTGGAGGCTGTCGTTATACTGTGTAGTACATATCAATTCAGTACCTACCGCACATTGGACACGTTTTGTTTCCATTTCAAAGACCAAGCCGTTAATGCTGTAGAAGAGAAATTACCGTTTGTTGTGGACACAGTAACGAACACTTAGACTGTGTGGCACAATGTGAAGTTTCTTAATATTACAGCATGCGGTACGTATACTTACCACTGAACTTTAAGTGGTTTATATGCTACACTTGCATACACATTCTTGTCACCGTGGGGAATTTATACTGTTACACTGTACTTGTTTCTTGTGGGTTTACAATTACCCCACATTCCTCAACGCCTCTAATATTGAGGACAGTTGAGAAATGCGTCACGATTTGCTAAATGTCAAGGTATGTAGTCAGCACACCGTACTTGCTACGGTAATTGCCATAATTTTATGGGTTCAGTTTGAGAACTACTTGGAGCTTCTTTTTCTTCTCGAGACCGATCCGTTAATTCATAAATCACTGGATGGTGAACTAATAGATGCACAAGTGTTGCAAGTAATTCCGATAATTTTACAATTTTATTATTGTTAAGTGTTTAATGTACAGCACCTGAGAGAGCTGCATTCGGATATTCGGATATTCCCAAATATAGGTTTGTTGTGAAACACGCTGCTTGAAATGGCGTTTCACCGCAGAAACGTGCAAGTAATTCTTTTTATATACCCGTATAATCCGTGTATAGGGGTCGGAGTTACTTTTAGCAGAGAGTGTATTTCAACCGGTAAATTCTTTACTTTTTTATTGTTATTTAAAAAAAGAATTTATATTACGGGCCTAGTAACCAATGTTTCTTATTATAATTTTCATTGTATTCGCCTTCAATATTAGAGCATTTGACGCCACTGAACATTGAATGGGCATTAAAAGATTTAGGTATTAAAATTATTGTCTTCTGCGTTGTAAAGATGTATAGTGTGATATACTGTAGATGCTGATGTTTCGGAAGTCTTTCCTGTTTCCCACCTGGAGGGTAGAAACTTCAGTGGGTCAGGTCCCATAAGACTCTAATCTTAGTATTTATGTTTGTAAGTACCTCAGATTTTTAAAAGAAATATTTAATTACTTGGTGTTAATAAGAAGTTTTATTGTTTTTTATAAGCTCGTGGTTCCATGCATCATAATTCAATGTGAATAAAAATCCAACATATGCAACAGTATGCAGATATTTATTCACTGCTAAACTACTCTACATGTTTCGGGTGTCACAGCACCCATCATCAGGAGTATTAAAAACTGTACCCGCAGCCTCCGGTACAGGTCATACTACTTGTACCGGAGGCTGCGGGTACAGTTTTTAATAC
>Ga0123355_10002647_pt1 | contig 25425 bp, 16 predicted proteins | sample TergutEmb28metaG_3_FD_89872 | JGI IMG/M metagenome (GOLD analysis project Ga0123355, IMG submission 89872) | Embiratermes neotenicus P1 segment gut microbial communities from Petit-Saut dam, French Guiana - Emb289 P1 | ecosystem: Host-associated > Arthropoda: Insects > Digestive system > Gut ...
AAAAGACAATGTACGACTTTTTTTGTTAAAAAAAGTGGTTTCCCGGATTAATCGTTTTCCCGCATTCATCGTTTGTTTTCTCCAACCCCTTGAAAAATGATAAATCGAGGTTCTACTGTATTTGTTTCTTGGGTTTGCTGGCATCAGTTACGGATGGTCCAAAGCCATACGTTTTGGGTTTAATTTGTTCACGTATGTTCAGAACCGCAGGTGATAGGTAGGAGAGATTTAAACAGCGAAATGGCTGGGAGCAGATAACAGACGCTAACAATCCAGTGCGAAAGCAGTCGCGGTGCTCGAGTGATGTGAATGAGGGAGTACAAGTGATTGTGTTACTTTAATAAAATATGATTTAGTTTTTTTTAACTTGATACAGCATGCTTTTTTATCAAGAATAAAATGAGTAAATAAAACAACACGTAAAAAGAAATAACTAAAACTATATTTGATTCGGGGAACCACATCTGTTGCCCGAAAGAGGATCACCTACCAGAATGAGCACGTTGGGATAACCAAGTTAAAAAGGGTGATCGTGTAGAATGTTTATGTCAATCTTCCCCTCAACAATTCAGTTTGTTACCTATCAGGGCAATAAAATATGGTAACATTTCAGAATGATTAGTCACACTGTCATTCATATTGCTGTTGGGTTTGATATAGGATTGCTTATTACTTCCTATTGCAATAGTATGGCTAAAACGTGAATATGTACAGAATGGTACATAACACAACTGATACTGAGACAGATTCTTTCATGTACTTATGATTTCTGCATTGCAGTGGCAACAAAAATGAATATGGGAAAAATATGACCGACTGTGAAAACGACAAGCTCAGTGATACATATGCTAAATATTACAGCCCAACTGAACACTTAGCAGTTAAACTTATTGTGCTCTTCAAAGTAGAGTCATTTTCAAACACTGTGTAACGAGGAAATGCAAATAGGTTGGGATAAAAAACAACAAGCTGTGCGATTCTAGTAGATATATTTGTATGTACAATATGACTATATTTGGGAAAAGATAGGAAATGTGCTGCTCTCTCATTGATAGCTCCTAGACTTGCTGCAAGGCCTTAACTGTATGTGGACAACTTATCTCCTTTGATATTTGATAAATTATCAGATAAGACAACATACAGTGTGGGGCTGTTAGACCAAATAGAATAGGGATGTCTGAGAGTTGTCGACAGAAAATGAAACTGAAGCAAGGTGGCAAAAATTAGGGTGAGGGAAAATTGGACAGCCATGGCATGGAAAGACAAATGAAATGTGAAACATACTGACACACGTCTTCACCACCAGCAGAAGGTAATCTGTATGAGCATGGAAAAGCTTTGAAATTAGCCATCATACAAGACTGTAAAAGGCACAAGGGGATGTGGAAAAATTGGACTGCATGACAGACTCTTACTTCATTAGCAGATGGCCCTGGAAATGGACAAAGAAGCTATTCTTCCACCTTCTGGATCCAAATATCTCAACAGTTTTAACATTCTTGTCTCTTGTAGTTCAAAATTACTACATCGATTATTCAACTGTCATTAGCAAGAAACCTAATACAAGGGGCAGGGGTGGGGTGCCTTGAACTCATACCACAAGACAAGGGTAATAAGCCCCATCCCCCAACTAAAAGGACCTGACACACAACACAACACTGGCCTTTGGAAGGTAAGAGAATTCACTGCCATGTGTGTTCTGCTGATAACAAAGAAACAAGAATGCAATTCAAGTGTCCAGAATGCAACATGGGTTTGTGTGTTACTCCATGTTTTGAGGTATATTATACAGAAAGCATTTCTCAGCACCATCTGACACTGAACTGGAAATGTAGAGCACACACATGTAAGTAAATTTTGCCACTGTTATTACTGAACTGATATTTTTCAAAAGCACTTTCTTGAAAAAATATTGCGGGTGATGGGGCCATGGATTTCACAAAAGATTTCATGAAAGAACAGACTGGGCAGAAGGGCCTTTGTATGTGTATTTGTTTAGTTTTGCTGTTTGAATAGAAAGAAAATAAGAACTTCTGCCTGGAGAAATCTGTAAATAATTCCCGATTAGTGCAAAAAATGTAAGGGGTTAGTAAGAACAATTACTGTCATAAGTGGACCTTTTGACGAGAATTAATTTTCAAACTTGTGTACAAGCTTTTTAGACAAATATGTTGAATAAGGGCCCTAGCTTTATAAGTGCAGGACATTTTAAAAATGTCATCGTGTAGTGGGTTAACCTTCCCTTTTGAGCTAAGAGGACTTTAGTTTAACAGGAAAGAGTTTTCCTGTTTGACCCCTAAAGGTAATATTCACTGCTGTGAGACACATCTCATATGACTTTATATTGTTTTAACACTTAGTAAAGAGCCATGTAATTGTGTGATTAGGATGAAAACAATCACTTGGAAGTATTTTATATTATGACACATTACATTGGTAACCCTGTACATCATGCTACAGAATTCCAAAAAGTCCGGTGTTAAATGACCTTTATTTTTTTGTTGCTGCATAAAATAACATGCAGAATACATCTTGGAAAATTAAATGATTACAAACAATTATCATATTTAAAATTTTACTGAAATATCAACAAACATATGATACATCTGTTTTCACATATCTCATGCCTCACTCATTATTGTATTTATCTAATCACATAGAACTGCAGTCTCATGTCAGACTGAGAAGCACGCTGATTGGAAGAAAGGGGCAGTACACTATACTGTTAGACCATGACCAAGGATAAAGTAACTGATCAATCTTCAATATTAACTTATACATTTCTACAAATTATCCCTTGGCAGTGAATAAAATTGGGTCTATATTAAGTTGATAAGTGTGTACAACAGGATGGAAGCCAGGTAATGGAATGTCATGATGTGTGTTCACGTCTACAGTTCTGGTTTTAGAGAAGTGATGTATGTGACACTCTTGCAATACACATAATGCCTGTTGAGGCACGCTGATATTGATTCGGTAAAAGTCCTGAGAATGTTCGTCACTTTCTACACTCCTTGGAGCTCCTAGCTTTATTATTTCTTAACAAACTGTCTGTAAATTATTCATCTTCATTCTGTAATGCAACTACCTGTTTACACTTTTTTGTGTGATGGTTATTAGGAATTTCTTTTACATTACACAAAAATATTGTGATGGAAACCAGAGTGACATGATCATTATCATGAAGAATAAGGTACAGACAGTTGTAGCAACACTCACCTCCACTTTGCAAGGCACTACAGTGTGCGGCTAGACATCAATCTGGAACGATGTTTCCCTGCTGAGCTTTGTGGAAGCTCCACTGCGCCCAGACTTGCGTCCCAACTTGCTCATGTCGCACTCTGCTTCACTTAGTTCATGTGAGTGTGAGTCAGAAAAACGTGAAGGAGGATGAATACGATCACTGAAACTGTAGATGAAAAGTAACTTGACAACATGGCAACAATAGCTGGTAGATGCATGGAAGAGAGAGGTTATCAGCACCAGTAGGTATTAAAATGGTAAACACTGAGCTCCATACACAACTTACAAAAACAACCCACTTTTCTGCTGAAAGGATTATTCAGACTTCTTTCACTTTGTAAACACTTATATAATTAGATCAAGTAAGCATGTGACAAACATACAGTCCATCTACGTTAGGATTGGTGAAGTATGATGTTATTTACTACCAGCATCTGCATTCAATAGTGATTTCTACATGTCCTCTATAAATGGTGCAACATTCTGGTATTTTGTCTAGTGAGAACTGCATATATAGGATTTCCCCATACCTTAACACAGGCACTTCTCTGGGCCTTCCCCAGGCAGTACTTATAAAGCCTACCCCACATTTCATAGTTTGCACATCTGCCACATTCTTATTACTGGTTGCAGGTAATATCAGAAAGGACGGCACTAAAGCAGGTTCTAGTGGCATACAATTCATATCATGTTGCATGAAAATCAACTTACATTCTAAGTTGGGAAGGACAAGCATGCAGCCAGGGAGGGAAGTAGGCTAAGAAAGGAGCTTGTATTACAGGTAGGTTGATGTTAATTCTTCTATTCATTAATGACAGATATGTTTCATACATACTGATAAACACCTTAACTGCTCACTGTACTCCTGTACAGGTGGGGGAGCCTACCTGAATGTGGTTTCTTCAGTGTGACTGGAGTAGCCGCTACTGCTTCGTACTTGTCGCTTCCCCATCATCTGTCCTTTGTTCTTGGACTTTCTAGATGGGTATGGTTTTCTTGCATCTGACGGGGAAGTTTCAGAAGATGAGCTTGATTCCTCCATGCCAGGCTTGCCCACTTCTGCAACAAATATACCAGTTCACATCATTATTGTGCATCTGTGTTGGTTGACAACTGCATGCAACTGCATCCAAGAAGGGGTGAAACAGTCATGTGTTCCATGGGCTGATGTCCTGGCACAAGTGCCTTATATACATATAAGATATTTGTTCAAAATTATATTTTTATATCATTATTGAATTATGGCTGGGACTGAAGCTGTCCAGGTTCATAAACATAGCTTGTTAGACAGTTGTGTAGGTACAGAATGGAAGAAAATAATGAGTTAAGGTAGGTAAAGGTAAATGTAAAGCTGCCCTTGTGCATCTCATGAAGGCATATGGGGGTGTGGAAGTAAAGCTCTACACATTCCAAACCTTTACAATGTATCAGGGGTGTCCATTCCATGGGCTGCATGCAGCCTGCCAGTTTTGTATTAGGTAGCCAGCAGTCACATTTGTAAATAATGTGTGTACTATACAAATTACAGAACAGTTTAGGAGGTTACAGACCACTTACTGTGAATGTTATACAAGTGGCCCAAGAAGCAGCCCATACTAATTGTTGTGGCTCTCTGCCACAATTCTTGGATGCCCCTGCTCTAGATGGAGGTGAGTGGTCAGCCTCACATGCTAACCACTTTACCACTGGAGAAACAGTTTCTGATTCCCATTGAAAAGGAGACTGGGTAAGGTCAAAAGCCCCTTTGGATACTGTGTCAGCTGACTGTGCCAGTAATGGAACAATCCCTTGGTTGTCCAACCAAGGGACTGTTAAACTACAATACCCCAGCTCCTAATAATAATGTGGAACTTTGTGATTTGCATATCTCATTATACCAAGAATACAGAAGTCCCATGGATACTGTGGATGATGATGCTTCAGGTGCCACACTTTCTGCCTGTTATTTTCACTATAAAGTCCAAAGCACTTATTGCCAGCAGGTATCATTGCAGACATTTGTGTCAACAGAATGGCTAGAAGATTGAAACCAAAGTATGATAGAAGGGAAAAATGTAACAGTTTGTGGGATATGTGAAAAGGACTTATTTCTGTGGCCTCAGTGTAAGTATTCATTAGGAAAGTGGAGTAAAGGAAGTTACAGAGAGTTGGCCATCTAGCTTAGGTGCGAAAAACAACTACAAGGAGACAGGCTGAAAAACTAGATGGAATACAGTGAATGAGTCTGGAGTTGTGTGACTACTTAACCATCCTGTGCCTGAAAGAGACTTTCTAATGTTTAGTGGTCACTGTATGTGAAACAGGTTGTGATGAAGTGAATTGACTCCTTACCTCAAAATATGCCATGCCAGAAAGAGACTAGCTCCTGGTTATTGGTCACTTTATACAAAGAGGTTGTGATGAAGCGAACTGTGACTCCTCACCTCATGCTGTGCCATGCCAGAAAGAGACTAGTTCCTGGTTAGGTTATGTGAGACAGTTTATGATGAAGCATATTGTGACTACTCACCTTGAGCTATCCTGTGTCTGGAAGGGGCTAGTGCCTAGTTTGTGGTTATATGAATTAGATCGTGAGGAATTGTCATTGTACTTACCTCGAGCCATCCTGTGTCTGAAAGAGACTAGCTCCTGGCTAGCGGCCACTTGTCCCCCTGGGATTTCTCCCTCAGAGTCACTGCCCAGTGTATCGTACTCTGAAATAGGCAGGTGCAGAGTTAAAATCTTCTTAACTTCCGAATCAGTGCTCCCCAGGTTGTCCGACTCTGAAACAACGTGGGTCGGAATCAGGACTTGCCCCACCCACTTCTCCCTTGAATTTCAACTTAGGAGATTGGGAGAAGTTAAAGTGAATGTTGGCGAATTTAGAAAAGTAACATGTTTTAGATGGTATGATGAAGTTGTACCTGTCCCCCATGCAGGGAGGAAGAGAATGCCATTCAGTTATGTTCAAAATGCACAGGAACACAATGTAGAGAAAGACGTTTGAAGAGGCTAAATGTAAATTAGGAGACAGTATACAGGAAATTAGTTGTACTAAGATCACACAATTCAGATATCTAGATAAACTTTAAATGTAACTGGGAAGACCAAACAGAAGCAAATATCAGAAGGGTAAAGGAAGAGAATAGAATGTTGTAATAGGAAGTGGTGGATCGAACACTGTAATATGAATAATGTATACCATCAGACTTAATGTAAGGGATGCACAAAATTCAGTGTTAGAAGTTGCAGTCCTTGGCAGTATGGATGAGACTGAACAGCTGGTTGTTGTGGTTGTGGTTGTTGTTGTTGTTGTTGTTGTTGTTAATGCTCTTGTTGTTTTGTGATGATGATGATGGTGGTGGTGGTGGTGGTGGTGGTGATGATGATGATGATGGCGGCTTACAGTAACTACAGACATAATACAAAGTGTGTGCGTACAGAGAGGCCCTGTTCATTACTGCTTTCCCAAGCACAAAATATGACATGCTGTCTACATTTTTGATCACAGACTACAAAGTTACATCTGACTCCCTGCCTATATAACATATTTATGTGGGTTTAGAATCAAACAGTGTCTGGAATTTGCACATCATCTGCTATTCCTAAGGTGAAAGGGTAAGGAGGCACATACTCAGCTGAATCTGACAGAAAGAGCGACTGTCAATACCCAGACCACAGATCACCTGGATTTTACATTTCTAAAGGGTCCACATAAAATCAAGGTTACAAAAATTTATGTAGGTATTGAAATGAAACACACTAAATAAATACTTCCCTAATGATAACCCACATCCACACACACACACACACACAAAACTCTCTATCAGAATGTCATGTGACAGATTTCAATGCCAACTGTATGTCGTGATGGCCTGAGCTTTCTGGCTTTGCATGGACATTTAAATTGCTATGAAATAAAGGCAGAGAGACCAGCATATGAACATGTAGGATGATCAAGGTTAAAACTAAAACATGCTACATGTGTGAATCAGAAAAGTCGTACATACTTATGTACAACTAGTCTGTGACGGGTTATAGGTTAACATCACTACTGCTGTCTATAGGGAAGTAAGTACACTAGATAACTGCAGCACATAAATGTATGTCTCTAGCAGGCTGGGTCAGGAGCCAAGTTTACAGATGCTTTTGGGTGCATGGCTCCACTCTGCTGGTATAATTATAAAGACACAGAATAGGAAGCATATATAAAGCCAGTAGATGAGATGGCAAACTGTACCCAACAATAAAGTCAGCAACGTGCCTATTTAAGCTCAACTTGAACATACAATCAAGAAATTTGGCAGAAAGCACATATGTATATTCCCCATAAAATTAATAATGTCTGTATGGAAGTTTTGGTGGGACCAATAAATATGTGCACAGAATGAAGAAAAATGTAGATTCAAGGAACATAAAACCAAAGTTTCACTGCGCACAATATTTCCTAATTGTAACAGGATATCACTACTTATGCAGTAAAACTAAACTAAAACTAAAGAATATCACTACTCATTCCTTGAACCCCCCCCAAACCAAAGTATCCTCTTATGGAGAAAAAGTGTAAAATTTGTGAAGATTTGAAATGGGTTGAATTGGCTGCAGAGAGGATCCAAATAATGTGAATAATGTGATCACGATCATGACATTTTACATCCAAAGAAGATGGAATGTGTTGATCCCTTGATGAGACATATGCCCTACAAGACTGTGATCTTAATAATTGTATATTTGTGTCCTGTTGTCACAATAAAGAAGATCATAATATAATTCTTTGAGACCTGAGTATGTTCAAATATTTGGGAACAGCATTAACAAATCAAAATAGAATTCAGAATGAAATTATGGGAAACTTCAGTGTGTAAAATGCTTGCTACATTTAAGTTTATTTCAGTGCAGTATTTTTTTTTTTTGTGTGTGTGTTCCCCTCTGCTACATTTCATACACATTCAAATATACAAAACTATAATTACAGATATGACACGCGGGAGGAAATACTGAGTGGATATTAAGACCACGGTGGCAAGTGTCGACTGTAGTCATCTGGCTCAGGACTGAGTACAGTGGTGTGCTTCTCTGCACGAGAATGAACTTTCAATTTAAACAAAGGCACTTTCTTTTTGGAGTAGGACAACAACTATTAGCTTCTCAAAAGGACTCTCATTCATGGAATTGGGTTAATTAATCTGCTTAGAATTTCCAATTCAATAACTGTCAAAGACACTACCTAAACATAATGGAAATACAGTGCATAGCTCATAAATCTACAACCACTCTAGCATATTTTTGCTTCTAAACATACTTTTCAAGCACAATATAAATAAACAAACAATAAATGATAATTTTTGGTTTCACAATAATTCAAATTTTGTGTCTAAAGTGAGACTTATTTAATGCTGTTACTTTGCACTATTTCAAATTTGCATAAAGTTACATTACTCTAATTAGTTTGTATTAACACCATTTGTTCCCTGTACATGTTTCTACACAAAAAAAAGTCCCAGTCCATGCCAAGAAGGCAAATAGGAGAAGCAAAGCTGTAGTTCCCCTCATTCTTAACCCTGGCACTGGAGGCAGGTGATCAGTCAGCTCCACACCCCACCTGCTTAACCCCGAAGGACCCACAGTACCCACTGAACAGGAGGCTGGGTGGGCCTCAGAACTGGTCTTGATGTTCTGGAGAAGGGACATGTTTCTACACACATAATCAAGAGGTAAGCATAAAGTCTTGATATGTTGTTAGTTTTTTATAACCACTTATCACAGTATTATGTCATTAAAACCTATATCTTTTAAGTGTGTTACTTAATGACTGTGTCAGTCGCTAAGATAGCAATGGGGATGGATGGATGAATGAATGAGTATGGAGGAGTGAAGGAAAGACAGTAAAGTAATATTGTAGCACATTTGTGTAATGTTATACCTCTTCAGCTACCACAACCATCTGATACCATTTAACTTGAGCCAACACTTTCATGGTAATTTAATTTTGCCACCAACAACAATAAAACATCCTTAGGTCCTCATGTGAAGAGTCAAATATTATCCACATTTGGATTTTCTAAACAGATTTTCATAGAGTTTCCAATAACATACTTTATGGAAATCCATCCATTGGGATTTGTGCTGATAAATGTTGATGGCCAGACGGATGGATATGTCAAAGCGAATAGGTGGATTGTTTCAACTATGTGCATGCACCTAGAAACTTGTCCCAGTACCACTTTGTCCACCACTAGCACATATGGACTGGCCTGGGACTGAACCTGGGTGTCCACAGTGAGAGGCCAACAACTAATTGCCTGACCCATGGCAGAGCCCCAAACCCATGCTATGTAACAACTGTAGCAGGAGTCCAGTTGTAATGATACATTAAAATATATTAAATATTATATTAAAATATATTCAAACCAATATGTCACTGCTAAATTATGTATGGGTGCAACTTATAAATTTTCTAAAAATTGTAGATTCTTGTATAGTTCCATACATATCCACTTGTATGGATGTTCTAAATTACATTTTCCTATAGGCACACAACAGGTATACTGTCCTGCATAAAGGTGTGTTACTGGAAGATATAGCTAGCATGTGCCAATGGGAGAAGTTCTTACAAAGTGAAAAATTGGAACATCTGTCTTGGTGGGTACATATCAAGCAATAAAAAAATCCATAAAATTTGAAGAAAGAATTTATTAGTCACATATGAACAGAATTTATCACTGATAAATTGTGTTAATATATGTGATAAAATAAAAATGTTAACATGCAGTGAAAGTTGTTTAAGATGGCACTGCTTGAGATGTTTTCCCATGTTAGACGGAATAATTGAGTACCAAAATCTTCCTGTGTGATTAGCATATACTTTACCCTTTAATGTTTTCTGTTTAAAAAGATGGTATTAAAAGTTCCCAATTCACTGAACTGTCCTCCCATTTTAATACATTTTCTGCATCAAGAATAAAACAGTTTTCCCAAGTTCCCATTCATTCAGTTTCCTTTAAATACATGTACTCCCACACTTACAAACAGGATATGTTCTGTAAAAACAGTTGTAAGTAAAAAACTTGAAATGAGGTGGAATGTACACCCTCCAGCAGGTTGAAGGGAATTAAAAAAAGTGGTTTTTCTGTTGTGAAATAATAAGAACAGACATCATCCCAGTTGTGACAATCAACACTGTGTACATGCAATTCAAATGTAGGTCAACATCAAATTTTAATGACATTTTTATAGTAGTTTGTATTGACATTTTCTTAAGGAAATTTTGGTTGTAACTTCGGTTGGTCATAAGTGGGATTGTCACTTTTCAGGGAGTGACTGTATACAGTAATGAAATGATGCTCACATTTTCTAACAGCTAATCCCCAAGGTTGTTCCAACATGTGTTGCACTGGACATAAGAAACATGTCTTATTTGTGATGTGTGTCATCTGTTGCACTGGTGAAGCAGTGGCTTGTGTTTGAGACAAATTATTGTTGCAACGCTTACAGTGGATCACTACAGGCTCTTGACCTCCTCCACGTTAGTCCGGGTCCACAAAACAGTTGATGCATTTTAACAAAGCATCTACTTTTGAGACACAAGCTCACGGCATGTAGGCAATCCAATAGTTGAAGAAACGTAGTTTTAATGGAGTGCATTGTGACTGTGTAACCATTTTACTTTAATTTCAATAATATAAAGTACTCTGTTTGCAAAATATTTATACGCTGTGGTGTTCACTGTGTATGTGTGTACTGTTTTGGTCCTGTAGAGCAATTAATTACTGAACACACATTGAGCAAGGCCACCACATCAAGAACTGCTCTCAAATAAACAAAAAAAAGGATAGTATAAATGAAGTTGACACTACTGTAAATGTTCTGTGCATAAAAATCACTGAATACATTGGCATTTCTAATTTTTATTACTGGTTTTCTTTAAAAAAAACTTATAAAATGCTTGATTTTAATTTTAATATCAATGTATTTTAACTGTGAAATTACCAAAGTGACACGCAGCTGCATTAGGTCATCCTACTTTAAATATTATGCTCGTTAAATACCAAGTTGAGCTCAATATTGATTTTACCTGATAATGTAAGTGTATCTACACAGAGTATATTACTTTTTAATTACTGACAGTCCGAGGATGGCATATAGATATGTGAAATATGTAGCTTTATCAATTGTGTTGATGAATGAGAATACTATAGTTGTGTTAGAGTGAAAACTGTTGCCATTACTGATACTATACAGAGTGGGATGAACAATATGAAGGTACACCTTTTAATTGTTTGTGCAGCAATGTCATGTGTGTTTATCATGGTACCTTCTTAAGATGGCCTATGGCAGTCAAAATATACAAAGGACACAAATGATGATTAAACCAAACCATTATCTGTGTTACGCTTTGATGGTCTGCTTCAGTGTTAGTGAATATGTAACAACACAGCTGTATGGAAACTTCATTAAATTATTAATTATTGAGTTCAGAACTGAGCTCTTCTGCATGCTAAGAGTTATTAGTCCTTCATCTGTGTGTCAGAGATACAATTCACTATCATATGATAGCTGACCTGTAATATGTGATCAGTGATACTGAAATTACAGGCACAGTAACTGGTCACCCTTAGCAGTGCCATAATTTTAAACTTTTCTCATGTCTCTCAATCAGTATGTAACAATGACAGCTAAATAACAGTACCTTGGCTTTCAGAGTGGGGATCCCGTAGTTTGCCTCCTTTTCTTCTGACTTTTGTGTACTCTGGTTCTTTCTGCTGAAAAACATCAAATTGATAAAGTACAGATGCTGACATGATGTAAAAGTAACAAGCCAATGCTCTCAGTCATCTGTGTGACTGAGACTCTTCAGTTCATAGAGGCTGCTGTCCATAAAATATATGTACTCAAACACATCTGACTAGAGCACACATTACACATGACAACACAGAGGAGAAAACTGCACCAGACCCTGACAGAACATACACAATTCAAGTTTTCATGTCTACAGAATATAGAAATGGCAGTATGATATGCATGAATAGGAACAATAAAAAGAACAGGGCAAGTACATATAATGTAGAATTGTGCCATGTTTTTATGACCACTGTTGCCATGGAAACACAACAGTGTGTTCTCTTGGTAGTGTTGAACCACATCACTGTTGACAATACAGATACTGAATGTGTTGTCATGAATGCAACAATGTGTTCCCTATGTACTGCTCATAACATACTTAGGTCTTCATGTAAAGTGACCAAAATTTTTGTGTGAGTTGAACCAAATTTGGAGTTTTTAGACAGATTTTTATAAAACATAGCCAATATCAAATTTCACAAAAATCCATCCAGTGGGAGCTGACTTAATATATGTGGACAGACACGACGAAGTTAACTGGTGCTTTCACAACTATGTGAAGCACCTAAATATACATAAAATATAAGAGTTGGCATCACTGTAATATTTAATGTATAAAAACACAGAACAAAGAACCAGGTGACAACACTACTCGAATACACCTTTTGTTCACCAACGTTCCCAATACTGATACTAAGTAGTTACCTGAAATCTGATACGTAAACAAGCAAGAAATTATTTTAAGTAGTCAGGAAACTTGTATTACAACCTGCACAAAACACTAATTACTAGTCCAGATAATATTTAGGTATTTTTCATCTATTTAATTTCTTATAATATCCCATTGTTTGTTCAAGAATGAGGTGCCGATTAATATGTTCAGGCCTAAGAAGGATCAGGTAACAGGGAATTGAGAAGACTACATAACAAGAAGCTTTATGATCTGTACTCACAAAATACTGTTTGGTTGATCAAATGTAGACAAATGAGATGGGTGGGGCACATAGCACATCTGGGGTACAGGAGAGGTGCATATAGGGTTTTGGTGGGGAAACCTGAGAAATACACTGGTTGTGGTTTTTTTTTTATGGATTTTCTGGGATTTCTCCATTTTGTTTTATCTTGATGGCAGTATGTCCCTCAAAAACTTTTGTGCATTATATTCAATTAACTACACTGTACTGAATGTCATAGTCAGTACCTGTCTGAACTTGTAGCTCTCTGCTCCAGATGGTTTGGGATCATGATAAACAAAGGATCCCCTCACAGAATGATATGGTCCACTATATACATTACCACTGTACGTGCTCTCACTGTAGGGGGGTTTGGACAGTTGGAATGTAGCATAGGGACAGATGTCCTCGATGTAGTCTGGAACACAGACATTGCTTATGTTGACAAAAGGAGTATAGCACACCAATGAAATGCTCTATTTTTACCCTTGTTCCTAATTGTGGACAATAAATCTGAGGCCTTGGCATTCAGAACATGTTAGTGATGATTTCCTGAACTTGCAACACAACAGCTACATTACACTTATTTCCGTGTTACTTTATGCTCTCCTACACACAGAAATGAGAACTAAAAATTGGTGACTTAGGAATGGGCATGCATATTCATAATGAAACATGGTATATGTTTGCCTGTGTCTGTATAATAGAATGCTATAACAAGAAACAAAGAGATGTCTGAACCTTCACAATTGTGTGTTCATTGTCTGTAAGGTTTGTCTAGCATTTACAGACTTCTGGCGATATCTACATATCTGTCTGAACCAACACAGGGCAGAGAATTCATGTTGCGGTAAGAACACTCATACTATAGATTCTGTTACACTTCTAGTATGGTGACCAGGAGACTGGTGATCAGCAGGGACCTGCAGCTTAACGATGACTCCAAATGAAGGGAGGCTTTAACGATCAATATGTCAATCTGTGTGGTGAAAAATTTTCACAAAAATGTAAATATGGATCAAACACAGAACCACCTGGATGACAATCCAGTGTCTACTTCAAGACCACCAGACTCCTTGGCTATAAATTATGTAGAAGGGTAAATAACTGACATCAGCATAGTGCCAATGTTATGAGTGAGTGGAGCCATATGTCTCTTCCTCTTCCATGCCTTCATGACATGGACAGGGACTACTTTAGACTTTATAAGGATGTGCTTGGGTTAGTGACTCTTTTTGAATATGGTCTTATTACCTGCAGAGTCAGTCTTGTAGCTGGCAGAATCAATGCTGAGAGCCTGCTGTCCACTGCCAACTCTTACTGCCAAGTACTGCTGATCCCTGTTCTGCTGGTTCTGCATTTGAGCCACTGATGGAGACTCCCCCATGTGGGTGTCCTGGTTTTGTGACTCTGCAGACATATGCCATATGACTAGATCTGCACTCTTCAACAGAATAGTGCCATGGTGGAGAACACACTTACTGAGTAGTCAAGTACAAAATTCCCTATTCTTGTGTACCTTGAACATTCATTACCAAGTTCACAAAATCCCACCACTATACCCTGACCTCAGCCAGTTCAATCCAATTCAAATGTTTACAATTGTTATTCCCAAGAGGCAGTCTCACCACAAAATTTCCATGCATGAATTTAAAAGTTGCCTATAGTGTTTTTTTTTTTATTTCAATGTGAATCATTTATTTTGCAACTACTGTAAAATTATTTCCTCTACAGAAGTGTAGGGTGAAGTAAAAATGTGATGAGTTTCACTGACACATTTTAACACACAGGTCCATTCTTGACAACAGAATGAGGCTTACAAAATACCTTGTTTGTTTGGATTGATGGGTTAATACGAAGAACTATTTGTGACATGTATAGAATACATTATAACTGTGTAAAATTATACAGTGTAGCTGATCATTTTTGGTATAGTTGTTTATGAGGTTTGCTGGCATCAGTTACGGGTGCTTCATTGCCATACATTATAGGTTTAAATGGTCAATGTATGTTCAAGAGCCGTTGGTGATTGGTAGGATAGGTTGTGTACAGAGAGAGATTTAAACGAGGAAACGGTTAGCAGCAGATAACAGACACAAGCAGTCCAGCGAGAAAGTAGTTGCATATGAAAGTGGTGTGAGTGAGGAAGTGCAACTGAAGTGACTGTGTTATTGTACTAGAAAATGGTTTAGTTGTTTAACTGGATACAGCACACCTTTTTTTATATCAAGAATAAAATGAGTAAATAAAACAATAATTAAAAGGAAAATAACTATGTGATTTGGTCAACCACACCCATCTCCCGAAAGAGGTTCTCCTACCAGACTGGGTATGTCGGGACAACCAAGTTAAAAAGCGTGATCACGTAGAATATCTGAGTAACAAACTATAAATCTGGTCACCACAGGTGTACAGCTACTACTCCAATTTAGACAGATCACAACCAAATGGTTCTTGGCAATGAAATGAGTGAATTAACATGCACAGAATTCATCCATGATTGTTGGTTGGATTACAGCTTCATGTAAGTGTTAATTAACTATGAGATACATACATATATATCAAACTGTGTCTCGTCTGCACTGAATGTCCATACTTACTCTTCCAGTGTATGAAAACTGCAACACCCAGCAAGCCAAGCAGGAAGCCCAGTGATACAAGTACTGGGATGATGATCTTCATGTTGGTATAGAAAGGCACTTCTCGAGGGTGCGAGACTGGTGGTGCGAGTTCTGGGATCACAGTGACTGGAACGTAATGAGCTCAACTGAAACTCATTCTAACTGTGAGGTGAAAAGTGACATGCCAAAACTGAAGAGTCTTGTTTTTTTATCTCCCATCATCCCATACAGACTCGTCATTTCACTTCTGGCAAGGATACAGGGTCCAGACAACTTAAAAGCATTTATTAACCCATTATAACCCAGTGTCCTACTTTGAGGACACTAAATAAAATAATTTTTTTTTAGAAAAAAAGGGTAACTTTTTATACATTTCTTCTTGTGCCTTTTACAATGTGAACCCTCTTGACACTCATCATATTATACAGAGATCCTTGTCAGCTACAGTTTGCATATTTTTGGCACTTAATGGAAGCTCAATGCTTCAGCATTTTGTATACATTCCTACCACTTACATAACTTCCAAGTTTTAAGCAGTGTAACCGCGAATTTTCTCAAGGAGGATACTAATAGTTCCATCTTGCGAATTATCATGTGTACATTTCCTTCAAATGGATCATAGATGTGGTATAGTGACATGAATTTTGATGTCCTCAAAATAGAACACAGGCCAACATACAGTATATTGTGTGAGTGATTTGTCATTTCAATCTTACAACTGGAAGCTAAGTTATGAACTAATATTGACAATAATGATAATGGAGAATTTTCCAGATTAGGTCCACTACCACTTGGAAGGTTATGATTAGTCTCAGTGTGCTACATCAATGAAGGACCACACAAGAAAATTTTGCCCCATTCATAGCACATAATATTACTGGGGAGAAGGTACAATAACTTAGAATAGTATAATTATAAGATAGTTGGCCGCACTGATCCTGAAAAGTACTGTATGATATAGCATCACCTCCAAATGGTACAACATAGGTTCTCAGGCCACACTGTAACAGGAAAAATTTGTGGTCTTAAGCTCGTAGATATTGTGAACTTTCATATGATCCTGCTTTTGAAAAAACAGTGTCTGCAGATCAGGATGACACTGGTGTTGTATGCTCAGCCGACATGACACTTCGATGGATGAAGAAGACCCACACAATGTCAATGAGACAGCTGAAATTCAAGATGTACTAGGAGCACTTGAATTTGATTACCAGTCAACAAAGCTTATGGAAATAAGAGTAATTATGACACATTCCCTTCAATATCTTTTACAGTGACAAAGAGTGACTTCTCTATGAAATGTTGTCTAACTAGTGATTGAAGTGCAGGAAAACCCCACCCAACCAATACTAAACTGTCAACAAGATGAAACCAGGCACTAAAAAAGACAGAAGACTTGAGTACAAGGCTTTCTTCATTTGTCACCCAGATACTTTCACTTAAATGTAAAAACAGACAACCACTGACCATGATTCATTTTTAAATACAACAATTTGGCCACTGAAGGCAAACATGATCGGGGTTTCAAAATCAAGCCTGTCACTGATATGATTAAGCTGCTTTTAAACAATTTTGAATTTTTTGAAAATATGTGTCTAGAGATGAGATGACTGCCAAATCCAATGGTCATAATAGCCTCAGAAATCAGAAAGGTCTGGTTGTAAACTATGGTCTGTTTGCGGTACAGATGGGCACTGCTTCATTTACAAGGATGGTAGGTATGGCCATAGAAATTGCATGGCTCATCTACATGCAAATACAGAGAACAGATGCATTGGACCCTCTGGACTTCAAGTGTGCTGTACGTATGCTCTGTCCCAAACTCTACACTAACTGACAGCAGGCGGATGATCTTTGGTCATTGTGTGCTAGTCACATCAAAGTAATGGTTAATGTTTGATATTGTGGCACAGCATATATTATACCAAACGAGACAAGCAAAGAATATGCGGTCATGATTGGTACAAAAGAAAACCGAACTCATACTGAACTCAGTATATGACCCTGTGAATTCAGTGCTTACTCTGTATCACAACAAGTGATATTTTGTGTTATTAATGTGGTGAATAAAAAAAGTATTATACATTCTGCTGTACTTCTAATAGGTAATAATTCCGTAACATTAATGCAGGAGCCCAGCATCCTATTTTGAGGATGGCCAATATCTCGGAAATGAGCTATCAAAAAAATTAAATGTCTTCAGATTCTGTTATTTGTAGCTTTTCTAATGTATATTTAATAAAATCACACCCATCCACATAAAAAAATAATTTGGGCATTAATGGGTTAAGTAACTCCATGATACAATGATGATCCAATTAGTGTGGTCAGTGTAACAATTAGGATATGGGTTCAGTGATCCAGGATTTGAATCTCAGTAGGTTAAAATGCCCCTTATCTTCTCCAAAACATCCAGACCAGCTCTGGCTTCACCTCAGTCTCCTATTCAATGGATACCGGAGTTATTTACTGGAGGAGGGGAATAAATCAGCCAGAGTGTGAAGTTAACTTCCACTTAGTACCATGGTGAAGAATGAGTGGAGCTGTGTGGACAGGGAAAATTGTACTTTTTTATGTAGTACGATTACATCTTCAGAAGCTGACAGCTGCTTATCTTGTCAAGAAATTTCCCACTTTTGTTGAAGGTTAAGATCCATCACCACATCCACAAAGTCACATAAGCCAGCTGAACTCAATCTGCATCCTCACACCCTAATTCTGTAAGGGTGATTTTAACTTCAACTACATCACAATAACATAAAAATGCATCCATGGGTCCAGTAAACCTAGCACTTAATGTTTCAGTGCAAATACCTTTACCCCCAGTAGTTAAAATCTGGCCATCAACTCAGAAGGAGCAGGAGATTTAAATCCCCTATTCCTTGGTGATGAAGGCATTATTCCCCCATCTATGCCTATATCTTTAAAGTGGTTTCTTCATTTGAAGGATTTGTGAGCAAAATTTTGTATGAATTTCACATGTCCCCATGCATAACTCAATGTTCAGTGTTGTGTACAAATTATTACCCCATGTGAGTGAGAAAACCCACAGAAAGGAAAGGAAAGTGATGTATAAATTTGTGACCTTTGGAAATCTGTGTCAACCAAGCATCAAGAGGTATGTTACCTCCTTCAGCAGTAAGTGTCGTGAAGTTGTAAAAAGCCACTGTGGAGCCTGCATTGTTGTGTGCAGTGACTCGTAGGTGATACGTTGTAGCAGGAACCAGATCAAGGATGCTGTAGGCTCTCTCTGTTGGTTGAACGTTGTTGGATACAAGCACCCAGTCGTTGGAACGATGCATGTCACGGTACTCAATGATGAAGTAGAGCACTGGACAACCACCATCACCCCAGGAGTCCAACCATATCGTGAGCACAGTTGAATTCACCGTGATCATCTGTGATTGTTTTGGTTTCACTGGCACTGTAAATTTAATTGATTTTCTGATTCTAAATAATATATAAAAATGACGTACATACCTCACAGAAAACACACTGCATTCCCTTACAAATAACACCTGCTTAATGCTATTTAGGAAATGGTAGCTATTTATTGTGAGAATCACGCAAAATACATAAACACTGCATGTGTGGGCGAAATCCAGATATTTTAATGTTAAAGGATGTCATATATATATATATATATATATATATAGTTAGCACTGTCTGTGAAAGGGCAAAATTCATATTAAAAAACTGCTTGTTCTTTTGTCATTTTTATCACTCTTATGATTGGCCTACTACTGGGGTAACAGAATTTGTCCTGTGAATACCCCACACTTCAGAAAAGGATTCTGTCTTAATATGCAGGGTCAAAAAAGGTCAACACAAGCCATGTCTGAAGACACTAAGCAAAAAACATTATCATATTTTAAAACATCAGACAAAAACAACCTTAAGACAGGCAAACAAATTGATCATGTGTGATGACACCATGCAAAAACATGATCATACATAGCTTGAGACACATAAAAACATGATAATATGCGACGACATAGGGAAACAGAATGATCATATTTAAGACAATGGGCAAACAGAATGATCACATCTAGAGAAAATGGGCAAGCAACATGATTATATCTAGAGTCACTAGTAAACAGCATGATCATAGCTGAAGACACAAGGCAAAAATCATGAGACACTAGACAATTAATATGATCATATCTTGAAACACCAGGCAAATGTTATCACATCTGGAACCACTACACAAACAGCCTGATCACATCTTGAGACAATGGGCAACAGCTTAACATGTCTGAACACAGTAACAAAGAACATGATTAAATCTGAAGACACCCAGCAAACAGCAAGATCATATCTGCAGACACTAAGCAAAGAGCATGATTATATATGCAGGCCCTAGCACAGACAGTGATCATATCTGGAGACACTAGGCAGAGTATCAGTGTATTTTGAGACATCAGACAAAGAGCATCATCTTATCCAGAGATTCTTGGAATATTGCATGATCTTACATGGAGACACTAAGACTAAATTATATCTGGAAAGATAAGGCAAATCAAATTAACAATCAAATTTAGTAGTTTAGTTTCAAATACAGTTCTTTGGCTGTGACTGGTAACACCAGGCTTTGCCAGTGCACATCCACTATATTTCTTACTAAAAGTTAAAGTTTACCTATACTGTGTATTATGCCCTGAAAGTTTCTATACAATACAGTATTTCTGTTTATAATACCTGCTCCCTCTATCCCAGTTCTCTTTTTCATAATCCAATGGTCTAGAGACACAGTTCTTTCCCCCACTCTTGCTGTATATTCCAATACAAGATTAGAGATTTCTTGTCTCTCTTTTTTTATGGTTTCTCTCTGGATATGGTTATGAAAAATTTTTATTATTTGATATACCTCTTTTAAATCCCTCCCCTCTCTCTTTACCCATATATATCCCAGTCCAGTTTTGTACAATTTAACTCTTAAGACTAATTACCCAACTTCCCAATTTCAGATTTCCTGCCTGCCAGCCATAGCAGCATGTTGAACAATTCATCACATTCCATTAAAAAAAAAACCCTGTATCAAAATTTTACTACACTACAAAACATCTTGGCTCTCCTACTTTCTCTACCAAGTTACTATTCTGCTGGTCCATTTGCTATGCTGTTTGGACTTCTTTGAACTTCCTTACAAAATATCCTCTGAATTCCATCAATGATTTCCCATCCCCCCTTAAACCCATCATATGTGAACTCCATATAACAGCTCTGACTCAAAGATCATCTCATATGTATTTTCCAATATTTTTACACTCATATAGATACACTTATTAAACACTTATCAGTTATGCTTAATGTCTGTATGTCTTTCACTTTTGTACTTTCTTTTTGTCTCCTCCATTCTTCCAAAATTTCAAGTTTGAAACAGTAGGAAAAAAATGAAACCATATCCGGAGAATATATCAGGAGACACTAGGTCAAAAACATGATCATATCTGAATCTAGGCAACAAACAAACCATAATTTTGTGTGGTTTTGAGATGCAGTCCTACACCACGAAGGAGAATATAAAGTGTGAACATTTCAAAAGACAGTACCAAATAAAATGTACAGAACTATTGCACTGACAGTAACTGAAGTAAAATGCAACACTGCAAGACACAGGACCTAGGAAACAAGGCACACACTGCTCCTCAACAGTTCGCCATGTTTCTCATCCCTCATTACCTAGTTCATTGTGCTTATACCAGTTGGAAGTGAAAGGAAACTGAAAAGGCAGTTAGCAGAAGTGTAAGGTCACATCTACATAAATATATTGTTATTCTCTTCACTTTAGTTTCTTAAAGTTCTGTTCATTATTGTTTTATACTGCTCTTCTAAAATGTACATTTGGCAGTACACATGTGGCAATAGAGGGATATGGGCTGAAGCTTTAATTGCTGTGGCCACACTACAACAACTTGTTCAAGCAGCTAATATTTGGCCTTTAACATAGAGAAAGTAACATATTTTACACTGAATGAAACATATGGATGGTTTACTGTACCTGATCCCTTTGTGTATGCATTAACAATATCACAAGGAAGCCCTGTCCCAATCTTGTTGAAGGCTGTGATGTACAGCTGATAACGTGTGCCACACCACAGGTTATGCAGTGTGTGTGAGTTTGCCTTTGCTTCAATCTGCATTTCTTCCCAATCACCATGGTCTCTCTTGTAGTTGATCACATACCCTAACCAGACACATAACAAGTATCAGATAAAGTTCCCAGTCACCATGGTTTCTCTTACAGATGATTATGTATCCTGTCAAGACACACACAAACAGCAAATAAAGTTCTCAGTCACCATGGTCTCTGTTACAGCTGCTCACATACCACAACCAGACACATACAAGTATCCACATCATCATGATCTCCCTTGCAGCTGATCATACACAGTGTGGTCCAAAATTTTAGGACTGATTTTTTTTAAAAATTGAAGACATGTGAGGAAGACATATACCTTTCTTTTTATTCAAAATAAGCTCCATTGGCATATATATATATATACACACACACACACACACACACACACACAGGCTTTTGCGTGGTCATACAGATTCTAAAAAGCTACCGAAAATTCCTCTTTTTGGACCTTTTTTTAATTCATCAGTTATGGCTTCTTGGATCTCAGCAACATCCGCAAAGTGGAGTCCTTTTAACTTCATTTTCAACTTGAGGAACAGAAAATAGTCTGGCGGAGATAAATCTGGAGAGTGCGGGGGGTGATAAAAGGGTTGTAAAATTTTTTGGGTCAAAAATTGGCAAACAATTACAGCTTTTTGGGTGGGTGCATTATCGTGCAACAAGAAAAAATCTTGAGAGCAAATTGCAGCTGGATGAACCCGGCGATCCCTTACTCCTTTATAAAATTCGGCATTTACTGTTCTTCCCTCTGGTATGAATTCTTTGTGCACCATGCCTCGAGAGTTGAAAAAATTATCAACGTGGTTTTGATGTGGGTCCTTTGGAATTTCAGTTTGTTCGGCCAGGGGATGTCTCACCAACCCATTCAGATCTCTGTCGCTTTGTTTCTGGGTCATAGGCAAAACACCAGGTCTCATCTCCCATAATAATTTTGTTAATAAAAATGTTGTCTGCATCGGCCATCATGATAATGTCTTGGCAAGATGTGACTTGATCTTCCCTTTGCTCAGGTGTCAAGGAGTGTGGAACAAAATTTTCACACAACTTTCTCTTTCCAAAATCCTCAAATCCTCTTTTAGAATCCGAAGAACTACAATCTTGGGATGTTCAAAGATTCTGCTATCATTCTTGATGTGATTCGATGGTCATTTTTGACCAAATCACCAACAGCAGCAATGTTTATCTCAGTTCGAATTGATTTTGGATGGCCACCTCTCTCGTCATCTTCTACCAGCTCCCTTCCACCTCAAAATCGAGAATACCACCTAAAAACATTTGATTGGTTCAGAGCCTCATTCCCTTAAGCCATTTGCACCAATACTAGTGTTTCTGTTGCAGACAGACCAGCTTTGAAACAAAATTTTATGGCAACTCTCTGTTCATTTCCACCATCCATGACATATAAAGAAAACTGACTTTACAAGACAAGTTATAACTCATACACTGTTGAAGATAAACAAACAAATGGATGTTGGTTGATAGTACTTAGTTAATGAGTGGCCCATAGATCGCTCTAGTTCTGTTATTTAAAAAAAGAGTCCTAAACTTTATTGATCACACTGTGTATACATGATCACAAACATACAAATATCAAATAAAGTTCCTTTTCATCTTGACATCCCTTACAGCTAATCATATATCTGCAGCAGACTCATACAAGTATCAGGTAAATTCCCAGTCATCATGATATCCCCTACAGCTGATCACATATCTTCAGCAGACTCATACAAGTATTAGATAAATTTCTCACTAACCTTGGTCTCTCTACAGCTGATGTGTACCATGATCTGACACATATAATTTCCCCACTAACTATGATCTCTGATCTCTCTTACAGCTGAACATAATTCTGAGGCAACAAATACAGCTATAAGACATAGCTCTCAGTAACAGTACTCTCCTACAGCTGATAACATACCCTCCCCATACACATACAAGTATCAGATAAGTTCCCATGTGATATAGTAGAATTACGTCTCTGAAGAAATGTGTAAGAAGGCACAATGTATGATGGAGGGATAACGTTCCTTCAGCAGTAACAGTGAAAATACTGTATGGAGTTAAGCAAGTAGGAAGTAGTGTAAGAACTGTGGAACAGACGCCAAGGAGACAGGAGATGGGCACCAGACAGAAGTGTGGCCAAACACCTCAGGTTGAATGGGAAGTGGTCATTGGCAACAGGGCTTGATTTCTTGGACAAACACAATTTAACTGGGTGAAAATTACTCAATGTCACCAACTGTACAGTAACTTCAGCCGGACAGGACCTTGGGACATAAAAAATGACGGGTGGATTTCTAGTCCAGAAACGCACAAGAAAAGGATTGCTTCCATCCTGAAGTTTCAACTACTTCAGCATGATAAATAGCCCTCAACACTAAACACAAGCTGTAAAGAGGGGTGTTGTTGATTGCTCCATGCAAGTTTAGAACTAACCACTTAAGTTTGATTCTTAGCAGTGATAACAAAAGATGTGATGTGCTGTATGAGGTGTCCAGTATTTTGCGGTAGTTACCATTCTCATACAAGCATGTCGTGAGGGCAAATGAACCTTCAGTTCAGAAGGAAACTCTTGCTCTCTGACCTCCCTATTTTGGAACCTTTGAAGAATCCTAGCCCAGTTTGGCATGGATCCACATCTCAGGTAGGATTTTGGCTTTTATGTCTAAATTGTGGAGATCAGAAAGGCATTCCAAGCAAAGTTTGTGACACATATTTGGACACACAGTACAAAGGGAGATAAGTCAGGCTGGGCAATGGTCAAGGTGGACAAGAAGGAAGTAAGGCTATACATTGCTTACAGGTGCTAGAGGTTGTTATAGGCCAATGACCATGGTCAGGAAGTAAAATTATGGAAAGCCTCCAGCTAACAGAGCTAGCCTCTCATCTTAGTTTTGGATTAGCAATCAGGTGTGAAGGCTATAAGAAAGTTTACTTAGTATTACTGATAATTGAAGTAAAGTAGTGTGATCAGGTTTACCATAGCTATTGTTACTCTGTTAGACAGGATGGTATTCTATACCATTATAACAGTTTGCTGTATGTTTGTTGGCACTGCTCCTCCCTGTTGTCTTTAAACTCTTACTGCAGATTTATTCAACACATATTCTTAATTCCACAACTAATGTATTCCTTTCTCCAGCTCTATGAGATGTCGATTAACATTCTCCCTGTCTGATATTCCATCAGCCTCTTGTCTTGTCCACTGCTTTTAACACCAAAATGTACTATTCAAAATATGATAACAGTTCATTAAAATGAAATATCTTTTAAGAAATATTGCCCATTGAAGAATGTGTGCAATCTTACCCAGCACATTCTTATAATGCTCCCTCATTCTCATAATCTTTCCTTATAACTGCCACATTTGCAGCATTACACTTTTAAATAAGGTGTCAAACAAAGCTTGGATTACTAGGATTTTATACGATGCAAACTTACCTTTTAATGATAAGTATTTCAGGGCAAAATTCTTATTCTGTCACACGAAAGAGTTCCCACTTGTCTGGGCCATATTGATAATTGTCACTCACACTACACACATGCATCATATCAACAGCTGATATTTCTCTAGGCCAAACAGATGAGTGTCACTCACACTGAACACATGCATCACATCAAGTGTTGCTACTTCTCTAGGTCAGAC
>Ga0123355_10002648_pt1 | contig 25424 bp, 16 predicted proteins | sample TergutEmb28metaG_3_FD_89872 | JGI IMG/M metagenome (GOLD analysis project Ga0123355, IMG submission 89872) | Embiratermes neotenicus P1 segment gut microbial communities from Petit-Saut dam, French Guiana - Emb289 P1 | ecosystem: Host-associated > Arthropoda: Insects > Digestive system > Gut ...
ACCTAATTACCTACCTACCTACCTACCTACCTACCTACCTACCAACCAACCAACCAACCAACCAACCAACCAACCAACCAACCAACCTACCTACTCACCTACTTACCAACCAACCAACCAACCAACCAACCAACTACTCACCCACTTACCTACCTACTCACCTACCTACTACCTACCTACCTACCTACCTACCTACCAACCAACCAACCTACCTACTCACCTACCTACCTACCTACCTACCAACCAACCAACCTACTCACCCACCTACCCACCTACATACCTGCCTACCTACACATACCAAAATCTACACAGCAAAGCTAATCATTCCCTGAATTTTATGAAACCTCAAGGTACATTACCAAGTTCACAAGAGCCTGCAACTTGTGACAGTTCTGAGCCAGTAATCCAGGCCAGGCCAGCCCATCACATCTTTTTCAGATCAATTATTATATTACCATTTGATCTATGCTTAAGTCTCCAAGTGGTCTCTTTCCTTCTGATTTTACCACCAAAACAATGCATGCCTTTCTCGTCTTACCCATAAATGCCACATGGCCTGCCTGTCTTGTCCTTCATGATTTGATTACCTTAAAAATGTTTCATAAGCAGTACAAAGAATATTGCTCTGGACACTTCAGAGAGAAAAAAAATCTTTCTCCTGCCAGGAATTGAAACAGATTCCTTGCTTGTCCAGTCTGTAGCCTAGTCATAACACAAACTGTGCTATTCTGTCTCATAGATTTATATGGTAATTGCACTGTCATGCAGAGAAGACATGTAACTGCCAATAACAGCATAGATACTCTACACAATCACCCTTTTAACTTGTATGTCCCGACATGCTCAGTCTGGTAGGTGATCCTCTTTCGGGAAATGGGTGTGGTTCACCAAATCACATATAGTTTTAATTATTTATTGTTACTTGTTGTTTTATTTACTCTATTTATTGTTGATAAAATGAAAAAAAATAGGCATGCTCTATCAAGTTAAACAGCTAAATTATATTTTATTAAAATAACACAGTCACTTGTACTCCCCCACTCACACCTCTCGTATGCGACTGCTTTCGCACTGGATTGTTAGCATCCGTTATCAGCTGCTAACGTTTTCTCATTTAAATCTCTCCCCTCCTACCTATCGCCAACAGTTCCCTAACATACGTTGACAGACCGCCCGTAACTGGCGCCAGCAAACCTTAAAAACAACTACATCAAAAATTTTTGGCTACAATACTTACCTTCAGCATTCAATCCCCTATCATGACGTAACACATAACTCTGAATGTCATCTGCTGTTTCCATGTTCGTCTCTTCTTCAACATCACATTCCCCTTCCACTTTTGTGTTGGCAAGTAGTCTTTTGCGTCCTCGTTTCTTCTTAGGTCGAGGAACTATGTTACTTGCTTCTCCTTTAGGACGGCCAATCTTGCGTTTCCCGTGCACCCAATACTGGGCTGAAGATAAGCAATGCACTTACTGTAAACACTTCATTGTGCTGAATTCTCTTACATATTGTCCACAATTTTTCACTCCAAAAAATGATGTGCATTTCAATAAATAATTACATGTCTGGTATCTAACAGATCTAACAGTATCTAAACAGATACAGATGGACAGCCAGACATGACAAACCTAACAGCTGCTTTCGCAATTTTGCGAATGCACCTAAAAAGGCTTGGATGAAACCAATGTGATGGAAGGTAATGTGACAGAACAACTGACATGGAGGAACGTAATGTGACAGAACAACTGACATGGAGGAACGTAATATGACAGAACAACTGACATGGAGGAACGTAATGTGACAGAACAACTGACACGGAGGAACGTAATGTGACAGAACAACTGACATAGAGGAAGGTAACATACCATAACAGTCGATGTTGAGAAAGATAATATGACAAACCAAATGATGTAAAGGGAGGTAACATTACAGAACAAATAATGTGACGGAAGGCAATATGAGAGAATAACTAATATGGGCAGAAATAATGTGGCAGGACAACCTCCAGTCCAAAATCACCTAGATTGTTCAAGCTACCAATGTGCCAGACAAATAGGGATGTTCACAAAAACACAGATAAAAGTTCAGATGATAATGAGATGGCTCCATTCCCAAAAGCACCTCTTGGTGTTCAGGTGGGGATAACTGATGGTTGGGGCAAACATCTACATTGATAAACTGACTGGTAATATGACTGGTAAAAGGCAAAATGTGGCATCCTATAAAAGTTGTGATTCCATACACTGTTATAATCTTCTATTTTGCAGGATTTCCTACTCTGCTGGTACAGGACACAAATCAGCATATTAAAGACACTTGGACTTTAGATAATGGGACTTCTTCAATACCTGACATCACTAATATTACCTCAGACCATCATTAAAACACACACACACAAATCACTTCAGTTAAATATGACAAACAAGCATTCTGTCTGCATAAATACAGAACATTTTAATAACATGATATAAGGGGACACTCTTTTACATTTAGGCATGAAGAAGTACATGTTAGGGACACTGTTTTCCTTGTTGGACACATACATGAAGGTAATTGTCAGGATAATGCATGATCTGGCTACCTCCTGAATACAAGCCTAAAGCAGAGATGCACAAATCCCAGGCACCAGGCCATCCAGGTGGCCAAATTTAGTACACTGGTGCATATTATCTGTGGATCCTCAACACGGAAGTTGCTTGATGTGACCTTTCTGTTGGCTAAAATTTTGAAGAGGTTCCTAATTTTTTTTTTTTTAAATTGTGCACCCCTGATCTAAATTGTTACTTCTACACAAATCTGCTTAGTGTGAAACTTACTGAACCGAGTCTTGGAGAGAGTACTGCAGTTCTCTGGGCAATTGTTTTCTCCAGTGGAAATGGGTCCAAACAGAAATGGGCACACCTGCAGCTTCCGACAAATTTCCTTACAGAAGGATGGCACTTGATCAGCGGAAGTAACAAGTGCAACACTGGCACGATAAGTATTGGTTTTGTACCTGCAAACAGACAATGTTCACAAAGCAAATATGACTTACACCCAACAATAATCACAATACGATTTACAGAAGCACTGCATTTAATTGTTCAAGTTCAGCATGCATATGAACTGTCATTGCACATAAAGCAACTTGCTAAATCTGTATTATGGCTCACTTGATCCAACATCTTAGAAATCAAACTGCAAAAAAACACAGAAACTATATACTGATACTAAACAATCACCAGAAGCCCGTAAACGATAAAGAAAGGCTATCTCCGTGCCACATGTGAATGATGAGTAGAAATAAAATGCTACAGTTAACTGAAAATTCTTATAGGCAAGCCACATTATTGACAGCATGGGAGTATCGCCTGCCATTTCTAAAGAGAAGGCTAGAAAAAAGGGTACTGTGAGATTGTTTGGAGTAAAAAAAGATGGTGTAAAAATCTCCTGTACTCGATCACCACCCCATGAAGGTGTACAGTAGCTCACAGGTACACTTACATTCTTGACTTTTGCACCAGATGGAGATGTGTGGTCAGCTATATGCCCTGGCTGTTTTAGCTCCAGGAAAGAACCCCAAGTAGGTATCCTCTGTACAAGAGGGTGGGTATGACCCCAGACATGAATATGATGTTGAACTGGTCTGAATAAGGTGCCAAAGAGAAAAATATCTGTTCCTCCTGGGATGTAAATTCTAGTCAAAGCTGTTTTTTCTTTGTTATGTTACATTGTACAGCTTGGTAGATATATATCAACACAGCAAAGGAAACTATTTCCTCCATCTTCAGGGTAGAAGGGTATGTGACTCACTCCATTCCACAGAAGATGGAGGAAGCAGGTTCCTCCAAAACATTGATAACCATCTACCAAAATACACAGCACTGCAGCTTATTCACAATCACTGTTGTGAGAAAATAAAATCTCATGTAAACTCCAGCCATCCCACCCGCATCCATCATAACATCTCCTTAGCATTTCTGCATTAATATATTACAAGTAATCACAATGCCAGAGTTTATAATAGACATCTGCTTGTTTGGATCAGAATGATTTATGACAGTGTGCTCCACACAGCAAAGGTATTTTAAATATGTAAGGAACAGATTACTAATAGTGGACAGCAGAAGCCAGTGACCACAGGACAGACCAATTATAGAAGCAGGCCATGGAGGATTTCAGAACCACCTATGGTGTCAGACACACAACCGCCCGCATACATTTATGCAACTGTAAAGGATGCTTAAACCAAAGCACAGGGGGTGAAGTTTATTGGCAGCTCATAGCACATACGCAGCCACTTTTGGAGCAGTCACAGATTCCGCTTTGGTTGACAACCAATTCTAGTTCAGCTTCAGCTATGAACAGTATAATGCCTTCAGCACTTGCAACCACCAACTGTAATTTACAAATTCCTCAATAAAGACTGTTTATTCATCACATGCAAGCTGCTAGTCTGTTATGAGTTTACTATCAACCTTTCTACACGATCAGGATGATCTACTCACAAAACTACCCAGCCAGAAGAATTGTAGACAGTATGTGAGCTTGAGATTGCCTGCCTTGGGATGAGGAATACAACAAAATACACTTTACTGACTAATCTATGTTGCCTTTACACTGATCCTTATGGGATATGAACTAACCAGAAGAAGAACATTTACATAAAGAGAAAATCTGTGACAAAAATGATGTGCTCTACTCGTAAGAGTGTTGTGTAATTAAATCATTAAACATGGGAAGGTATAAGAACAAACTCATAATTTAAGAAGTATTCTATGGCTCATGGAAGGAGAGCACTTCAGAGATGATTCATAAGAATTCTTGGTGATTCTTTGCGTATTGAACAATGCTCCATCACCCAGACAGGTCATACATCATTAAATGATGTTATGATTCCAACTTAGAAGTTTTCAAGACTTATTTAATGGAAGAATTGAGTGAAACAACAGAAAACCTCTTAATGGTTTGTTTCCAAGTTAAGTTTTGACCTTGGGATCTCTGAAATATGAAACCAGAGTACTAACCAAAACAAGATTCTTGTCTTTGGGGACATCACGCACTACAGTTTGGTGTTTCAGCAAAACGTGCAACATCCAGCAGGAATGCAGAAAATTTGTATCCAGTCTCCACATCACACAATGATACCCCACAAGACCACAACCTTCAAATTCACCAATGTAAGAAACTCAAATCCCAAACTTTAAAATGTTTTGTGACCCTAATGAAAAGAGAATAGATCTTACAGAGAAAAGAGCCAACAATGTAAATTTGACAAAATTGATGATTGGAAGATCTGGCCTTTCGGTGGTGTCAGAGTTAAACATCCAGACTTTATAAGAGGGATTTCTTAAATTGTGACACAAGGAACAGTGCCCACATGAGAGCATGTTAAGTAGTTCTGTTCGGACAATACTATGAAACCACTCGGACAGAACTCCTACTAGCTGCCCTAAGTAGAAACAAGCATTTGAAAAAAAAAATTCTTCAAATAACCCCTATTAAAACATAAAATATTCCTACTTGGCCTTGAGAATTTCCAGATGCATGCCAGGTTCTGGTTTTCCATCAGTCTGTAGTTCTTTCAGCACTCTACTGGATTTATATGCCACAGATATTAGCATGGACAGCACCTCCCGCATCACAAGTGTAACTGGACCAGGACCCACAGCTTTAGGCAGCTGAGCCAGTTTCCCTTTGCTGAGAAACGGTCCTGAGAAACACTTATGATTGAAGTAGATTTTTGGACACCAGTAGGAGCGCTGCTGTTGTTGAGAACCGGATCCAACACCCAACTCTTTCTGGCCACCACTGCATACAGAAATATCACACTCTGCTTAACAAGTGCAACAGAAAGACAAACTACTGATATGAGAATTCCCCATTTAAGGTGTCTTGCATGACAATGAATTTGTGGACTGAACGGAGGAAAACCTTAAAGAAATTTGTGACTAGGGACAATTTCTAATTAATTTTTAATTTATTTTAACACAGCATAACTAAATGCTGTATCATCGTGTCAGTTTTATATTTTAATCTTATTACAATTCTCCACAAATAAAATCCAAAATATATCATATGACAGGCAACAAAACTCAAGGTTGTTAACAGACTTTGACGTTGGTGTAAATGGGATCCCATACTACTTGAAATTTATGTACACTACATGTAACCAGTCTTTTTAAACTTTGTGTAGCGTTGGTCTGAGGGTGGTCGAAATGACCAAAACTTGTTGCCACTAATGGAATAAAAACCTTTGTTGTGTTTGACTGAATACATATAAATTTTGTTATTGTATCTTAGTTCGACAACATGACAGGATGTCCTCTACAAAAATTTGCCACATGATGATCTTCTGTCTTAAGTACAAGAGTGTTATTTACATAAAATGTTCCTTTCTTCCAGTGCACAGGGCCTAGAAACTAGAGTCAACTGTAAATAAACCAGACATTGGTTTATGAAAATGTAAAACTTTGTATTAAGTATTTAGGAGTTTCCATTGAATACAGCCATTAATTTTCTTTATTCTAATTAAATTAAAAAATCCATCAGATCTGACCATAAATCCAGCATCTTCATCTTTGCAGACACTTTAAAAAGATCCATGTTATAGCATTAGATAAGGCAGATGTCAGGCAGTGTTCTGGGTTTTCACATAGGTAAAACTTGGTGTGTACAAACGGGGAAAATGGGTGGGGGATGGAAGGGCAAATGCCCCCCCCCCCCCCAATATTTTTTCTACCTACGAATATTTTTTTTGGGGGCTACTGAGTTCATGAGGGGCAAGTAAAAATACAGAAATATTTTCAAAACAATTATTTGGGTGGTGCAGTAGAATATAATAGAACAGAAGCAAGTTCTTAAAACCCATGGTTGATTTTTTCCCCACCATTGTTATTGGCCAAGTTATGCCTATGGATATTCGAACCCCATATACCTTAAATTTCGTTGTAAAGAACACAGTGGATATACCAGTTTCATTTATTATTTTTTTATCTAATATCCATTTGTATTATTTCCTCTGATGCCTAATTCTGCTCACCATCAAAGGCCAACAGGCCTAATGCAGAAAGCAATTTCCAGTTGTTTAACACTTACACATGCACCTCATTATGATCCTGTTTCACTGGCGAATGGTAGGAACGTGGAGGTTTCAGAGGATAAGAACTGCTCTCACACCAACCAACAGGAAATATATCATGTGAATCCATGCTCACTATATGGTTTGGGTGAAAACTGCAATCACATAAAAACTGTAAGTCAGCAAAGTTAAGAAGCCTACATTCCTACAGAATGAAGCACATTCACCCAGGCAGCTCATGAGTAAAGGTATACAGCATTAAAAATGTGCCAACCAGTTTGGAGATGTGTTATCTACTAAAATGTGTTGCACTGTTCCTCAGTGAGACATATTTGTTCTGGTGAATCCTTTCATGGCCAAATCTGCTTTACCCAAGATAATTATTACTGCAAAATTAATGCCAAATAGCAAGATAAGGCTTGAAATTTTCATGGCAGGCCACATTCACTGACTGTATCATGCTGCAGTGGTAAAAGTTACTGACATTTTAGGAAAACATTCTGCCTTCTCCTTCAGGTTCAATGTAAAAATCACTTGCCACTTCTGACCATACTGCTGTCTTTGTCAACAGGTCCATCTTACAGAATACACATGATCTGCCAGTTAGAGACAGCATTACTAAAAGAAACAGGGATATGCATGGTCCATATGCTACCTAGTAAACTCTATAAAAAAATAGCCAGATGGTGACCTGCCAATTTCTTTCAAATTTACACAATGCCTGAAAGTTTTTTCAACTCCCATAAGTTGAAACTATGAATTAGAAAACAAATTACTCCATCTCTAAGTTCAACCTGTCATTGGACTCGAGGTGTATCCACAATAGATGGTCAATAATCTTCATTATAGATGCAGCACAAATCTGATGCTGATTCTCTGGATTAACAGCTTCCAGTTTCATTCCTGGTGCAAAACCTAGGTCCTTGGCAGACCCTAAATGACAAAAACATGAAGCTGGTGCAGCATGTGACTTGGTAACTTCTAAATATTCTGACCAATCAAATTCCTCTTTACTTGTAGTCCAACCTTGAGGATGAGTTAGTCGAAGTTCATGTTCCTGGGCCCATCCTATAAAGCACACAATCACATAAGCAGATTTAACATAGTACAACAGGCAGAAACATGGATATTTAGAAATACCAACTATAAATGCATATGTCATTTCTTTTTGAATGTCTTCAGTCATTTCACATGTCTGACCTCTTCCAAATTGGCAACCTGACATAATGTGAAAGATGCAGTATAGCAAATTCATTTTATTCCCATTCACAGGGTGCCAAAAGTATAATCAGCAGAAACTTTATGCACATTATAAATTATATTTAGTAATCTTGTATTGTATCCAATTTAAATGGCCACAACATAAGATTACCTCCAAAGGATCAGTGCATCAAATTCATGGAGCATTTACACTCTGTCCCTATGGTGTTTCTGTTTTTATTAATACATACCAACAGGAAATACATATGGATCCTCTGCAGTGCACAGCTGGCAGGAGTCAATGTCTTCAGTGTCCAATGTGGCATAACTGTCAATCTGGATAAGAAAGTAATGTGAAGGGAACACTCGAACCACACTAGCTGGACATATTTCCACCTTGTTGTGAGGATGGACTGCTTCTAATTTCATTCCAACAGTAAATTTGTGACCAGGAATGTTGCAATAGTTATTCTGAAATGAAAGAAAACAATATCTTAGATGTAAAGAAGTTTTATTACCTACATTTCACACATCTTTTTTATACATGATAACACCCAGAAGCCACAGGAGTGTAGTCAGCATTGCAACTACACTATGGTTTGGAGAGTATGGAGTTTGAATACCGGCAGGGGCAACACATTTTTCTCTTCTCCAAAACAATGAGACTGGTTCCAAGGCACACCCAACCTCCTATTCAATGGGTACCAGGGTTCCTGCCCAAGGGGTACAGATGCTGGGGTGTGAACTTAAACATCATTTCCATATCTAGTGATGAGGTTAAGAATGAATGAAGTTGTACCTCTGCTCACCCTATATGCCACAAAAAATCCTTTCTTTATCCATGATAATACCACCCAACATGGGTTTCAACATCTGCTCTGTAACTGTTTAGGGTCACCTGGTGTCCGGTACACATCAGGTGATCACTAATTTCAATGCCTTTTACATATGAGATGATACCTTGTACACATAAGATGACCCCTTATTTCAAAGTCTTGTACATATAAGATGATCTCTTACTTCAGTGTCTTGTGAAAGACTATTATTACACTGAATGTTCCAGAAAAATATTGTACAAATCCCCACTGGATCATGTCCCATGGTGGGCTCTGGCATAGGCTGTGTAAAATGTTCTAATCTATTAACACAAAGCTGTTCAGAGACATTCCTCTGCATCCCATATCTTTCACATTATAAGATAAAAAATCTGATAATTCCAGACCTCAAACAGATCAGGAGGTAATGGCACTCTGCGGGCATCTTCCTTTGCCATTTCCATGACTGCCTCCCACTCCTCACTGCCATGATGAGTCTTCATGTGGCTTGGCCAGTGTAACACCCATGGACACCCTGCAACCCCAATAATCAACATATTCACATACTGAAATAACCTGCTCCAGCAACTTTGTGACCTGCTCAGAGAAACAGTAAGAAATTCTCCAATATACAACATTTACCCTAGTAAAAGACAACCCTCTGAACAAGATGACCCCCACCTTCAAAATATTCAATTAAAATAAAAATAGCTAACAAGATTATGATTATCTTTGTGCATGATTATAAAATGCCTTACCATTTTTCAGATATAAATTAAGCAAAAATTCAGATCGTATATTTTAGTCAATACGGCATATGAGGGCATATCCAAAAGTTTCCAGACTGAGTGGATAAAAAATATATATTGACCTTTGTTATTGGTAGTTGTTGTCCCTTTCAAGTAGGCCCCATCCAAGCTTATGCAATAGGTCCAGTATTTCTGCCACTGCTGGAAGCGCTGCTTACAATGACTTTATGAAATCACATAAAGGACAGTCAGGAACTGCTCCTGAATTTCAGGAATATCCTGGGAACAACACCCTCATAGCTGCAATTTCATTCTCAGAAACATGGAGAAATTACGAGGGGCCAAATCAGGCATGTAAGAAGGGTGGGGGGAACACAGCCATGTTATTAGCAGAAAAAAAAAACTGCTCCTGCCTGTCAGCAAGCAAGTGAGGCACAAACTTCACAGAGATCTACCACATGTTCAAGCCTTCCCTTAGAATTTGCTGACATGTTCCATACAAGAGGCCTGTTTTGCCAGCAGTCTCCAAAATAGTACTTCGCTGGTCTTGGTTGGTGATGATGTAAATCTTCTCCAGGTTTTCTTCTGTGCAACATGTGGAGGGATGACCTGAACACTTACAATCTTCGACTAAATTTTCCCTTTGTTGGATTCAAGAAAACCATTCTGTGTTCCGTGTTCTCTCCATGGCACTGTTTTGAATATTTCATGCATTTCAGATGCAGTGCTCCTGAATTTGAAGCAAAACTTAATGCAATCATACTTTTCAGTCACTAGAAAATCATGGATGGCCCTTCACACGAAAATAAACACCTGCTGTGAAGCAATGCAGAAGGTTCTGGCTGCAAAAACTCAATACACTTGTTCCGAAGATAACAATATAATGGCACCAAGTGGTAAAAAGCTGTACTACTTACTGTTCTTGGTCCTAGCAGTGAGATCAGAAACTTCTGGATACACCTTCATATACTAAGTTTGTTTAAAAACACACTCTTCCATAAGAGGCCACCAAAATACTGTGGTAAAAAGTATAGTTCGCTATTTTACATTAATGTATATGGCAGCATGGGCACCAATTGTATGGCATGTCACAAAGTTTGCCACCAAAAATAGTCTCACAATTTGTCAGATTAAACACAATAACTGTACCATAACAAACAGTATTGTAGTGTTTACAGCTTTTTGTTTGTAATACAGTTATTATACCTGAGTTTCACACAATCTGTATGTACAAAGTTCTACTAAATTTTAGAATTTTACCGCTCATCCTTCATATTTGGTCATCAGCAGTTATTTCTCAGAATACCCTCTTTTGTTTTGTTCCCATATAGAAGCTTGAAATATGAAAGTTATGATTCATTTTATACTCACCACAATCACATCTCTTAAAGCCATACCTGATACCCCACACATGTGCAAACACCCATGATTCAAAGAATATGACATGGAACACTAGGTACTATTGAAATTATTGCAGTACCATTGTAAATATGCACCTGTTATCCACCCATTCACATTACATCATACATCAATGATTTACATGGTTATATAAAGTTAGAGAATTTAAGTCTTTTCAAGCCATTTCAAGCCTGTCTCCCTGTTGAAGTTCCCAAAGACTTCAACAGGGTGTCAGGCTTCATATTAAGTCATACATGGCAGCTAGTAATTAGTTACTGCAACACTCTCAACAGCCAGCAATAGACAGCCCAAGCCAACTGCAAAGAACTCTTCACTGACCCTACTAACTAGAAGGGTCACATTCCATCCCACACCCCTACTGAACAGAGATATACATAACAGAGGGCAAGACACCTAGTCATCAGTGTTGATTCTACCAAACCACCATTAACACTCTGAAGATGTGAACAGAGTCAATCCCTGAAATGTCAGAAAACCTTCACATCTTGCCGCGGCTGTCTGCCTGATAATGGCTGCTCAGGAGAAACTTTACCTGCTGTGCTGAACATTTCATTGAACATTATAATGCAGAAATGTGTGAAAAACATTCACATATGGAAAACATTATGTCAAATTTTGGTATTGTTATCCCGCTGTGTTTGTCAATCTGTATTTATTGTCAGTGAAAACACAACTTTTAGAACACCATATATTCTACTGTCATCTACTACATGTATTGGCCATGTAGTAGATGACAATTGACTACATGGTGTTCTAAAAGTTGTGTTCAAACTGACAATAAATACAAACAATAATATGTCATTTAAAATAGTTCATATCGTAACCAATAAATAAAAGTTCACAAAATAATACAGACTGCCATTCTTTGTTGATCCTGTACTATAAAGGCAACACAGTCAATCTGGTTGTGTAAAATGTTTTTCCCTTTTGAGACAATGAATAATGATCATGCCATTAATTACATTACCTTTATCTGCAGTCCATCCCATTGGAAAGAGTCTTTGAGAACTGTGGAAAAGCCAGAAGTCTGGAGAGGAAGAATCTGGGGTGTCATAGCGAAGAAGCAGGCGTCCCCCTACATTCTCGATGATCTAATAATACAAAGCAGTATGTTACTTTAGAATAAAAAGTTGCTTTCATCAAAAGTTCATTGCAAAACAACCCAAAATGAAAATATATATATATATATATATCCACTATAAGGCCCATTGCAACACATGCTGCTGGAATCTGAACCTTGATGGAAGGGACACGAATTATTTAATGATCTTCAAAAGAAGAATCCTGAGGAAGACTTTTGGTCCTGTTTGAGAAACAGATGGATGGAGGATCAGGACTAATTACAAATTAAATAAATTACTTGAAGGAGATAACACAGTGAGGTTCATAAAAGCTCAAAGATTGAAATAGGGGGGCCAATTTATGTAAGAAGGAGGAGTACAGAATGGTAAGGAGGACTTTTGAATGGGATCCTGAAGTATATTAGAGTATAGGGGTGAAAAATTGGACAAAGGTGGTGATGGACAGGTCAACCCAGAAGGATCTGGTTCAGGATCAGAAAAAGACGGAGGGTTGTAGGAAGAAAGAAGAAGAAGAAAGTTATTTTATGTGTGTGTTTAATAATATAGGAATTTTACAAATCAAAAGTACACTTTCAAAAATTTTTGTTGACAAACTAATCTGGGTAAAAGTTATATTAGTACCAGCAGAAACAGTAATTATAAGTTCGTATTTATTAACCTCATACATGTTCAACGTTTCAGACACTTTCCTACAAATAAATGATTTCACACCACAATCTCTTGAAAGCTTTTGTTCAACTGGTGCAGTGGCTTTACAAACATAATGTTTCAGGTCATCAAGCTCAGCTGGTAACAGTGCAACAAAGACATGGGCTTCAACAAAACCCCACAGAAGAAAGTCTACAAACGCTGGTTCTAGAAATCTATGTGGCCACGGTGAATCAGTCTTTCAGAACTGTTCCTTTCCTGCTCTAAGTTCTTTGCAGCATATTTTCTTAAATTAAGCTACTTGTCAAAATAGTGTACAAACAAAATTAACACTTATTCCATCACTGAATATAACTTCTGCAGGAAAACAGTTTTTTCACAATACATGTTCAAAGTGTACATGGAATTTGTAATAACTACACACTTTTGTTAACTATATGCTCTGAAATTCCATATTTTCACTGCTATGGTGTGTACTTGTCTTTGCTAATTCCAGGTAGACCTCCTTTTACACCCTAGTTGTGTTTCTAGGAACGTGAGCATAAAGCAAAAAGGCAAAAAATCAAACATGGTATTCCCATAAGAAACAATGGAATAGTTGGGGTTTGGAGGCAAACACACCAAAAACAGCCTCAGCAAACATGGTACACACACACACATATACATATATTCTCTCCCCCCCCCCTGTTGCAACAGCCCAAATTCAGCCTAGGCTGCCTCATTGTTGAGGTTTCTAGGTCACACACAGCAGATATGATTCCTCTGAATAAGTGATCAGCTCATTGCAGAGGCCGCTACCTACACAATAGTGGTGTACCCAGGAATTTTGTTCAAGGGGGGGGTTCAACAAGTTCAGTTGAGGACAGAGGACAGACAGAACGGGAATCTGCGGGCGGTAGCCCCGAGGTCAGGGGTTCTGGAGGCAGCTGTAATTTGGTACAAGAAATTTCATTTCATATAGTAACATTTTCTTAATTTTTGGTACTTTAAGACTATTTATGATGACAACCAATTTATTTGTCCTTGCTAATGTAAAACAATTGTAAACCGACAGTAGTTTTAGAATTTTAGTGCCTTTTTTTTTAACATTGTGGAGTGTTGGCATCCTAAATTCAGCAATTTTTAACAGTTTTCACAATCAGGTTGAGTTTGGCATGATTTTGGAGGGCCTTCGGAATTCCGGGGGGAGGGGTTTGAACCCCCCCCCGGTATGCCACTGCTACACAACACACAACAGATACATGATATGAACATCCATCCCCTTAGGAAGATCTGAACCTGCAATCCCAGCAACCAAGCAGTTGCAGATCTATGCCTTAGACTGCACAGCCACCAGGATCAGCATATGTATATTTATTTTAATATTACTGTGTTACTGATACTAATATAGGAATACAGGATTAGTATTCATTTTAGCCCATGTAAACTGGAAAGGATTTGTCAAGAACTTGACAAACTTACATCAAATGCTGGATAAGACAGCTTGAGGAAGATGGTGGTGGTGGTATTGCAGTGTTACAGATGAAAGAGGTAGAAGAGGCAGCTATGTCAGATTACAGTGAGGTAGGCAATGGTGATGGTACCTGTGTTTGAGTTACAGGAAGGGGTGTTCCTGACTTAATTTTTTCAGCATTATTGCACAGTGTACATATCAGTACTCTTGGTCATTGTAGATATTAGCAAATCATACACAATTTTCAACCCAATTTTATTATCTCTAATTTCTCTTTGCCTTTTGCTGTTAGTGGGGTGCTACAGGGGATGCAGATTTATGTTTCTCACTAATTTAGTAAGAAAGAACTAAAGAAAAATGAACATACCACAAAAGATCACTCTAAATGATGAGGGCACAGTGACTGACAGTTTACAGGAAGCGTACTGCCTCCCAGCCTCACTGCATGCTGTGAGTTCTGTACACTCTCAACAGTATCCTAGAGAACAGCCAGCCAAAGGGCATTAAACCAAAAATGAGTGGGCATAAATTAAGAAGTGGTGTATCTTGGTCAGGAGTGTTAAAGCAAAAATGTCTTGACAAACAGGCATAAAACAAGAGCTACCTCTATGACTGTGAGATATGTGGGTTCCTAATGATATACAGAAATTATATCTGCACACATAATTCATTAAGTGTTGGATCCTTGGTCCTTACATCAAACTCCAATATTCTGAACAAGGAGAACAAATACCTCTCTTTACTGAGCAAAGGTAAAGGTAAAGATAGAGGTAAATGTAAAGTCCCTGTCCAAATGATGAAGGCAGACGGGGGAAGCAGAGCTCTGCTCATTCTTAACCTTGGTGCTAGAAGGAAGTGAGGGGTCAATATCACACCTGGACCACTTTACACCTGGGAAAGTACCCCATTACCCACTGCATAGGAGGCATTTTACATGAAGTACTGTGATGTCATTTTATTGTACAAAATTTTATATTAAAATACCATAACAACGAAAAATTGCATAAAAAATATCATAAATAAATAAACAATTTCGGGAAGTAAGAAAAAATATTGCCAGTAATATTTTTTAATGTCCATTTATGATGAATTGTTATCTTTGGGCAGACACAAAACAGATGCATTAAATGTTCTATTATTTTATGAGGATAGCAAATGAGAGAAGCTATTAGTAGTAAACCTTTATTAAAACTGCAAGAGTTAATTACTTAAATTACAAAATCATTAATTACAGACTTTTTCAATTTTCATATGTTATAATATCATAAAATTCAACTCCTGTTATTAGGTATAACTATGATTTCTAAAGTGAAAGCAGCAATGGTGGATGGCCAGTATAAGACGACTGCACCCCTTCTGAAATCCAGGTAAGGAATGTAGACAGAAAAGTTAACTATAGAAAACTTACTGTAGCAACCCAGAGTCGGTAGGGATCCATTTTGTCCTGCACCTCCACCTTCATGCCTTGCTTGATCCTATCAACTGGCGTGAATCCATCCTGAATAAAATAAGCACTTTATATATGCACTTTAAGATTCTATGGTGTAAACTTACTCTTTTCCCACACTGACCTCCAACAATAAACATGCACACATTCACTGCAATGAACAAAACTGTAATCATCACGTCTTGATCTACTTGAACTGTAACAAAGTTGGCCATACAGCACTTCATTGTTGTGTTAATTCCCAAGGTTCAGACTCATATAACAACACTGGCATACCTTCCACTCACCGAAATGTTTGCAAGGTTTGTTCTGTATTGTCAGCCCACATCCTTTCATAATATCACAGAAATGTTGAAATATGACTTCAGTGCTACTAACACAACTACTATCAAAACACCCTACATTTAGTAAACAAAAGTCAACCATTTAACTGAGGCTTAAATAAAAATACTTACCCCAGACAATAATTCAGGTGGTACAGACTCTGCATTCTGCATAGCTCGTATGGCAAATGCTTCATAATCTATAAGTTTTGGCTGAAGTTCTTTTGGTGGCTGAAGGTGAAGGTGATGCTCCCGACACCAACCTAGTGGGTACACCTGTGCTTTTGTAAGATCACACCAAAAGTCTTGTGTTCTATCTCCTTCTTGACCAATAAATCTTAGCCTAAGCAACGGTCCACAGGCCATCACTATAGATGCCATCCAGTAAGTATTGGGATTTGTCCTGTTGGGTACTTCAAGCATCATGCCCTCCCGAAGACCACTCTGCAAGCTTTGTTCAACCTGGAAATAAGGAAAACACAAGTCTTTCAGATGTGATGTCATTGATACAAATGTAGCAACAGCATTAATATCATAAATCATTTCATTTTTTAATTCACTGGAGCCAGAATTAAGTGTACTCTGCAAAAGACCTGGGATTAAAGTGGTTGTCCACTACTTTGTATGCTCTTGGCTGTTGGCCTGACTGGAGACTCAGTGTTCTCAGCATCACATTGCACATTGACTGTAGTCAAATTTGGCACCAAGGTCTAAGTAAATATTTTACACTCTCTACTGAATTTCACAAAAAATGGTGATTAGATTATTCATGCCAAGTAATGCCAGTAGCACAACACAAAATAATGAAGTGTTAAAAGTTTGATGAAACTTACATGAAGAAATGCCATCTGCGGGACTTCATCTGTATGTGTGGACTCCAGATAATCATGCCATACAAAGTGTTCATCTGGAAAACAATGAAATTGAATTCTAGCAAGAACCATAAAATCTGTAATGATTAAATGGTACATTTATTTTCTTAAGAATAAATTTCTGAAAGATTCAACTCTTCTGGAAGGTTATGCCATTATCACCACAGTCTGTCCTGCAACAGGTCTATAGCCTCCCAAAGCTACTTTTAAAGATAATGCAACCCAGTGCTTCCTACTTCAAATTCTAGTATCTTCTCTTTTCCTCAAGGTCATCCAGTAGCTACTTATGTCTTCTTCCTTTCTTCTCTTTCCTTCCATAATTTGTTTGAGAAGCCTTCCTACACAAGATGTGACCAATACAGTTAGCCTTCCTTCATTGTATTGTGTGTACAATGGATCTTCCTTCCTTGACCCTTAAGTAATACTTAATTTTTCACACAGTCATCCCAAATGATCTCCATCCCTCCAGCATCATGTCAAAGGGTAAAGAGCTAACAACATTTTGAAGGGATCACAATGCCTTTGACTGTCAACTACAGAGCTTTTGCTGTATGATGCTGCATAAGCCTGGTGTCAGCAATGAGCCAGTCTAGGCATGCATGTTACAATCCACATTTGCAGCATCATACTTTCAAAAACCTGTACTTACCAGCCAACACGGTGTAACATCCTAGAATACTTGTACCTTTAGCACTACTAATGTGAGAAACTCAAACGTTTTACACTTTCAGTACTTCTCAGTTACTAATTATCCAGTTCAGTACTCAGCCCATTCCACATTACACTTATTGATTACAGCAGAGAACACTATGCATAGCAAAGATGTTCTTGCACCTAGGTAAGGTAACAAGATGAAGCAGGGGAATACAAGCAGAACTCCAGATATTCCTGACAACAGCACTGAGTGGAGATGAGTGGTTAGTTTCATGTTCCATACACTTTACAGCTGGGACAGAATCCCCAACAACCATTGAACAGAGGGCTGGGTGGATGCCGCAGCCAACCTGCATATGGTAGCAAAGAGAAAATGAAGTAACTTCATTGCACTCAAAAGTGGATAGGAGCTATCTAACTTACAATAATATTAAAAAAATTTCAGAACTCAGTTCTGACAAATTTTGCCTGGAGAAAACAATTACGAAAAGCATACCTTCACAATGTTTCTTCTCATCTTCAGGATCAACATTAATTTCCACAACATCTGAATCACTTTCAGCCATTTTTACCTGAAACAAGAAAACCAATATATTCATTTAAAAATATACTTTATATCAAGACATTAAAACTACACCTAGTACCTTTCTCTATGTGGTTTATAATGCATGAAAAAAATGTGTCATCATCAATGGCTCAATTTTGAAATATGCTTATGCTATGACCACATCTGGATGTCCACTAAACACAAAGAAAAAGAAAAAAAGGACATGGTTGGTAAACATCACCTAACAACAACACATTCTTTCTCGGCTACTGATGTTCCCAGAAACATTTCAAGTAGTATAAAAACTCAAAGTCTCTAACCTTTTATTTTAGTGGCGCTCACTACAACAGAAGACAAAGCACTGGTTTCATTACAGTATGAGAGAGCACCACTGGCCTAATACCGCCTGGAGGTGAATAGTAGTTTCCCCCACATAACCTACCTGTATCCAAACTACCACAATGTTCCACTTCTGCCACTCTTCATCACCATCTGCCCTCAGTACTAAGAAGACCAGTCACAGGGTACAGTTTTCTTTGGCTGAGAGACAGAAATCTTGAAGTTACAGAAGTGATGCTTTTCTTGCCAATACTGTAATCTTATTAATCAGCATCATCCTCTTTTCTATAAACACTTACTTCTGGGGATTGACAATTTGAGACTTGGAAGGTGCTTCAGACAGTGCCTGCCCTTTATATGTATATACAGGATGCAAGTACTGCCACCACCCAGATACCATATTTCATATAAATTCAGTCAACAATCTATTTATTGCATTTTTTGACATGCTGCACAATCTCTATTTTTCTCTACAGAATTTTGTGTGTTTCATAAACTTTTATTTTTTATTCATAAATATTCATGTTTTACACAATGGGTGCACTGAAATTTACATCTCCAGCCTTGCAGCCAAAGGGTTTAGGCATATGGTACTGACTGCAGAACCCTGGTTTCCGTTCACCTCTGCCTGCTCCACTTCCTCAACCCACAGGTGTCAAGCTCTCAGTCCCCAATAGTATGGGTGCTTGAGTATTAGGGGTTAAAGGTTTCTCTTGGGGGAGGATATATATATATATATATATATATATTCATGATATAAGGAAAATTACATCATTATGGATCTCAGTATAAACATGTAGTACTTAGAATCAAACTCACACACTCACACCAAATGACTTTATAAACTCAAGTTTTCCCATACATCTGTCATTAATTAACTCTTAGATTAGGGGCCTACTACATTTCTATACATTTCTGACCACAAAATCTAGTTTTCATGCATAATGTGCCTAGGACTAACTGATGAACTGCACATTTGTTAAATATGTGACAATTCAATTATTGTGGCTTGTTTCTTGAAAAACTTGACTTTCTGTACCTCACTAGCAGTGGGATAAGTCTCTGAAATTTACCATTAGCCATCTTCATTCCTAACATATAATACTTATGCTTATACTATTATACAAATATTTATTCTTATTATGATATTATTATACGATATCATAGTAAGAATAAGTATTTATTGTGTCATCAGTACATATTTCCTCGGATGTGTCTGCTACCCTTTCCTAATACGTTCCACATAGTTTATGACAAATAATACGCCAATTTAGAACAAGCATTTTACTGCCTCCGTGTTAATTTGGGTATTACAGGAAAAACTGTAAAATTCTCCATACATTTCACTCGTAATATTTAATCAAACTATGGCATCCAAATTCATTATTTGCCTTACAGCTAAAGTCACGAAAAATCCAACAAAAAATACAGCAGCGCTCCTCCTTGCGTGCAAAATTGGATCCGGCTAGTTGTCATTCCGGTGTTTGGCAGCAAGAATCAGCAAGTTCACAACACCCGCATACCATTTCAAACACTTGCGTTTATATTACGAACAGTACGTCGACCAAAGTATCTGGATACGGGGGCGGGGGAGGGAATATAAATAAAGTCCTCACGAACGGTTCTCTAAACAGTCCTGATTCTCCAAAAGCTAATATAAGTTCAGAAATATCTTTGTCAGTGTATTCTTCCTCTTGAACATCTCCATTATGTACACAAACATTACAGAACACACCATCACAAAGTTCTGACTTCGCACCACTGTTTGTTGAACGAAATGTAGTTTCGGTCGAGGGGAAAGATAAAGTTGAGGTTATGAAAAATTAATGCATGCTGTTTCATCACCCTAATAGATAAATATAGTGTTCGCTGCCAACAAGTTTAATTCTCCTGCAAAAATTAATTTCGAAAGTTCAGTCCCGTTAAACATTTTACGCTTCGATTTTAGTAAATTAAAAACCATGCTCTCCTTTGCAGGCGTACCAACACTTACTATCTACAACATATGTATTTAATACGCACACGATCTTTAAGCCTGCAACTACAATAAAAACTAACATTAGTTATAAATACCACAGGAATCACTGCGGTGGACTGACAAACATGTGTAATGTACAAGCCGTATGAGGCTGCAAGTGTATCTTCCTATCTAAGAACTTTGTGTCACACCTGACAAATCGTTGATGCTCTAGGTGACGGCGCCTTTCACGCCGCGCTGTTTGTCGTGTTGTAAAACGTTGATATACCTCAAACTGCTAATGTTATACAAAACATTCGTTAAAAAATACCATTTCAAAGTCCTTTATATGAAAGTGCACCGCAGACACTCACCAAATCGATATGTAGGGAGAATATTTTTGCACACTGTACGATTTCTGTCAATTTTGACGATCGTGCTTTGCAAATATATTTCGAAAATCTTCTTGCAAAAGAGAAAATTCTTGAAACACATAATTACTGTATTTTGCATGATTTTAAGTTCTCTAAGGCGGTAATGATGTTTATCATCGTGTGGGAAGCTATATCGAAGTGAAAAATAAACCGGAAAATTGTAAACACTTTATTACCCTTACTACATCAGACTGTGTCATCTCAGATCACGTACTTCAAACCAAATGTAAACATAACCACTTGATTCACAAATAATCCTATTGGTCTGTGGTTGAGAGTTATGCAATTGCCAAGCTTTCTTCAGGTACTTTTTTCCAGTCCTCCATAACCGTGGATTAGTCTACAACCTTCCCTCACCCACGGAACATCCCAGTATTTCAGGGACACTCTACTTCTCGGGTTCTTACTCTGCGAATAAAAGTACTTGGGCTCAGCAACCGATAATCATGATCAGATTCCCGGCAGACGCAAGAGACTTTTCTCTTTTCGAAATCGCCCATAATGGCTCTACAGCCCACCCAGCCTATTCAATGGATAGCGGAGGCTTTTTTTTCCCGGGTCTAAAGTGCTTGGGGAGTGAGTGTGACCACCCACCTCCTACTAGTGCCAAGGTTTCGAATGAGCAGAACTATACCTCCACGTCCGCTGTTTTCATGGCGTCACAGGAGCTTCACATATGCTCTATTTACAATGTACAATAACAATGCGGCAAATGTACTAATTAGTGAGGTGGCAGGGACACTAGTAACAGCTATTTTATGGCCTGAAATAGTGTACAGCAATAAATCTTCAATGCGACTTTTGTTAAGGTAAAAATTTATAATTTATTTATTTATTTATTCCATGAATCCATAATGGTTAACAAGGTCCAAGGATGCAGAACTTTTCAAATGTACATGTAATGGTTCCACATGCAACAGAAAACTAGTCATCACGTATATGTTAGTATAACTTTGAGAAAGATGAATATGATATTTTAACATTAATGTTCACATATAATTAAATAAAACATTCAAAATTGGTCCACTTAGTAAGATTGTGTCTATGTAACCATAAATGATTTATTACTTTATAGAACAGGCAAAAGTTATAGTCTAGTTGATTTATCAAAATGTGCATACACAATTACATATCACTATTAAAGGTTTTGATTCTTATAATAATTAAAATATTCCTCCGAAGTATAAATTGAATGAAAGTACAATTAACTTTTTAAAGTCAGTTTAAACAGTTTTGTATTATAGGACAAATCCTTTATCTATTTTGCTAATTATTGAACACCTAAATTCCAAAATAATATGTTCCTCTTTAGTAGGTTGTCAAATGAGATTGTGGTTGATGTACATTATATTTAGTCCTGATATTGATGTTATATATCTCAGAATTGAGCTTAATATAATTGTGAATCACAAAAAGTGAAAGTTATAATTGGGATTGTAAAGGTAATATTTTTAATTTCCTGAAATATTTCCTACAAGAATTTCTATTTCTAATCCCCATGATGAGTCTAATTGTGTTCTTTTTTTTTTGAAATCTAAAAATATTCTTACTATGAGTTTCCACAAAATATTATTCCATACATCATAATTGAGTGGAAGTATGAATAATATACCATCTTCAGTGATTCTTGGGACATAAAATGTCTAACTGCTCTCATTGCAATACATGCTGAACTCAATTTTGGAATAAACATGTCAATAAGGGTCTTTCAAGTGAGTGTCTTGTCCTGTGTTATCCAAAGAAATTTTTTATTAAAAATATTAGCTATTTCCTTTTTTTTTATGAGTAATATATAAATCAATTAAGGAACTATTTTTAGTTGCAAATTGCATGAAGTGTGTCTTGCCAATATTCAGGGATAAAAAATTGATACACCAGCTTTTTATACCTTGAAAGACCTTAATTACATTGTCTTTAAAGTTTGTAGGGTTGGAGTTAGTAATGATTATGCTAGTGTCATCTGTGAGTAGGACAATTTTAGAGTCAACATTCGAAATTTTAGGTAAGTCATTAATGTAAATTAAAAAAAAGCAGTGGACCATGTAATGATCCTTGAGAGACGCTATGTTTTATTTCACCCCAGTTAGAACAGGAGTCAAGAGAAATATTACACAAAACCATTCTTTAGTATCGTCCATCCATCAAGATTTAATTAGTTTGTATGCTGTTCCTGTTATTCCATAAAACTCTAATATAGATAATAAAATTTTGTGATTAACACAGTCAAAAGCTTCCTGCAAGTCTACCTCCAACCAACATTTTATGGTTAAGTGGATTTAGTATTTCTTCAATTAATTTAAAAGCAGTTTTTTCTGTTGATGAAGAAGTTCTACAGCCAAACTGTTCCTCTACCTGAATATTATTAATCTGAAAATGTTTAATGAGTCTGTCATATGATCTTTTCAAGGACTTTAGAAAAGGTGGTTAGGTACACTGGTCTATAATTGGTCACATTATTCCTGTCACCCTTCTTTTACACTGACTTCACTACAGAATACTTTAATAGAGCAGGTAAGATTCCTGTCATAATAGATTTAAAACAAACATAATTTATGGGAGAAATGATGAAGGAAGCATGGACTTTTAATATTTTTGTAGAGATTTCATCATGGTCATGTGAATTTTTAATTTCAGGGATTTAATAATTCTTTTAATCTCTCCAGTTGATGTATTATTAAACTCTGTATTGGTAAGGGATTTATTAGATATTTTTGATAAATAATATATTAGATTATTAATGCTGTTTTCTTTCCCAATACTATCTTTAATATTATGATTAATTTTTTTCACCTATTGATAAAAAGAATATATTAAAGGAGTCCACAAAATTTGGTATTTACTAGTTTTACGTTCATTTCGTCTACTTGATACTGATTTTATAATATACCAGGATGTTTTCATTTTACTGTTGGAATTAATAATTTGATTACGACACAGTCATTTTTGCTTCTCTGATAACCTGTCAAAATTTGACAAAATTGTTTGCAGTAATTTTTTAGATTACTGTCATTGCTTTCCCTGCTGAGTAAATAAAGTTCTCTTTTATGATTACAAGAAATTTTTATGCCAGCTGTTATCCAGGACTTATCGTGTGTCTCAATTATTTTTGTAGGGGAAATCATCATCAGATCCTTTTACTCCTTGTGGAGCATAGGGCATCCATGAAGAGCTTCCAGGCATTGCGGTCTCCAGCTATCCCCTTGACCTCATTCCATAATCTTCTTGTGCTTCTTATCTCATCCTCTATTGTCCTTTGTCACATTCTCTTTGGCCTACCTCTCCTTCTATATCCCTGAGGATTCCAATCTAGTACAGTTTTCTCTACTGCTCCTGTTTCTTTATGTAATGTGTGTCCAATCCAATTCCATTTTTTGGAGGCGAAAACTAATGTAAAATATCCGTAGGTAATTGTTAAGAAATGCTCTGAACAATGAATCAACATCCATGTTACCATTGTTACTGAAACCACACAGTCCAAGGACTCACAGCTCAGTCTCATTTTAAACTCCTCTATAGAATATTTGCACAACATGAAGTAGTAATGCAGTGGCCGTGCAAGATTTGTCTTTCCTTTCAAGTTTCCATTTAATACTATACTGGATCTAAGCATGTGGAATTCTGTAGGGACAGAATGTTTTATTTAACAATGCAGTCAACTGCTAAGGTTATATAGTGTCATGTGATCAAAACAAAAACAAGATGGGCAGGGCACGTCGCACTTACGAGTGCGAAGAGGCATGTATACGGTTTTGGTGGGAAAATCCGTACAAAAGGAAACTGGAAGACCTAAGCGTAGATGGTATTAAAATGAACCTTTAAGAACTGGGATGGGGGCATGGACTGCATGGATCCATAAATGTGGGGGGGCTTCCTTAACTAGCTAAGGACCTGTTAGCTTCTCAGGAAGTTTTCTGCTCCATGGAGATAGTTAAATAGTGTTGTTGGCAAATCAATGAAATATGAGTACAGAGCATGTGTGGAATGACACTGACAAGGGAAAACCGAAGTATGCGAAGACAAATGTCCCACTACCCCTTCATCCATATAGATGGGAAATATACAAGCATATTATATTATTTGCAAGCCAACAATTATGAAAATGGCAGCAATGCATTATTTTGGCTTTATGCCCTACAAGATTAAATTCTTCTGGGATAGACAGCGTGTCAACTGGCAATTAGTTACACACATATCAGAGCTCAAAATGTTCTGGAGATGGTGACAAGCCCCTTCCCAACGTCGGCAACTAATTAGCAACTGACAAACTGACATGTCAATCCAAAACAGTTGATAATCACGAATAGAATTCATCCCGTTGTGTGAAAATCATTAAGTTTATTATAAATAACATAGAAATTTCCGTCAACACAACTATAATTATGTAGGTTAAAATTACTACATGTTTCGACCCTTGGGGGTCAT
>Ga0123355_10002650_pt1 | contig 25420 bp, 15 predicted proteins | sample TergutEmb28metaG_3_FD_89872 | JGI IMG/M metagenome (GOLD analysis project Ga0123355, IMG submission 89872) | Embiratermes neotenicus P1 segment gut microbial communities from Petit-Saut dam, French Guiana - Emb289 P1 | ecosystem: Host-associated > Arthropoda: Insects > Digestive system > Gut ...
GAGTCTCTGACTACTAATCGTGAGGTCCCAGGTTCGATTCCCGGTTCTACCGTGGGAATTTTCCCTGAAGGGGAGGATTCCCGCGGTGACCATGGTCTGGGTAGGTTAGTAGAAATTAGGTTTAAGGGCCCTCCTGGCACTATATCCTCCAATATCACCACTCACATCATCGGGACAACGTAACCGCGCCTCATGGGCTTCCCAACCTGAGAAGTCGGTTATATTTCTGCCATGCCCAGGAGGGAAGACCACGAAGTCCGTCAAGGACATGTGGGGCATTGGATTAAAAAAACAAACAATGAAGACGTGTGGCTACTGACAGTGTGAAAAGATGTAAGGTCTTACGAATCATGGCTATTTTTGCAGCACTGGATGTGACACGAAACGGCTCTGCTGTTTTGTGATGTGGATACGTTCATAACAGTGCTGCAGTGACCTTCCTGCAGAAGGTCCGTTACCGTGCTCACAGGGTCCCCTACAGGACCCTGTCCTGAACCAGAAAAAATCAGTGCCAAAGATGTGAATCCTATAAAATTTCACCCTACAACAGGCCACGAAGGCCCAGAGGGGGTGTAGAGGTATAGCTCTACTCTTTCTTTAACCTCGGCGCTAGATGGAGTGGGTGGTCCGCCCCGGTCACTTTGCTCCCGAGAAAGACCCGTTACCCATTGTATAGGAGGCTGGATGGGCCCCAGGGTCGGTCTGGACAGGTGCGGGAGATCTCGCCCCCACCGGAATTCGATCCCCGGACCGTCCAGAACTTAGCGAATCACTATACCGACTGAGCTATCCCTGCTCACGTGAAACCTATTTCCGAAAGATCTATTTTATTATTATTCCTCCTCTTGCGCCTAACGTTTCTACAAATGCGAGATTTTAGGTTATGTTAGAGGTGCAGTTTCGATCTTGCATTGAATCTGTATTTGGCTTTTCGCGTTTCCGGACAATTTGTCGGTCCCATTTCCGAGGGTCCATGAATTTGGGAATAATATGTCCTACCGAAACGTTAGTAGCTAAATATCCAGTGACTCGCAAGGTCGTAGGTCTGTATGTGAATTTGTATCCATACAAAATGTGCCTAAAGCCATTCACTTGTCTTGGAATACAACAGCATGGAAGACTGCGAATCGATATCACGTTTTTTCAAATTCTTCAAATTAAAAATAGTACGTGTTGGAATTTTTTCCACGACATGTGATTTTTATTGATTTGTATTGCAAGTTTAATTTACAAAATATGATGGATTATGCATTCATATGCAGACATAAATTTGCAGGCCATTTGCATAATCTTTGCTTGTTGTTGGCACCAGTTTTTTCCCTGTCGCCTGCAGTATTAGAATAAGCGCATTCATCCGCTTTATTGACGCTGTTTTAATTTACATTTACTCGCAGTTGAGCATTCGAATGGAAGCCAGAAAATCTATTTGCACAATTGTACGTTTGGGGTATGTTAATGAGGTACGTCTAACAACCCTTTCCTCTAGGGTCTTTCTGTTGGGAGGGCACAAGTCTCAGCTATCGTATTTGTGAGTCTTTTCGCTCAGTAAATTTCTCTTATACAAAATCAACGTGTCATTCAGGTTCGTGTGACGGTAACCCGTACCAGCAGGCACCGGGTTCGAATTACGACTTGGATATGAGGTACCCTGACTGAGGTTTTCCGTAGTTTTCCTCAGACCTTCTAGACAAGTTCCCAGATGGTAGTGCGAGTAGTGTTCGGGCGCTTGGTTCCAAGTAATTTCCAGTTTTTCTGTCATCGTAATTTTTGACTCTGCAGAACCTGAGACAGTGACAGCGTAGAAAAGTGAACTCAAAAGACAAGACACATACCGGCCACTAGACCGATTACTCAGCACTACACAAACTAACTGCAACTTAATAAGTAAACCTTAGGCCAGAAATATTATTGTTGTTCACTCTTATGTTCCTAATGTACGAAATAATTCTTTGTCAGCTGTATAAGAATCTTTCTGTTCTCGAGAAAATTGAATAAATTTGGTATGGAGTGTAGTAACCGTGATCACGCCTTCTTCGTTTGCTAATAAGTCGTACTTAAGAAAATAGACTTGCATTTATGCTCATTATAAGATTATATTCTTCTACAATTCGTGTTGTTTATTAGAATATTAGATTTTGAAGAGATTCAGACTAATTTTGTGTTGTCTTCGAAGTAAGAAACGAATCGTCAAATATTAAATCTCATTTATAAACGTATTCGAATTTCAGTATTACCTTCTTAAATTCAGAAATTTTCTTACAGTTAACCTACTCAAAGTCTGTAAATATATTACATCTTGAACCACACTGCTCTGTAAGCGTTTCCATAAAGCTAATTATATTCGCGTGTTCTGAAATTTCATTTGTGCAATACCCTGCCCAAAACAGACACGTTTCTAGTCGACTCAGTCTTGAAAACGAGAGGCGTATACGTGAGTGTACAATTAAAGTACTCTAACTTGCGATTATAGTGTGATATTAGAACACAATAGTACTGAAAGACCGTGAAGAAAATACCTAATTATCTATCTAAGGCTGGCTTCAAATGTAGGGTTTGCTACTAAAACTTTTATTTCTACAAAATGAAAATAATGTCACCGCAAGAGCTTCTAGGATGACTCATCTGAAGATGTTTTAGGGTTATGCAGGTTAATCGCGGGATATTGAAGAACTGAGATATCAGAAATAGTTTGCTGAGATTCGAGATGTTTGAAATATTATGAGTACCATCCCGAACGCAGACAAATTTGACAGTAACCAACTTTCTATACTCAGAAACGCTGCCAAAGTGGGTTGCGCTTCTCAGAATAAATACGATAGAAAAGGGCGAAGGAAATCATCATATGCCTGCCCTTTCCGTGAACCTGCACTTCGTTGTGTGTGTGCTTATTTGCTGCACGCAGTTTATCATTCCAGGATTCTGTCGCTCCAAAAACACTTTTGCTGTCGACCAGTCATTTTTGATACTCTTCTTGTACATGTAAAGTTTGAATTTTAAGGTCATTTCGTGTTATTTATCCGATGTGTAACCTTGGGACCGGCAGTCACACAGATGATGGACGAAATTTAGGGAAGCAGACTATCATTTAAGATAAGTTTTGAACTGCCTATTACGTTTCTCCAGAGAACGGACAGTTGAATTCGTACATATATTCTCTGTTCGGGCAATAAATTAGGACACTGTTCTAAAATAATGAATTACATGTACGGTCTTATAACGGTAGCATTAATCGATACAAAGGAAGAATATCAACATAAACGTATAAAATTTTGAAGTTCATAATTCATTCTCTTCAATATTTCGGTGAACGGAACCGATTTTGCATAAATTATTAATTGTAAATAAATGGATTGGCGAAGAGAAGGAGGGATTTACCTACGCAATTTTAGACACAAACCATGCTCATGCTCACAGGATTTTCGAACCTTAAACAGTCCTGAAGCAATGACCTTCCATCCCTCAGTGAAATTTTCTTGAATGGACCTATTCTGAGCATTATGACGGATGGTAAGGACTCGAGATGTGCGCACTAGAGATGGTTGTCATTCTAGTGTATACGGGTGGCTTCGAACCTCCCGGAACTGAGGGCTAGCAATGATTTTACCTCATGAACAAATGTCCATCGCAGCATAAGTGATTATGTCACACAGACAAACAGGCACTGATATATCCAACATGCTAGTGATGCTTGTGGACCGTTTTATTTGCTTTTAATATTTGTTAGCGATGTGTGGGCTGATTTTTTCTGTGATGATTAACAGTGACAAATGTGGATCATTGTAGATGTCTGTGATTGAGTTGTAGTGTTACATGTGGACTGTTGTGGTCGTGTTTAGCATGATAGGCAGCGATGCGTTCGAACTGTCGTTGTTTTCGTAATGACAGAATTATTGAAACTCAGATCCACGAGTGTCAGAGACATAAATGTACGCAGCAACTATCTGTCACATCAGCTTTCTTGGACTAACGCATTGCTCCAATTGTTTACTTTCCCATTAAGATAAGAGAGCAGATGAACTGAGACCGGGTAGCGTGGGTGGGTCGATGGTTTCCTGAATGTGTTCTTATTGCACGAAGAAGTGAGAGTCAACCACCAGCTGCTACGGTGTGGCTGCCATCATGACCTTAACGTATTTTGGCATGTTCAACACATATGACTTATGACTAAGTAATATATTTATAGGGTGGGCCAGGTAGCTCAGTCGGTATAGCGACTGACTACGGTCTGGACGGTCCAGGATCGAATGCCGGTGGGGACGAGATTTTCCGCCCGTCTAGTCCGGCGCTGGGGTCCACCCAGGCTCATGTAAAATGGGTACCGGGTCTTTCCCGGTGGTAAAGTGCGGCCGGGACGTGCTGCTGACCACTCATCCCCTTCTAGTGACACGGTCATGGAACAGTAGAGCTATACCTCTACCCACCCTCTGGACTACATCGGGCCTGTAACGGGATCACTTTACCTTTACCTTTGTATATATTTATAGGAGGAACCGAGAGTAAACTCTAAAATAATCACAAATATTTCGAACTCTGTATGTTCCTCGTGCAGTGACGAGGTAACCTTCATGAGAAATGTTTTACAGTCCGTACTTTGTCTAAATTACATTGCTTGTCTTTTCTTGCTATTGTTTGGCCCCACAGTCAGGTGCGTGCCTTCACTAACACGATGGTCGAGCTGTCATTAACAAACTTTACATGTCAGACACAAGTAGTGACCTAATGAAGGTAATATTTTTTTGCGCCCGTTCGTTTTATGCCTATTTCATTTAACATTACTTGCAAAGCTACACAACTTCTGCCTTTGCGATTTCATTCACAATTTATCGGCATTTAAATGTCCGCGCGCTAGATTGCTGCCGAGGCTGTACGAACCTCGCAGCTTGGAACAAGGCTCGGCGACAGTGCGCTCTCTGTAAACTGCTGTAGGCAACGTGCGCTCACTGTACTCCGCTGTAATCACCGTGCGCTCACTGTACTCCGCTGTAATCACCGTGCGCTCATTGTTTAGTCGAAAGTCACCTTCTGGGCTTGTTAGTCTTTATTTCACAGTAACAAAACGAGTGGGAAACGTAACATTATGTTCCCTAACTCAACCCTGACGGAAAAACAGCAAAAGGCAGTCAGCATTGAAGAGAAATTAACCGTAATAAATTGTCTTGGAAAAGATTAATGTGTTGCTAATATCCGCCGATAATACTGATAGAATTATCTGAACCAGAATTTAACAAAGGTGTAAGCAAACAGTTTGATATTTGAAAGACAATAATAAAATTATTTGTTTCAGTCAAACACAACAATATTTTATTATTTAACTTACTGGCACAAGTTTCGGCCATTAGACCATCATCAGGCCATCCTTACAATAAATTTTAAAAATCGGGATCCCATAAATCTTACACCAGTAGTTAAAATTCTGTTTAAACAATGTAATAATTGAGTGGTTATATTGCCTGTGATATATTGAGAGTTGAATGAAGAGCTGAAATGAAATTGTAGTTAAAATTGACACATATTAAATGTTTCTCTATGCTGGACTAGACTAATATTAAGAAAGTTAAAAAGACATATAAATATATATATATATTGTCGTAAGTCATAATTTTGCTAGGTAGAGTTCGTAGTTTTATCTCGTATACGCTGAACACTGGGCGGTACTGTAGATATTGTTCATAACTGTTCCGTGTCTTGTTGTTTGTAACAACGAATATATATTATTTCATGCAGTGTAAATTGAAAGGGTGAAAGACGTCAAATATTTGGAACAACCTTAACTAATCAAAATTCTATTCAGAAAGAAATTAAGAGTAGAATTAAGTCAGGGAATGCTTGCAGTCATTCGGTGCAGAATATTTTGTCTTCCAGGTTGCTATCCAAAAATTTGAAGATTAAGATATACAGAAGTACAGTTTTGCTTGTTGTTTTGTGTGGGTGTGAAACCTGGTCGTTCACACCTCAGAAAGGACTCTGTTCTCCGGAGTAAGTAATTATTTAAGTAAGTAAGTGTAATCGTAATAATCTACTTAGTTACGATTAAGTTTTTCCGTATTCATAATTATTTTATTTGTTAAACTAAACCCAATATTTATATTTTCAGTGTAATTGTTACATTATCACATTAAAAACTACAATTTATACTTACTTACTTACTCCATGGAGCAGAGTCCTTCTTGAGATGTTATTCAGTTTTTCAGCTAGTTAAAAAATTCCCCGCATTTTATGGAATCCAAAGATTAATTAACGCATCCACAAGTGCCCGCCACCTCTCCCTATCCTCAGCCAGCTCGATCCAGTCCATACAGCACATCCCACTTCCTGAAGATCCAGCTTAATATCATCCTCCCATCTAGGCCTGTGTCTTCCATATGGACTCTTTCCCTCATGTTTCCCCACCAAAACCCTGTATACGCCTCTCCTCTCCCCTATACGCGCTATATGCCCCGCCCATCTCATTCTTCTCGATTTTATCACCCGATCAATATTAGGTGAGCAGTACATATCATTAAGCTCCTCATTATGTAGTTTTGTCCACTCCCCTATTTCCTCGTCCCTCTTAGGCCCATATATTCTACTCAACACCCGATTCTCAGACACCCTCAGCCTGCGTTCTTCCCTGAATGAGAGCGACCAAGTTTCACACCCATACAAAACAACAGGCAAAATTATACTTCTGTAGATCTTAAACTTTATAATTTTAGACAGCAAACTTGAAGACAAACGATTCTGCACAGAATGATAGCAAGTGTAACGCATAGAAATGCATAGAAGGAAAGAGACAGATTAACATTTGGTTATTGTTTAAAAATTTGGAACTTGAAATGAAATTTGTTAATTTTACACGTGTAACTTGTATTTCGTACATTGACTGAGTAGAAATTTTAAATTTGGTTGAGAAAGTTGCACGCATTAACAACAGGAAAATTCTATATGCAAATTCCTTAGTAACAGCACATTCCTTTCGTGTGTGCTTATGCTGCTGCTAAGTAAACTCTTGAACCTTTAATAGAGCTGAGTTATGGGTTTTATGAACTGGTATAGCGACCTGTAAGACCGACAAGAGTATCTTTTGTGATCAAAGTTTCAATGAGAGGAGACGTAAAACACGTTGCTCTGGGCTATGACTCAAGATGAGCCCTACGCCCCAGACTTCCTCCCAGGTGAGTGGTGTGTGATACGTCCACAACTCGGAGAACAATGAAAACGATTGGGAAGTGTCTGTTAACTTATTTTGCTGTTTCCAAACTTGTGTTATACGGAGAAATTGAATTAACATACAGGATTTGCCTTTATGTTACTGGGTTAAATATGGTAAAGAGAGATTTCTGTTGTGTAATCACGTAGATATTTTACAGAATATACACTTACATATTTTAGTTAGTTAAAATGTAACCCGTATCTGGCCGTGTCTCACTGGGACGTAAGCTGTGATGAAAATTTAGATACAATCAAATCCGAAACATTTCTTTGAATAAGTGATTGACATATGAGAATACCGGTAAACTTCAACGAGGATTAGACGCAATATATGAATAAGAAGTTTTAACGGTTGTAATTATGATACTTGGACAAGTGTAGTTTATACAGAAACGGTTTGTCAAAAACCTGTTTATAATCCAAATTTTGACTGGTGGCAGCGAAAATTTGAGATCACGAAGACCGAAACAACGATAGTAGGACCCCCGCGACCTCACAATATTTAGTACGTACTCGGATGGGGAGTAGTGGGAGTTAACTATCACCCGGTAGGCACTACACAAGCATTCCCTGACTGCACTCTGCTCTTAATTTCTTACTGAATAGAATTTTGATTTGTTAAGGTTTTTCCCAAATATTTGAACTCTTCCAACCTTTCAATTTACACTGAATGAAATAATAGATATCCGTCGCTACAAACAACGAGACACGGAGCAGTTATAAAGGAGACACGGAAGAGTTGTAAGCAATATCTACAGCACCACCCAGTGTTCAGCGTATACAAGATAAAACTACGAAATCTTTACCTAACAAATTCGTGACTTACGACTAATATATATACATATGTATATCTTTTTAACTTTTTTAATCCAGTCCAACCTAGAGATATACTTAATATGTATCAGTTTTAATTACTCACCCCCTTCTAGTTCCGCGGTCATGGAAGAGTACAGCTATAGCTCTACCCACCCTCTGGGCCACACCGGGCCTGTAACGGGATCACTTTGCATTTGTCAATTTTAATTACAATTTCGTTTCAGCTCTTCATTCAACTCTCAATATATCACAGGCAATATAACCACTCAACTATTACATTGTTTAAACAGAATTGTAACAACTGGTGTAAGATTTAAGGGATCCCAATGACATTGAATTTAATATGCAATACACGAAACCGATTTTTTAAATGTTTTGTAAGGATGGCCTGAGGATGGTCTAATGACCGAACCTTGTCCCTAATAAGTTAAATAATAATAATAATAATAATAATAATAATATATTGTATTTGACTGAAACAAATAATTTTATTATTGTCTTTCAATTTTGTAACACAACGGGATATCCTCTACAAAAATTGCTTGGCATTTCCTTCTCATGTACACCGGCTAGTAAAGAATATTACGTGTTTTTTATTTATTATAATTAGTAGTAATATTATAATAGTGATATTAATAATAATAAATGTATGAACAGAGTGTGTGAAGTTGCTGTCATTTATGTCATTGCCCCAAACCCTTACCTGTTTCATGGTTTCTTATGGGTATATCACATTTTGTTTACCCCCTTTCTCAGGCTTAAATTAAGCTGTGAATTCGCAGAGTACAGCCAACAAGATGCAAAGTTTCACAATTTATTAATTTCTGTAAGACGCTCTACATGTTTCAAACGGGTTTTCCGTCCATCATCAGGAGCTCAAAACTGCACATACAGCGTCAGGTATTTGTCAGACTGTAATGACATAGTTAAAAACAAATTACTAATAACAGTATATATAAATTGTAGTGGGAAGTAAAACGTGTTACAGTGAAAATTCTATGGCGGTTAAAATTGATATGTTAAAACGTACAGGTAATAAAATATTTTAACCGTTTAGTTAACATAGAATTTTAACTGTAACACGTTTTACTTCCCACTACAACTCATATATACTGTTATTAGTAATTTGTTTTTAACTATGTCATTACAGTCTGACAAATACCTGACGCTGTTTGTGCAGTTTTGATCTCCTGATGATGGACGGCAAACCCGTCTGAAACATGCAGAGCGTCTTACAGAAATAAATAAATTGTGGAACGTTGCATCTTGTTCGTTTACTCTGCGAATATATTAGCGATGCACGTACATAAGCTGTGAATGACGACCTGCCAGTACTTCAATACAGCTAACCCAGTACCATGTTTTACTGGCCTCGTAATTCTCACTGGCTTCAATATGAGGCGCGTGAGGGTAAGAGCTGCTTGGTTGTGAGACTAAAATCGGACCGATATTGGCTACCACAGCGGTAATTAAGGCGTACTTTATTTGTAGAGGTTTCTGATACTTTTTTATCAATGAGCCAAACATCTTGTTTGAAATTTTCTATAGTTAGTTGTAATGTTGAAATACCTCGTGGGTGCTTCTTTGTAAGTGAGTGCAAAATCACAAACGCGATTTTTCTCTCGCAGTCTCTTAACTCAAGTCACTGGTACAGTTCTGCAGTATCGGCAAGTAAATTTGGAAGCTTGAATTACTTAAGAAAGAGCCCTTTAGCGTGTAGCGGAATTCAGCTCTTTTTATCGGCCAGTCCCTTTGTTAACATTGCTACGGGTACAGATGTATATTAAATATTTACAGAGTGGAAACTAGTTACAACCTCATCTGTATAGCAACACGAGCATATTAGTTATATGTCATTGTTGCACCAAGTACAGGATTAGAGACTCTATCGTAAGCTAAAATTAGAGGATCTGACATGTAAGGTGTCTTACCTATTTTGAGACACATGCTAACATCATGGTACAGATCCCTCTTGAGAAATTTACATTTCCCCTGCAGTTTACTGAAACACAATATTCATTTCCGTGCTCTAATGAGTTATATTAATCCATTCAATGCTTTTCCATCCTGTTTCTATAATATCCGTATTAATATTATCCCCAGTTTTCTAAGTGATTTTTTCCTTCTCATGTCCCCACCAAAGCCCTTTATGTACTGCTGTATGTTCCTATGCTCCGCCCTTGGCAGCATACTTGAAGTGATAACCAGAATAACACGTTTTCACTTGAATGCAGCTCCTCATTATGCTGTTTTCTCCAGCCTTCTTTGAAGGTCTCCCCTGTTAAGCTCCCTCAGCACTCTATCCTCTAGCATGCACACAAAACAACATACAGAAATATAGTTAGATACTTCGATCTCTACTTTTCAGGATAGCAAACGGTTAGACAAAGTGTCAGAATCGCATTTTGGCAGGCATTCCCTGCTTTTTTTTTTGTGGCCTTGCAGTCTTACACGTGGATTTCCTGATGTTCTTCTAAAATATCTAATTTCGTCAAAAAAGTTTCAAATAATTCGTTATCTCTCTACATTTCGACTGCATCTACTGACGAGACACAATTCAGACGCAGTAACAATATTGGCCTGACAATGTTAATGGACAGCAGGTTGCGTCTCTTTACCAAAATCTGAACACGCCTGTAGAACAAAGTGGAATTTATATTAAATATATAGCTAGCTTCGAGACATTGTCTTTCATGTCCCTTCTACGCCAACACTCCTTTACTTGAGAAAACTGTGGTACCTTAAACACTTATATAAAATACAGCAGAACTCCACTCATCTGGACTCTGGTTATCCGGATCGTCAATTATCCGAATCAGCTTCGTCCTTTGGGTGAATGTATCGAAAATTTACGAAGGTAACTTGCCTTTAAATTACCGGTTATCGGATTAAGTACGGTACAGCGTTGTGGCTTCTAGAACTTCAAATCCGGCGTGATCGCCAGTTTTAGACGCAGGTACATACTGTAAATACTAACAGCCGAACTTAAAACTGCCAATGGATCCCATTTTCAAAAAAGAAATGCAATTATCCGGATTTTATTGTTATCCGGTTGGCCCGCCGACCCTACTAATCTGGAGAAGTGGAGTTCTACTGTAGCTCCTTTTGGCACTGAATTGGGAACAAATAAGAACTCGGACAACACTAATTGGAAATAATCTGGTTAAACAAAGATTGACGGCTTTTATAAAATGATTGGTTTAAAATTAATACTCAGCAAGTTGGCTTTTGTTGCCATTGTGGCCGGTTATTTCCTCGGCCGAGTCTGACTAAGCAAGGTGACATTACGGGCATAGTACTTCCTTGGGCATTCTTTCCATTTTATTGTAATATTTTAAGGCCCATTGGTTGCGTTGTAAGCGTTTAACATTCAACAATTCTACGTTCTGCCCACACAGTTTACTTACAGGTTTCATAGGGATCTCAGAACAAACAGAGATTATTCCCGCATACTGCATTAACTGACTGGTTTCTATAACCGAGACGAAGGGTGTTTACCGCGCGGTACGAGCTGACACTATAATTCAGGTTATTCTTATTTTTTTCAAGTGTTATTGACCATGCACAGTGATTCCCAATTCAACTACCTGTTCCAAATAACATTACATTAGCTTGACACTGAACTTACCTGTTGTTGCGGTATTTGTGGCTTCCCTGCTCCCAGTTGTATCTGCAGACAGTTAGATGTTACTTTCGAAACGTCTTTCTCTTTCTTGTCCCCTGATCGCTTCAAAGTATATTCATTAGCAACGGAGATACAATGGTAGGGCCTCTAAAGTAGGAACAATGTCCCGCCTAACAGTTCCTTACTGCAAGTGTGCTAGGCCGTTTTTTCGGTCTATGTGCACTATAAGTTGGCTTTCAAGAACAGAGCCGACGATAAAGAAATTTTAAAACTTTCAAGGTGTCATTTACTCTCTAGAGACAGACGGTGTGAAGCACTCTATATAACTTTGTACTGACCGACAATATTAGTTAGACCTGGTAGTAAAATATTTGGTTGTTACATTTTCGTCCACGAAATGAGTGCACTTATAGACGGTGAATAAAGTAATAAGAGAAGAGTAAATTTGGAAGCCTGCGTTGAATTTACGTACCTTTTCGAACGTCATTTGTCCGATGTTTGTCGTCTTTCTGTGAGATTTACTACATTAATTTAGTGGATAGATTAAAATTGAAGAGAAAAAATGAAAGAAACGTGAATACGTATATAGTGCCTCGGAAACAGAATTACTGCAACACGTTTGAAACTGATATAAAAGGACTTTCTTTTAAACGGAAAGCCAAGCAAGGCTTGGCAGTAGTAGTGACTTAGGCAAATTTCTGCGAGAGGATCACATCAGTGTGACTCTCCGCGAAAATAAAAGAGAGCCTACTGATACTTCGTTGCGACGAGAAACAAGTAGAGAAAGAGACTGAGAGACGCGTCGCGTCGCCTGTGGTCGGTCGACGACAGCTGACTGACGCGCGCCAGTGAGGTAGGCAACCTTTTGTATACAGCTCGAGAAAAGAGTCTGCGCGCAGCGAGGCAGAGGCAGTGGAGGCTGCGGGTGGTAAAGGGGGAGAGGAGGATTACCTATGCCGGGGGTGGAACCCAGTGAAATTATGTTTAGCGTCATGTGATAAAGGATGCGTGAAGTGAACGAAGCAGAGGAATAGTGAATGACAGAGAGGAAAAACTATTTTTTGCTTCCACCACTCTTTCTTTACTTTAAACTCACCTACATTGTTACAGAGAGTTATAGCAAATGAGACATGTAGCACGCATGAAACACTCCAGAGTTTGGTGAGATAACATTTTTTGACAATGTACCGCACTGAATTTTAATCCAACGGACACAAATTAGTCCGATCCTGTTTAGCCAGGCTGCGAGATTTTTCCGATTCATTTGTGTACATTATAATAGCGTGTACTGTCTGGGTAATGTGGACAGAACTTTGATGGGGGCGAGATTATGTATGTCCGTTAAAAGTCCAAGACGGACAAATGGAGGAGTTGCTAACAAGTATAGGTACCTCACATTTTGGGAGTGTCCTGTGCAGCTCAGAGTGCTGCGTGTTGTACAGTATCTGGACTAGACAACACGCCGTTCAGGCGGTATCGGAGTGTCGTGTGCAGCTCCCAGTTTTGTTTGTTGGAAAGCAACTGCTGTTACAAATATTTGATCAACATTACGGTGTGTTGACACTGGAGTGTGTCCACAGACTGCATGAGCGAACACTGACACACCGCAATCGACTTCACTTTCTCTTTTGAAACTGTCTTATTTTATTTTGTCATTTGTTACTTAGCTTTTACCCCCTTAATGAAGATTTGTGTAAAACCATAGGCACGATAGGACGAAATACCGCTTTACAAGCAAGAACAATATTTTTGAAATTTCGAGATAAAATATATCTGCGTCAGGGCTTAGGCAATTAATAAACATTTTTTCCCGAGGATGCCCGATATCGATCCCTTTCCATTATATCTGGGATTTGTGGTGGACAAGATGGCAGTTGGTTAGGTTTCTGTCTGAGGACTTTGATTTTCCCCAGTCACTAACATTTTTTCAGTGCTCCAAAATAAGTCATTCGTCAACCACAGACATATTGTTACCACCTGACTAACTGCAGTGTCCTTCTTGAGGAGCTGATGGTTCCTCAGCTCGTCAAGAAAACTTCTGCAGTTAATGAAACCCGAAGTTACATGATGGTATTAAAATATTCCCGTCACTTGTCCTTATCCAGAGTAAGATTTAGTCCGCGCTCCCACTTCCACTTTCGTTAAGGTCTGTTTTAATATTATACTTCCGTTTAAGCCTAGGTCTTCCAGGTTCTTTCATTCCTTTATATTTCGACACCAAAACCTTGTATGAATATATCTTATTTCAATACTTGACAGTGCCGTTAAAGAACGAAATAATGCTGTATGTATTTGTGTCTTCTGTACGAAGTGGCTTAAGGTAACACATGCAAGGGAAACTTCTTCTTCATTCAACTCAGATATTTCGTTTATGGAACTGTTGAACAGATTTGAACTAAGCCTGGTAGTGGCAGTAGAAAATGGAACTTGGGAGGCTAATTTAATTTTGTTTTGTGCCATTGAAATAGATAAAGCAATAGACACAATAGACCATGCACACATGAAACACAGCAAAATGGGCAATGCTTTAACAAATATATGATGTTTATATACAGCTGCAAATTAAATCTGCTTTGTCTATATTTATTGAAAAATTCATGAATTATTTCAGATTTAATTTTATTGTCTATATTTTCACGAACTCAAGGACAAATTAAAGTTAACTAAATATGTAGTTACCATAAACAAATTTGTTTTCTATTTTTATTGATATAAATTACATATCTACATTTTTTGACCTTTTCTGACCTTGCATCTCAGTACATTTATCTCAGTAGTTAATCATCTTGATGCACAGAATTTTTGTTTTACAATAAGTTTATTTCATTCCTCTACATGTTTTGAGCACATGTGCTCGAAACATTTAGAGGCATGAAATAAATTTATTGTAAAACAAAAATCCTGTGCATGAAGTTGGTTAATTACTGAGATAAAAAAAATACATATCTACATGTTTCGACAGAAGGTTGATCATCTTCAGGCCAGTCGTGACACAAAAATGAAGTTACTTACTTAATTACATACTTATTACTCCGTGGAGCAGATTTCTTCTTGAGAAGCTAACCGGTTTTCAGCTAGTCGAGAAATTCCCCGCATTTTATGGAATCCGAAAGTCCATTACCGCATTCACAAGTGCCCGCCACCTGCCTCTATCCTGAGCCAACTCGATCCAGTCCTTACCCCTACATCCCACTTCCTGGAGATCCATCTACGCCTGGGTCTTCCAAATGGTCTCTTTCCCACAGGTTTCCCCACCAAAACCCTGTATACGCCTCTCCTCTCCCCCATACGCGCTTCATGCCCCGCCCATCTCATTCTTCCTCGATTTTATCGCCCTGAACAATACTGGGTGAGGAGTACGGATCATTAAGCTCCTCATTATGTAGTTTTCTCCACTCCTCTATTACCTCGTCCCTCTTAGGCCCATATGTTCTCCTCAGCACCCTATTCTCAAACACCCTCAGCCTACGTTCCTCCCTCATCATGAGCGACCAAGTTTCACACCCATACAAAACAACAGGCTAAACTACAGTTCTGTATATCTTAATCGTCAAATGTTTGGATAGCAAACTGGAAGACAAACGATTCTGCACCGAATGACAAAAAACATTCCTTGATTTCAACTTCTTCTTAACTTCTTCCTGAACAGAATTTTGATTTGTTAAGGTTGTTCCAAATATTTGAACTCTTCCACCCTTTCAATTTGGGGCACGCGTTGGCGCAGTTGATTAAGGCACTGCGCTAAAAGCCGGAGGGCCGCGAGTTCGATTCCCGATGGCGTCATTGGAATTTTTCATTGACATCCTTCCGGCCGCAGTATGGCCCTGGGTTGACTCAGCCTCTAACAGAAATGGGTACCATGTATATTCCTGTGGGTAAAGGTGGCCGGTGCGTATGGTTGATGACCTTACCACCTTCATGTGCCGATTTTCTTGAAATACTGGAGCCTCAACTTCCTTAAACCCTCAGGGCCTGTCCAGGCCTGTAATGAGATTGCTTTACCTTTTCAGCCTTTCAATTTACACTGAATGAAATACTAGATAATCGTTGCTACAAACAACGAGACACGGAACAGTTATAAACAACATCTACAGCACCTCCCGGTGTTCAGCGTATACGAGATAAAACTACTAAATTTTTACCTAACAAAATTGTGACATACGACGTGTGTATGGTAGGACACTGATCAAATGTATATAAGCTTGTTTGTAGTATAATTATTTTTTAATTCCAAGGAGCGGATAAAATAATATTACTCTAAGTGTTAATTGACAAAGAAAGTTTATTAATTACGATGTTCTATACTTTTGGGCCCAGTCGTGGTAAAGGAAAATTTATATGTAAAGGTAAAGTGATCCCGTTACAGGCCCGGTGTGGCCCAGAGGGTGGGTAGAGGTATAGCTCTACTCTTCCATGACCGCGGCACTAGAAGGGGGTGAGTGTTCAACAGCACGCCCCGGCCGCAATTTACCCTCGGGAAAGAGCCGGTGCCCATTTTACAGGAGGCTGGGTGGGCCCCAGGGTCGGTCTGGACGGGCGGAAAATCTCGTAAAGGAAAATGTATTGCATAAAAATTTGAATGTTTATGGTTGTATGAGTTTTGAAGACCGCGACATATATTTGTACATATTAATGATAAGTAACTTAATTTTCATTCAGTAAGCAATGCACTGCTTTTGTGATATACAGAATTTCCTTTTTTGTGTCCGTCAGAATGTATGCTGTTTCTGGCAATCCGGAAGAATACAGGCTTTCTGTACAACAAATGTACCGCATTGAGGCAAAAGGTAAAAGGGGCAAAACACGTGAGTCATTACATGCAGCAGGACGCATCTGCATAGAAACAAATCTTTGGGCTCATAACTGTGTCATTTCTCTGTGTTTAAATGGCATTCTACGCGAATAAGTGCCAAATATGAATATAATAATAAGAATAAAATTGTTTATTCCGTCTTAACACAACTTCAATACATTAATTGTGGCTACATGTTTCTGTTTTTATAAAACCATCTTCAGGCCAATGTTGACTACAGGAAGGTACATTCAGTGTGTACATACATTACGGGATCCCATATTGTTTACATAAAATCATAATAATCATGAAAATTTTTAAGTTTAAAATTCCAATTTTAAAATTAGTACACAGAATGTGTTTTGTATATAATGAATGGCGTACGTAAGTATTCCTATCGGTATGAGGGCACTCTTGTACTATACATTATGTCAACAATAATTTACTAGGAGAGTGCCCTCATACCGATAGGAATACGTACGTACGCCATTCATTATAAATAAAATACTTCCTCTGTACTAATTTTAAAATTGGAATTTTAAACTTAAAAATTTTCATGATTATTATGATTTTATGTAAACACTATGGGATCCCGTAATGTATGTACACACTGAATGTACCTTCCTGTAGTCGACACTGGCCTGAAGATGGTTTTGTAGAGACCGAGATATGTAGCCAGAACAAATGTATGTATCGAGTATTAAATAGCACAATAGGAGGGCTTCTGTTAAAATAAAATATTTATAAGAATTTTTTATTCTATTGGGAGAAGACATGTAGGGTGTGTGATTGGAATTACAAATAACAAATGTGTGGTAGTGGCACTACTGTTTGTAATAACTTTGCAAGCACTGGCTGAATATTCTATCATATGTGGAGCATTCTGGGAGTTTTCGTTTGGTGAAAACGTACCTGAATATTTTGAGGCGAAATAAGAAAATCTGTTGAGTTATATCAGTCAACGCAAAACGTTCAAAACTCCCGGCAGGTACGCCATATTGCCAACTGTATTAGCAGTCTGTGCTAACCGCTGTTACGATTAGCAGCAGCACTTTAGTTGATTTTCTCGTCATCCATTTTTATTTTAATTGTTCTTTTCTTTGGTTCGCTTCGTGATTTATGTTTGCCTCTTTCGTCACTGTTCATCTGTTTCTTGGTTGTCTCCATCCATTTCTCTAATCATCTATCACATTTTTTAATCCAAGTCATTGTCTCTCTGTCCGTCTGTCCATCTGTCTCTCTGTCCGTCTGTCTGTCATTCTCTATTCGTGTAAACAACTTTTGTCCGTCGTGTAGAATTTGCTTGTTTACATCACTTTTTTATTGCTCTATTTTATTCACGTTGAACAATTCCGTGATGCACAGATTATCCCGCACAAGTGGCGATCTCCTAGCAAATGTTCTATCTTACACTCTGATGCCGCATCACCAGGCTGCCTGCCCCACCACTATCCAATTTTTATAAAGCAATTTATTTTCTATCGCACAGCTAAAGAAAGCTTAACTAAGAGCAGCGGTTGGGGAAGTTATTAGCTCAGGAACACGGCAGCTGTGTATGTAATTGAATAAAGCCAAGACGCTGGATTGTTCCGTGCTAATGTGGATTAAGTGACTGGCATTTCATGCGTGCCTTTTGGCTTCACAAAGTGTTATGAACTGCACTTGCCTTTTTCTCACAGACCTGCAGTATCAGGGCGCCTTCTGTCCAGATATCGGTTCTATCTTTTCTTCAGCGCGCTTACCTCCTGTAAATTCCAGGGTAAGGTAAAGGTAAAGTGATCCCGTTACAGGCCCGGTGTGGCCCAGAGGGTGGGTAGAGGTATAGCTCTACTCTTCCATGACCACGGCACTAGAAGAGGGTAAGTGGTCAGCAGCACGCCCCGGCCGCACTTTACCCCCAGGAAAGACCCGTTACCGAATGTACAGGAGGCTGGGTGGGCCCCAGGGCCGGTCTGAACGAGCGGAAAATCTCGTCCCCACTAGGATTCGATCCCGAATCATCCCGCCCGTAGTCAGTCGCTATACCGACTGAGCTACCAGGCCCACGTAAATTCCAGGGTACTATCACAAAGAAGAGGACGTACTGTGCCTTTTATCTTGTCCCTGAGCTGGACAACTGTCCCGATATATCGCAGTGGATTCAGGTTTTCTATGCGACAGAGTCTCAGATCTCACGGACGCCTGTAATACGGAGAAGAATGTTGGTACGTCGTTATTTAGCAGTATCAACTACAGTTAGGCGGTAGATCGGTGTAACGCGACACAGCAATATATACCGAAACGTCAGACCTGACTCAGTGCAGTGACTACGTTACAGCCTGGAAGACAGGGGTTTATTTTCCAGGAGACGTACAGACGCTCCGATTTGCCAACGTGTCCAAATCGGCTAACGCGTCCATCCGATGTCTGTCCGAAAGGTAGGAGGAGGTTTTACATGGGGCTAAAGTGGCCGGGTCGTTGCTAACCACATAGGTTTAGTGTTGAGGTTAAACACACAGTGTTGTACCTCGGATCTCCCACACACCTGCATGGCCTTATGCTTAATCCCTTCGGCCAGGGCACCCATTTGCCTGTCAATGTGCCGGCGACACAACGCATTCCGATTTTCGCAGCCAACTGGTTAACCAACTGCCTTGTGTAGTGGTTAGCATTCCTGTCTTGTATTCACGAGGTCTCTGGTTCGATTCATGGTCCGGGAAGTGATATTTTTGCTCATATTCTTTCCATTCCTCGAAATACACAAGGCGAAGAAACTTTCTAAGTATGGACAGGACTGACGAATTCCCAAGTTTCGCCCCCCAGGCGACGAGAAATTCCATAACCTATTGTCATTAAACTTCCTCAAATGTCGTCACATTCAAGAATGAATTTTCCAGATATTGTGATATACTCTTTCATTTATTCTGAACTTCTAAAAGCGTTTTATTTCGGGTACAGTTTAACAGTATAACGTGCTAAGACGATGGCCAGAATTGGTTACGGTGTGATAAAAGGGAAGCAGAAAATCATTTTCTCCTTAAAAAGAAAAAGTTTCAGTCGTTTCGTCTGCAGGAGACCGCTTGTTACACGCCCCACACCTGTTCATATCTATCCTTCCATAAAGTGTTTGTTTGAATAAAAGAAGTTAAGTAACGAAACGCATAAAGTGACTTTGAGATTTGACGTATTTCATTTTAACATTTCGCCCCAGACTGATGCTTGAGATTATAGAATCAATGAAATGCGAATAAAGATAGTAGACATTTGGATGATTTCATTGAGTGAATTTATCTGTTGCAGCCCTTGCTTTAGTACCCCCACCCCCCACCCCCACCCCAATGGGCAGAATCGTATCGCAGAATCGACAATTCGCGATGGACAACGTAGAATCATGTGTGAAGACTGCAAGCCGTTACATCCGGCCCACACCCAGACCGAGTAACACTTCATATGCCAACAAATGTATATAACACGATTATGAAGTTTAAAACCAGACATCGGACTTTGGACTTGAACTTGTAACAATTATAAACATAATATCGATAAAACTGTAATTTTGTGATTACCATGTCATATATTTTATAATTTTAACACTTTAAATATCTTAATGCTTGGCATTGTACTTCACACATTGAAGTGTTTTAATCTTAAGACTTGTTGTATATTGGAATTACATTTAACTGAATTCATAATATTTTAGAAAATGTAGTACGAGATCTCGTACTCAACAAAACATTGTCAGTTGCATATAATACCTTTTTAAAATAAAGCTCAGCCTCAAGATGGCTCCGTATAAATGAGCCGAAGCATGTAGCTGTGAGATATTGGTATGATATAGTTTTAATAATAATTGCTTAATGGAGAGTTGTGTTAGATTATATATTTTATATATTTCTATATTATTGGTGCTTCTGCTCCTTACAATGTGAGACTCCCTAAGAATGGCACCTTGACGCCGAAACATGTAGCAGTGTTTAGGCCTTATTTACGGTTCATGTTCATTTGTTGGTAAACATGATTGATTGTAAGAATAATGGACGGACTGAATAATGTCAGAGCGGTAACACTGTACCGTGAGACATTCGTGTCTACGAATTTCTACGTATGAGGCAGCAGTGAAAGTTCGTAACATGACAGTTTTTTACGGTGAGAATTTGTTAGCACCTCGCTCAACACCGAGCTGGGGGACCACCCCTTGTCGGCTGTCCGCGACTGCTTATTCAATATATTCGCAGCTACGTTCCATACTGGAGGCCGTTCCTCCATCCGCAAAATGAGGACGCGCCGTGCCTTGGTGACAGGGACAGGGACAGGGACAGGGACAGTGGCGGGCTGTTTTATGTTGTAAATGCCGTAATGAACTTTCAGGTTTCATAAAATGCGGGGAATTTTTTACGAGATGAGGAGCTGTTAGCTTCTCGAGAAGTACTCTGCCCAATGGAGTTATTACATATGGGCTCCAACGAATGGTATATGGCAAAGATTTGCCACGTGTCGATACTGGCAACGTCATGTGAACAGTGTCTTTGTAAAAATACTGGCCACTTGTCTGTTTCCCACCTATTGTCGCTAAATGTGACACACATCAAAGGAATCAACAACGGCTTTAAGGTTGTTTTACGTTATCACGGTTCCGGTGTGTAATGCCGTCATGTCACATGTCACTTCGTGTCAGTCAGCCCGTCACCCCCGAACATGGCTCACTCACTGATCTGCCTACGACCGCGCCTTCTCAGGAGACTGTTATATCATCAGACACCTTGTAAATTGGGGGATAAAAGTAAAAAAATAACAATTTCTATGCAGGGCTCGATAGGGCCTTAGGGTTGCAGGAGATTGAGGCATCCAGACTATCCAGACATTGGGCATCTGAAGGTGACAAGATTGTCAGCCCTACTCACCGGCCGCCTTTACCCCCCTCCCCCCGAGAGATACCCCTGGTATTCATTTTTATTAGAGGGTGGGTCGTTCCCAGTGCCATAGTGGGGCCGGAGAGATTACGTCAATGAAAAATCCCAATGACCCAATCACGAATCAAACCCGCGACCTCCCGGCTTGCGCAGCACATCAACCAACTGCGCCAGCGCGCGTCCTACACCTACAGGGGCGTGGCAGTTCCGCAGGATGTAGCCACGCACATACGCCTACCTGGGCGTGGGCGAAGACTTCAATGTTGCTGGGATTAGAAGGCACAGAGACCGGTTTTGACGTATTTAATCTGTTTTTATCATATAACATTACAAAGACTTCGACTGAGGAAAGAAACGAGAAAATTCGAAGCACTCATTATTCGACTGGAAATTTTCGTGGAACTTCGTTTTGTACTAACTTCCAGACGCTCACAGCATCGTTATATGACATGTGGGAAACGAAATCAAGTTTTGAAAGCGTTTGGATTGTGCGGTCACCGCTTCTTTTATCTGATTTTATACCTTAGCAAATAACATAGTTGTGGGAAAGCATCTGATTTCAGAAATGTTTAAAAATAAACCGGAAAATAAATGCCTTTATCCTCCAGTAAGCCGGTCATGACTTTTTCAATGAAAGTTTCTTTCGACATTCTTGTTAGAATGCTTCAGTAATCTTGAGCAGTGGGCTCCTGAGTGGACTCATGTGGACGGAAGCTTAACCTTTTGGCCCTGGAGTTGGACATTTAAAATTTAGCACATCATTTATGTAAACTGTGAATATTTTACAAACCATAAAAGGTAACGTAATGAAATACATGACATTTTGTAGAGGAATAAATTGAGATTGTACTGCAAGTCTAAAAAAATGTAATGAAATATATTTGTTGATTAAATATACAAAAAGCGTTCTCTGGAGAGTAGCGGAACGCCTATCCTATATAGAGGAAGCATGGTGCCTAAAGGTTAATATAACTGTAACCCTTGTGCTTAGCAATACCATGCTGTAGTGCTTGACAAACCTTACTTATTGCTGGAACACATCAATGTTGGTAAGACGCCCCTCTTTCCTGAGTGAAGGAACGCCCTTCACCTCGGGGGTTTTGAATATGAAAGTGGAATGCTTTGTATAAAGTACAGAATCAGGGCGAGGAGGCGCAAGATTATGTTTAATTGCAACTAATTGCAAATCTATTGGTTAACATATATATTACTACTTCCGTGACATATTTCGGCTAAAAATAACAGCCTTCCTCTGGGAGACTTTTGACAGGGTGTTATGTGATCCAGTATATAAATATAATTTGTGCTACACTAGATTGACGATCCACCTAGAATAGAAGAAATCTATTTGCTATTAGATATTTGAATGATATGAAATGTAAATAGAATTTATACCAATTTCGTACTAATTTAACTTTATTTTAGTAATTGTTTAGTGCCAATAATGACATAATAGCCACTTGATTATTGGTGTATCACCAAGTACGATTGACAACGTCCCGTTTCAACGTCAAATGCTTCTTACTGTCAACAGTCTTCTTGAGGTTAGCTGTTATTATTAGACGAAATAAGTCGGAGAAATAACAATATGCATATGTACCAAGAGATGTGCAATTAGTTTGAAATAGATATTTTCCTACCTAAATCAATTGCACGATAAATGTGTAATACGAAATTTGGGTGAAGCGGTTGCGAAATAGAAGAGAGTTATAATCGAAATTTGAGTAGTTGCTTACAATTTTAAACATCAACATTGAAAACGCCCTACACCCGCAGAGATTTATGGGGCTTATGAGAATGTCAGAACTGCGTACCCCCAATATCTCTGAAGTAGCCTGGCGGACCTGTTCTATGAAAACCGTCTATCATGTTCATCTCAGCTCTTTTGTACATTAACCTAGTAACCTAGTAACTTAGCCAAGTTTTGAGTACCACCCCACCTTCGAGTGACAGTAGTCACTCTAGTGGTCATCCAGTGTCACTGCTAGAGGATCCCGGTCTTCTGACATGTGCCACGCCAGCAGGAACGACACGGCGTAACATTCTAAAGGCAGGAATTTTCGGGCATGGCGCTGTTACAACTTCAAAATCTGCAAATTTCACCTTTCATGAAAGTCGCTATTTTGTTTCCCGTTGCACGAGCCAGATTAAACCATTCTAAAATCTCAGACCCACCTTAATATTATATCCAGTCATGCCTTAAGTCCTAAAAGTAGTCTCCTTTTCAAGGCCACTGCTTCAGACTCGCTGTGTCCAACGGACCATGCTTATTAAATCTTCTTGTATGAGGGTGGAAGCAGGAACGGATTTCAAAGTGGTTGTGTTTTACAGTCCCTGTCATGTATGTTTGTCTGTCCGTCTGTCCTCATAGAACAAATTAACCCCAACTTGATGGCTTTTTCTGATATTTTATGTCGGAAATATGTAATAATATCTGTCGACAGTATTCAAGTTTGTTAATTCGGACAAACATAAGAGGCACTTTACACGAAGACACGTATACCTGCCATTTGTCTCCATAATGGACACAGACTTTGTTATTTGTGAGTTACCTGCTCAGATAAAAGAAAAAGTTGACGAAATAACCATAAGGACTGAATGAGACAGGTTCTCTTCTCTGTGACCTAGGAGCTGAAGCCGAAGAAGTTTTCGCCGAACTGCGTGTAAGAGTCCGTGATTAAGGAATGTGTATCTGTTGAGCAGAGTGGAGCAGAGGACAGCAGAGCCGAGTGTTGAAACTGTGGGGAGAGAATTATCTGGATAGCAACAAACCGAAAATAACTGAAATACATCCCTTGTTACTGTGAAACCTGGACAATGGATGGCCTTCGGGATTTTGAGACGAGACCTTAGTGTCACCTCTGCGAGCAGAAACACAACCACAAATTACAGAAAAAAGAGTAGGTTTGTTTGTTTCATGTCTGTTTCACAACAATAGCGAAATTCTAGTTGCCATGGCTACGGCTGTGTTTACGGGAGGGTTTGCTGGGTGCTTGTAGACAGGATGTTTTGGGGTGGCGGCCGTTGCGTCGCCAAAAGGAAATGAGCAAGGTAATTATATCATATTATATCCCCTCCCTACTTCAACAGCCTTCACCCCCTGAGAGAGAACTTCGAATTCTGGGACGACTGAAGACGTGACACAGTGTGCGTGTCTTACATACTTACATATATACAAACATTCCGTGGATCCATGAGTGTATCATGGAGACAGTGGGGTTTGGAACAAGTCATAAATACACAAATGTACAAATTTACAGTGTAAAATACTACAAACATTGTACAAAAACACTATTATAAATCACCTTTTCCTGTAAAATGTTAATCTACAGATTAAAAGCAGTGTGTATTTAGGTATTTTCTTATGGTTGCTCTAAATTTTGCTTTGTCATACTTGATGAGTGTTACACTAGGTGGTAAATTGTTGAAAATCATTATGCCCGTATAAAGTGTACCTTTTTGGAAACAAAATAGGTTGGCATTGGGTCTATGACGATGATGCTTATTCCTTGTATTAATGTTGTGTATACATGAATTTCTTTTAAAAATATCCTAATTATTGGTAATGAATTTAATTAATGAAAGCGTATGCTGACATTGAACAGGTATAATCGATAATTGCTTCAACAGACTTCTGCATGAGGTTCTGGATTGTGCACCTGATGATTTTGATTGTGTTAAATCTTCCCACCGTTGGAAGATTTAACACAAAACATATTCCCTATTTTATAATAGGATGAAAGTATGCACAGTAAAATGATTTCGGAGTGTTAATGTTACTGATATGGACCGTCGACCCAACGGCATAACGTGCTGCATTTATCTTAGGAATCATTTGTTCCGTATGGTTCTTCAAATTTATGTGGTTATCAATTTGTAAACCAAATAATATTGTTTTCATTGTTTCTTCTATAAACATTCTTTATAACCAGTAAGTTACGTGGAAAGTGATTAATTCTTTGTTATTAATTCTATTATATTATTATATTATCTAAATTTGGAACTAAATTATTAACAGCTAACCATTTAATCATACGAGAGAGAACTACATTTGACACTGAACCAACATTTTAGAAATTTCTTGAAATTATAACACTAGTATCATTA
>Ga0123355_10002651_pt1 | contig 25416 bp, 20 predicted proteins | sample TergutEmb28metaG_3_FD_89872 | JGI IMG/M metagenome (GOLD analysis project Ga0123355, IMG submission 89872) | Embiratermes neotenicus P1 segment gut microbial communities from Petit-Saut dam, French Guiana - Emb289 P1 | ecosystem: Host-associated > Arthropoda: Insects > Digestive system > Gut ...
ACCGAGCACGAGCTCGAGATCGTCCGCCTGCACTCGCCGGAGCTGTCCGAGACGGTCGCGCGCAAGCTCGTCGAGGTGGTCCAGATGGTCCGCGACCTCGATCTCAAGAAGCCGCCGAGCATCGCCGAGTCGATCGACTGGGCGCGGGCGCTGCTGCTGCTCGGCGCCGACAGCATCGACCAGGCGACGTTCCGCGAGACGATGAGCGTGATCGTCAAGCACCGGACCGACCTCGACGTCGTCGCCGAGCGGGTCGGCGTCAAGCTGGAGCAGGCGTCCGCGGCCTAGCCGTGACACCAGCCGACAGCTTCGACGGCCAGGTGGTCGCGTTCGCCGAGGATCTGCGGTCGGAGGGGATCGCGGTCGGGACCTCGGAGATCCTCGACGCCTTCCAGGCGCTGCGCCTGATCGACTGGAGCGCGCCGGACGAGTTCCGCGAGACGCTGGCGACGACGATCGCCAAGTCGCCCGACGACCGGCGCGTGTTCGACCTCGTGTTCGACAGGTTCTTCTTCCGCGCCGCCGAGGCGCAGGCGGTCAGGCTCGAGGTATCGGAGCCGCGTGCGACGGTCGCCGGCGACGAGCTCGACCTCGAGGAGCTCCGACGGCAGATCGCCCAGGCGCTGCAGGACGGCAGCGAGTCGGACCTGCGGGACCTGGCGCGGCTGGCGATCGCCGCGTTCGGGCGCGGCGAGGGGTCGGGGGTGCTCGGTGTCGACGTGCAGCGGATCCGACGGGCGCTGGGACTCCGCACCGAGCCGCAGCCGGAGCTCCCCGAGGACGATCCCCGCCGTGACGGGCTTCCGCGGGAGCAGCTGCGCCGATTCGAGCAGCAGCTGCGCCGCGAGCTCGAGCGAGCGCTGATCGAGCGGACCTCGGAGCTGCCGGTCAAGCGCCCGCTGACCGACCTCGACCGCTCGCTCCCCGGCGGGCCGGTGCAGGACCTCGCGGCGGTCCATCGCGTCGTCGCCCAGCTCAAGCGGCGGCTCGCCACCCAGGGTCACGAGCTGCGCGGCCACCGGCGCCACGCCCACGTCGACGTCCGCGCGACGATGCGGGCGTCGCTGCAGACGGGCGGGGTTCCGGTGGAGCTGCGCTACCGCCCGCGGCGCCCGCGGCGGCCCGAGATCTTCGTCCTGTGCGACGTCTCGACCTCGGTCACCAGCGCCAGCACCTTCTTCCTCAGCGTCCTGCACGCGCTGCACGACGCCTTCCGCAAGCTCCGATCGTTCGTGTTCATCGAGCGGATCTCGGAGGTCACCGACGTGTTCGAGCGCGAGCGCGACTTCCGCGCCGCCGCCGCCGCCGTGTCGCGCGAGGCGGGCGTCGCCGATGTCTCGGGCTACACCGACTACGGCCGCGTGTGGATGGAGCTGCTGGCCGAGATCGAGGACGAGCTGCACCCGCGCGCGACCGTGATCGTGCTCGGCGACGCGCGCACCAACGGCCGGCCGCCGCGCGAGGACGTGTTCGCGCAGATCGCGGCGAGGGCGGGCCGGACCTTCTGGCTGAACCCGGAGCCGCGGCTCTACTGGAACTACGGCGACAGCGTGATCTCGGTCTACGAGCAGTATTGCCGCGCTTTCGAGTGCTGGCGGACCGACCAGCTGGAGGAGTTCGTCAAGGCGCTGACCAAACCCCAGGCTTGACGGATAGGATTGACGGTCTCACACAGGGGTGCTGGCGGCAGGCCGGCTGAGATAGCGCTCGCACGCGGCGCTGACCCTTAGAACCTGTGGGGTAATGCCCGCGAAGGGAGCGATGACAACGATGATCGAGGCTCCGACGATGGAGCCCTCAGAGCGGGTGACAGATCCGGGGATCGAGGTCGCCGGCGTCACCAGGAACTTCACCGCACAGCGCGGCCGCGTCGTCGAGGCGCTCGGCGGCGTCTCGTTCAGGGTGCCAGCCGGACAGATCGTCTCGATCGTGGGCCCCAGCGGCTGTGGCAAGACCACCCTGCTGGAGCTGATCTGCGGGTTGCAGCGGCCCGATGCCGGCGTGATCCGCTCGGGCCCCGCCGCGTTGATGCCACAGCGGGACCTGCTGCTCCCGTGGCTGAGCGCCCTCGACAACGCGACGCTCGCGCTCCGCGTCCGCGGCGCCGGCCGCCAGCAGGCGCGGGCCCAGGCGCAGCCGTGGCTCGAGCGCTTCGGGCTGGCGGGCTTCGAGCAGGCCCGACCCGCCGAGCTGTCCGGCGGCATGCGCCAGCGCGTCTCGTTCCTGCGGTCACTGCTCACCGGCAAGCCGGTGCTGGCGCTCGACGAGCCGTTCGCCGCGCTCGACGCGATCACCCGCGCGGAGATGCAGGCGTGGCTCGCCCACGCCCTCGAGGCCGAGCCGCGCACCGTCGTGCTCGTGACCCACGACGTCGAGGAGGCGGTGATGATCGGCGACCGCGTGCTGGTGATGTCGCCGCGGCCGGGGCGGATCGTCGCCGACCTCGAGGTCCCGCTCCCGCGTCCGCGGCACCGCACCGACCCGGCCGTCGTCGCGCTCCGCGGGCGGGCACTGAGGTCCCTGGGGGTCGAGGCGTGAGCGCCCGCCGGCTGCTGGCCCCAGCCGCCGTGGTGGTCGCGTTCCTCGGTATCTGGGAGCTGTACGTCGACCTCGGCGGCGTCTCCTCGCTGGTGCTGCCGGCGCCGCACGCGATCGCCAGCACGCTGTACACCGACCGCGGCGTCCTCTGGAGCAACTTCCTGGTGACCGCCGAGGAGGTGCTGCTCGGAATCGTCGCGGGAATCGCGGTGGCGCTGATCCTCGCCGTCGGGATCCACTTCTCGCAGACCCTGCGCCGGGCGGTCTACCCGCTGCTGATCGCCTCGCAGGCGATCCCGATCGTCCTGCTCGCACCGGTGCTGACGGTATGGCTCGGCTTCGCGCTGCTGCCGAAGCTGGCGATCGTCGCGCTGGTCGTGTTCTTCCCGGTCGTCGTCACGACGCTGGCTGCGCTCGAGACGGTCGACCCCGACCTGCTGAAGCTGCTCGCGACCTTCGACGCCTCCCGGGCGCAGACGTTCCGCCGGGTCGAGCTGCCGGCGGCGCTCCCGGGGGTGTTCACCGGCGCCAAGCTGGCGGCGGTGTTCTCGGTGATCGGCGCGATGCTCGCCGAACAGTCGGGATCCGGCTCGGGCCTCGGCTACCTGTTCACGATCGCCGACGGACAGTTCCTGGAGGCGGAGGCGTTCGCCGCGGTTGCGATCGCGTCGGCCTTCGCGATCGCGATGTTCGCGATACTCGCGTTCGCCGAGCGGCGCGCGCTCCCGTGGGCCTACTCGACATCGAAAGGAATCGAACACGGATGACCCGCCGACGCCGAGCTCTGGCCTCGCTGACCGCCGCGGTCGCGCTGGCGGCGACGATCGCCGGCTGCGGCGAGATCGCCAACACGCTGCATCCCGCGGCCGCGACCGCCAGCAACCTGTCGGTCGAGCTCGACTACTTCCCCAACGCCGATCACGTCGGCATCTACGAGGCGCAGGCGCTCGGCTACTTCCGCCAGGCCGACCTGAATGTCCAGCTCCACGCCCCGACCAACGCGGCGACGCCGCTACAGCTGCTGGAGGCGGGCAAGGTCGACGTCGCGATCTCGTATGAGCCCGACGTGCTCCTGGCCCGCAACCAGAACATCCCGCTGGTGTCGGTGGCCGCGATCGTGCAGCGGCCGCTGACCTCGATCGTGTCGGTCGGCAGCCAGCGCATCACCGACCCGAAGGACCTCCGCGGCAAGACGGTCGGAACCTCGGGGATCCCGTACCAGTCGGCGTTCCTGCAGACGATCCTGCACCAGGCGAACGTGCCGCAGGGCTCCGTCCGGGAGGTCGATGTCGGCGAGGGCCTGGTCCCAGCGATGGTGTCGGGGCGCGTCAACGCGACCCTCGGCGCCTACTGGAACTACGAGGCGATCCAGCTCGAGCAGCTGCACAAGCATCCGAACGTGATTCACATGGAGAAGGTAGGCGTGCCGAACTACGACGAGCTCGTGTTCGTGGTTACGAAGGCCATGATCGTCAACCACGCGCCGCTGATCCGCCGCTTCGTGCAGGCGGTCGCGAGGGGCTACGAAGCCGCCCGCGCGCACCCGGTGGACGCGGCCCGAAACCTCGTGCGGATGAACCCTGGACTCGACTACAAGCTGCAGCTGGCGAGCGTCGAGGCGACGCTGTCCTCGTTCTTCCCGACCGGCAACCACCCGTGGGGCTGGCAGGACCCCGGTGAGTGGAACCGGTTCGGCGAGTGGATGCTTCGCAACCGGCTGATCAGCAACCCGAACGCGACCCCCGGCGCCTCGACCAACGAGCTGCTGGCTGGCCAGGGGATCTAAGGCGACATGGCGACCGGAGGCGAGATCATCAGGGAGCCGGACAGCCTGCCCGATCCGACCAGGCCCACCGGCAGCGTCGACGAGCGGCTCCCGTTCGACCACATCGTCGTCGTGATGATGGAGAACCACTCGTTCGACAACGTGCTCGGCGCGCTCTCGCGGTTCGGCCAGCCCGCCGCCGACGGGCTGACGTTCGACGCCGGCGGGGAGGCGACCAACTCGAACCCCGGCGCCGCCGGGACGGCCCCCGAGGTCCGCGCGTTCCCGTTCGAGTCGACCGCCCAGGGGACGGGTGTGTCGCAGACCTGGAACGCGACCCACGAGCAGATCGACGGCGGCCGGATGGACGGGTTCGTCAGGTCCGTCGGCTCGACCCAGCCGATGGGCTACTTCACCCCGGAGGTGCTGCCGTTCGAGTATTCCGTGGCGAGCACGTTCACGCTCGCCAACCGCTGGTTCGCCTCGGTGCCCGCCCAGACGATCCCGAATCGTCGCTTCCTGCTGGCCGGCACCGCCTACGGGGCGATCGCCACCGACCTGTCGAACCTGTTCGACGGCTCGCCGCCGAACGGGACGATCTTCGACCGCCTGAGCGCCCATCAGATCAGCTGGCACAACTACTTCACCGACCTCCCCGCGACGGTCGTGATCCCGTCGATCGTGGCGCGCCACCTCACGCACCTGCGGCCGATCTCGCGTTTCTACGAGGACTGCGCCGCCGGGACGCTCCCGGCGGTCAGCTTCGTCGACCCCGAGGCCGGGGTGCTGGCGTTCGCCGGCGAACTGCTCGCCAAGCTCCCGGTGCTGTCGGCGATCGGCGCGCGCCTCGAGACCCACGGCGGCGACGAGGAGGACCCGCAGGACATGATCCACGGCGAGCGCTGGGCCCACCGGGTGATAGACGCCGTCCTGCGCTCGCCGCTGTGGCCCCGGACGCTGCTGATCTACAGCTTCGACGAGCACGGCGGCTACTACGACCACGTGCCGCCACCCGCGGCGATCGCGCCGGACTCGATCCCGCCGAAGCTGGGGGCCGGCGACGTGCCGGGCGGGTACGACCGCTACGGGGTGCGGGTGCCGGCGGTGGTCGTCTCGCCGCACTCCAGGCCAAACGCCGTCACCGACGTCGTCCACGACCACACCTCGGTGCTCGCGACGATCGAGGCCAAGTGGAACCTGCCGGCGATGACCCGCCGCGACGCCAACGCCGCGACCGTCCTCGACTTCCTCGACCTCGAGCACGCGGCGTTCGCCGAGCCGCCGACGCTCGCCGAGCCGCGGTAGCGCTAGCCGGGGGTAGCGGCCCCGCTAGGCCGCTACCCCCGCCTTCCCCGCCTGCACCCGGTCGTGGACGAACGACAGCTTGTCGATCACCGTCGGCGCCAGCGTGAACGGGTACAGGTCATCGCGGCCCATGCTGCGGTTGACCGCGTTCAGCGCGTAGGTCAGCGGCAGCCAGTCGGCCAGCAGCTTCTGGAACGGGTGCGCGCCGGCGTCCGGGCCCGGGGTCGAGATCAGCGAGCCGTCGCCGGGGACGGCGACGACGATTCCGAACGCGCCGGCGGTCTGCAGCGTGTCGCGGATGTGCAGGTAGTGGGCGAAGGTCTCGGCCCAGTCCTCGTACGGGTGCATCGTCGCGTAGGCGCTGACGTGGCGCTGGGCCCAATCCGCCGGGGGCCGCCGTGGGTCGGAGTAGTGGCGCTCGCGCGCCTCGTCGTAGTCGAGGCGCTCGTCCCCGAACAGCTCCCGCGCCCGCTCCAGCCGGGCCTGTGCAACGACCAGGATCGGCCAGTAGTAGTGACCGATCTCGTGGCGGAAGTGGCCGAGCATCGTCCGGTAGGGCTCCTCGAGCTGGGTGCGGCGGAGCTCGCGGCGGGCGTCGTCGGACTCGGCCAGGTCGATCGTGATCACGCCGCCGTCGTGCCCGATGGTCACCGGCTCGTTGCGGCTCGACAGCAGGTCGAAGCGCAGATCGTCGCCGATCGGCAGGCCGAGGTCGAGCAGCCCGAACAGGAGCCGGCGCTTGGCGCGCTCGGCGACTGCGAACTGCGCCAGATCGTCGGTCGCGAAGTCGGCGGGGCGGGTGCGGGTCAGCCCGCAGCTGCGGCACAGCGTCGGTTGAGCGCCTCCCCACGGGACCGAATCGGGCTCGAGCATCCAGTTGCAGGCCGCCACCGCCTGGTTGCCACAGGGCTCGAGGTGCATCTCGGGGTGCCGGTCGGGGACCATCAGGGCGCGCCTCGAGGGCACGAACCCGAGGCTGGCGCCGCAGCGCAGGCAGAGGCTGTTCTCGAAGAACAGCAGCTGGCCGCAGTGCTCGCAGGTGAACGCGCGCATCCTCAGCTCGCGGCGGCCGCGGGCTCCTCGCCGAGCGCGACGACGTCGACCTTGACGACCAGCTTCTCGGTCTTCCCCTCGGTGTAGATGACGCCGTTCATCGGCGGCACGTCGCTGTAGTCGCGCCCGATCGCGGTGACCACGTAGCGGTCGCCGACGAACTGGTCGTTGGTCGGGTCGATGTCGACCCAGCCGGCGTCGGGCACGTACACCGACACCCAGGCGTGCGAGCCGTCGACGCCGGTCAGCTTCGGCTTGCCCGGCGGCGGGTTGGTCTCGATGTACCCGCTGACGTAGCGCGCCGGCAACCCGACCGAGCGCAGGCACGCGATCGCCAGATGGGCAAAGTCCTGGCAGACGCCGCGGCGCCTGGCGAACACCTCGGCCAGCGGCGTCGAGACCGAGGTCGAGCCCGGCGCGTAGTCGAAGTCGGCGTGGATCCGCGACGACAGGGCGGCGACCGCCTCGAGCACGCCGATCCCCGGCGTCAGCGCCTCGGACGCGTAGTAGCGGTAGTGCTCGGCGGTCGGCGCCAGCGGCGAGTCGAGCACGTACTGGCCGACGTCGAACGCGACCCCGTCGGCGTTGTCGCGGACCGTGTCGCGGACGAGCTCCCACGGCTGCTGGCCGAACAGCGACCGCTCCTGCATCCGGTCGTCGACCTCGACGACGCTGGCGGCGGTGACCGTCAGCCGCTCGTGCGGCTCGTGCAGCGCGAAGTACGAGACCCGGTTACCGAAGTAGTCGAAGCGCTCGCGGTACAGCTCGGGGACCGGATCGACGGTCACCTCGGCGCGGCGGCAGCGCTGTCCCGGGAGCTCGCGGGGCAGCAGGTGCAGCTGGCCGTAGCTCGAGGTGACCTCCTGCTCGTAGGTGTATTCGGTGCGGTGATCGATCCGGTAGACGGTCGTCATCGTCTGACTGGGCGCTCGGGTGCGGGTGCCGGGACGCTAGGCGGCGCGTCCGATCGCGGGCTCGGCGCCGGCCGGTCCGACTAGCGCGAAGGTCGGGGTGGTGTGGACGAAGTGGCTCCGGTCGACCGCGTCCCCGGCAAGCAGCAGCAGCTGGTGCAACCGTCCGAGCTCGGTCTGAAGCTGGCGCCGGACGCCCTGATCGTCCTCCTCGACGAGCGTCGCGAGGTCGGCCAGCCGCAGCCCCGTGTAAGCCTCGAGCACCAGCCGCTGCTCGTCGCGCAGGCGCATCGGGGCGCTGTGCGGCAACGCGTCGAGATCCTCGGTCAGGCGATCCAGCTGGTAGGCGAGCGACCGCGGGTTCCCGGGGTCCCGCAGCAGCAGCTCGAGCACGGTCTCGAGCTGGGCGTGCGAGCGGTAGCGGAACCGGTAGGTGATGATGCTCTCGGCGGCCGACAGGACCGACTCCAGGATCAGGCTGTCGATCGCGGTCCCCTGCGCCTGCTCGACCGTCGCCCGCAGCAGCGACACCAGCTGGATGCTGCGCTCGAGACGCCTGCCGGCGTCCATGAAACGCCACCCGAGGTCGCGAACCATGCTCTCGACGCCCAGCCCGCCGAGCGCCAGCAGGCTCTGGATCACCTGCTGGAGCGCTGCCTGCGGCAGCGACTGCGCCGCCGACAGCGGCGCATCGAGCTGCGCCAGCGTGCGCTCGAGCGGGCCGATCACCAGCCAGGTGTCGCGGCTCAGCTGGTCTCGGACCGCGTAGGCGTTGTCGAGCATCGCCCGCACCGGCTGCGCCAGCGTCGAGTCGGCGCCGAACGTCCACGCGAGCGCCCGCTGGAGCGCCTGGACGGCCGCGGTGCCCGCCGGATTGGTGCCGCTGCCGAATTCGTTGCCGCGGTCGATCACGGTTCGCAGCAGGCGCGTCAGCGCCTCGGCCCGCTCGGCGTAGCGGCCGAGCCACCACAGGTCCTCGGCAGCCCCCGACGGGATCGAGGCCATCGGATCGATCCCCTCGACGGCGGGTCCGGACTGCAGCCAGAAGGCGCTCAGCGTCTCCGGCTCGGAGGCGAGCACCCATGTGTCCTTGGCGATCGCCCCCGCCTGGTTGGAGATGCTGACCCCGGTGACCGCACCCTCGACCCGAGTCAGGCCGCCGGGCATCACCACGTAGGAGTCGCGCCGGGCGATCGCGAACGTGCGCAGGACACTGCGCCTCGACTCGAGCGCCGAGTCTCCGAGAATCGGCACCGACGCCATCGGCACCCTCGCCTGGCCCACCCACGCGTGCGGGTCGCGTTCGATCCGCCGGCGCAGCTCGTCGCGGTCCTCGCTGCTCAACTCCCAGCCGAGCCTGAGGGTGACGCCGAGGTCGCGGGAGATCGGGCGCAGGACGAGCTCCTCCAGGTGGCCGAGCACGTAGCGCAGCGACTCCGGGTGCCCGCACCACCACGTCGGGATGCTCGGAAGCTGCGGCTCGGCGCCGATCAGATGCTCGCCGAGCCGGGGCAGGAACGCCATCAGCGCGGGGTTCTCGAGCACGCTGGCGCCGACCGGGTTGACGATCGAGATCCGGCCTGCACGGGCCATCTCGAGCAGGCCGGGAACGCCCAGCTGCGAGTCCGGCCGCAACTCAAGCGGATCGCAATAGAGACCGTCGACGCGGCGCAGGATCACGTCGACCGGCTCGAACTGACCGATCGAGTGCATCCACACTCGGTCGCCTCGGACGGTCAGGTCGCTGCCCTGGACGAGCGGATACCCGAGCGTCGCCGCCAGCGCCGCGTGCTCGAATGCGGTCTCGTTGAGGGGTCCGGGGGTGAGCACGACGATCCGGGGATCCTCGGCCTGCGTCGGCGCCGCCTCCTGCAGGCCCGCCCGCAGCGAACGGAAGAACGGAGCCAGCCGGTGCACCTGAGCGTCGCGGTACAGGCTCGGGAGCACCTTCGAGATCACCGTCCGGTTCTCCATCGCGTAGCCGGCGCCCGACGGAGCCTGGGTGCGGTCGGCAAGTGCCACGGTCTCGCCGCGGTCGTCGCGGCCGAGGTCGACCGCGTAGGTGAACAGCTGCTGGGGGGTGGGAAGCCTGATCTGGTCACAGGCGCGCAGGAAGCCGCTGTGACCGAACACGATCTCGGGCGGCAACAGCCGGCGCCGCAGCAGTTCGCGAGGGCCGTAGATGTCCTCCAGGATCAGGCTGAGCAGCTCGGCGCGCTCGATCACACCGCGCTCGATCGCCTCCCACTCGCGACTCGACAGCACCGTCGGCAGCGGGTCCAGCCGCCAGCGGCGGCCAGGCGCCGGCGTCTCGCCGTAGGCGTTGTAGACGACCCCGTCCTGGTCGAGCAGCGCCGTCGCCTCCTCGCGGCGGCGGTGCAGCTCGTCGAGTCCGAGCTCCGCGAACGCCCCAGCCAGGCGCTCCCAGTGCGCCCGCGGGCGCCCCTGGTCGTCGAGCATCTCGTCGTAGCAGCCGTCCAGCGGCTGGTAGTCGGGTGCGGCGGGCGGAATGGTCGTCATCGGTTGGTCCTATCTCGATAGGGGTGTGCGACCGGGGCGGCAGAGGGCCAAGCGAGACAAGGACGCAGGGGGTGAAGGCGTGGCAGCGCCACGTCGAACCCCCGAGGACGAAGTATCGCGAAGGTCATATGCCGCATCCGGGCGTGCACACCTGTTGGGATAGGGCCAGGGTTAGTGCCTGCGCAGATCAAGGGTGCGAGGGTATTCGCCGCCGCGGCGCACGGGCGGCACTTCGATCGTCCCGGGCGTATGGCCGAGCGGCTCGAACCGGGTGGCGCGGCGCGCCTGCGCCTCGGCCGCGTTTACCGGCAGCCGCTCGTAGTGGCGACCGCCGGGATGCATCACGTGGTAGCGGCAGCCGCCGAGCGACCGCCGGCTCCAGCGGTCGACCAGGTCGAAGGTCAGCGGCGCGTGGACCCCGATCGTGGGATGCAGCGCCGACGGCGGCTGCCAGGCGCGATAACGGACGCCGGCCACGAACGTACCCGCCGTCTCGGTCGCCTGGATCGGAACCGGATGCCCGTTGCAGGTGATCGCGAAGCGGTCCTCGACCAGGCCGTCGACCCGGACCTGCAGTCGCTCCATCGAGGAGTCGACGTAGCGTGCCATCGCCGTCCCCGGCTCCTCGCCGAGGACGTTCCACGGCTCGAGCGCCGTACGCAACTCGACGGTCACGTCCTCGACCTGGATCCGTCCGATCAACGGGAAGCGGAACTCGAGGAATGGACCCAGCCACGAGTGGTCGAAGCGCAGACCGTGGACCGCGAGGTCGTCGAGCACCTCACGGATGTCGGATTCGATGAACCACGGCAGCATGAACCTGTCGTGCAATTCCGTGCCCCACCGCGCCAGCGGGCCGCCGTAGCTTTCGCGCCACAGCCGGGCGACCAGCGCCCGCACCAGCAGCGCCTGGACGAGCGCCATCTGCGGGTGCGGTGCCATCTCGAAGCCGCGCAGCTCGACGATCCCCAGACGACCGCTCTCGGTGGCCGGGCTGTAGAGCTTGTCGATGCAGAACTCGGACCGGTGGGTATTGCCGGTCAGGTCGGTCAGCAGGTTGCGCAGCGCTCGGTCGAGTTGCCAGGCGGGGGCGCGAGCGCCGGTCGGGGCGCCGGTCCGGGCACCGGTCGCCGGGCCGACGCGGTCGAGTTCGGCGAACGCGATCTCGAGCTCGTACAGGGCTTCGTGGCGCGCCTCGTCGACCCGTGGCGCCTGGCTGGTCGGCCCGACGAAGCGCCCCGCGAACAGGTACGAGAGCGACGGATGGTGTTGCCAGTAGGTGAGCATGCTCCGCAGCAGCGCCGGGCGCCGCAGCAGCGGGCTGTCGGCGGGCGTCGGGCCGCCGAGCGTGATATGCGAGCCGCCGCCGGTGCCGGTGTGGGTGCCGTCGAGCGCGAACTTCTCGGCTCGCAGGCCGATCGCCTCGGCCTCGGCGTACAGGCGCTCGGTGCGGGCGACCAGCTCCTCCCAGGAACGGCTGGGATGGATGTTGATCTCGATCACGCCCGGGTCGGGCGCCACCACGAAGCGCGAGGCGCGGACGTCGCGGGGTGGCGGGTACCCCTCGATCACCGCGGTGATCCCGGTGGCGGCGAGTGCGCGCTCGACGACGGACAGCAGCTCCGCCGAGTCGGCGAGCTCGACCAGCGGGGGCAGGAACACATGGACGTGGCCGGCGCGGAGCTCAACGCACAGCGCGGTCACCGGGGGCGGGTCGTGCAGCTCGGCCGTCGCGGGGGCGGCGAGGACGGCGGCGGCTGCGGCGCCTGCGGCGGCTGGGGCCGATCGCTCGGCGGAGGTCGCGGGGGCGAGCGGCTTGACCTTCCTGAACAGGGACTGGTCTGGGTGGGGCGGCTCCGGCCTGAAGGTCAGCGACGGCAGCGGCAGCCGCAGCCCCATCGGTGAGTCGCCCTCGATCAGGTACAGATGCCCGCGGCGCAAGTGCCAGCGGCCGGTCGACCAGGCCTCGTCGCCCGGATCGCGACGCAGCGGCAGCGCCCAGCCGCGGGGTTCGCCCGCCAGCGCGGCGCCGGGATCTGCCCGGGGGTCGGGCTGATCGGGCACCGGCTCGTCGCCGGGCCGGGTGCTCTCCCGCCAGCGCGTCGGCACCGGGTCCTCGTAGGCCGCGTGACGGACCTCCGCCGGGAGACCGAGCGCGTCGGCGATCGTGTCGGCGAGCTCGCGGGTCTGGGCGAGCGTCGCGCCGCCCTCGACGAACGGGTCCGCCAGCAGTTCCGGGTCGCGCCACAGCGGGTGCCCGTCGGCGCGCCAGTAGACGCCGCGCTGCCAGCGCGGCAGAGGCTCGCCCGGGTACCACTTGCCCTGCCCGTGGAGGATGACAGCTCCGGTCGCGAACGCCGCCGCCAGCCGCTGCGTGAGCTCCGTGGCGAGGGCCTCCTTGCGCCCGCCGGTCGCGGTCGTGTTCCACTCGGGTTCCTCGGCGTCCTCGGCGCACACGAAGGTCGGCTCGCCGCCGATCGTCAGCCGCACGTCGTCGGCGGCGAGCTGCGCGTCGACCTGCCGGCCGAGCGCGTCGATCGCCTCCCACTGGCTCGGCGTGTAGGGCAGCGTCACCCGCGGGGGCTGCTCGACCCGGCGGACGGTGTTGGAGTGCTCGAAGGTCGTCTCGGCGTCCTCGCGCGAGCCCTCGATCGGCGCCGCCTGCGCCGGATGCGACGCGCAGGCCAGGGGGATGTGGCCCTCGCCGGCGGCCAGGCCCGAGGTCGGGTCGAGTCCTACCCAGCCGGCACCCGGGATGTACGCCTCGGCCCAGGCGTGCAGATCGGTGAAGTCGACGTTGGCGCCCGTGTCGGTCGGCGCCGGCCGGTCCTGGGCGAGCTGGACCAGGTAGCCGGATGCGAACCGGGCCGCGATCCCGAGGCTGCGAAGGATCGCCACCAGCAGCCAGGCGCTGTCGCGGCACGAGCCGATCTCCCGGGCGAGCGTCTCATCCGGCGTCTGGACGCCGGCCTCCATCCGGACCGAATATTCGACGTCGCCGCGCACCCGCTGGTTGAGCGCCACCAGGAAGTCGATCACCCCCTCGGGTTCCGCCGGGACGCCCTTGACCCACGCGTCGAGCAGCGGCGATGGGTCGTTCCCCGGTCGCTCCAGGTACGGAGCCAGATCGCGCTGCATCTCGGCGGGGTATTCGAACGGCCATCGGCGCGCGTGCTCGTCGACGAAGAAGTCGAACGGGTTGATCGGCGTCAGCTCGGCGACGAGATCGACCGTCACGGCCATCTCGGTCGCCGGCTCCGGGAACACGATCCTGGCCTGATGGTTGCCGACCGGGTCCTGCTGCCAGTTGATGAAGTGCTGGTCGGGTGTCACCCCGAGGCTGTAGGCGAGGATCGGCGTGCGGCAGTGAGGCGCCGGCCGCAGGCGGATCACCTGCGGGCCCAACCGCACGGCCCGGTCGTACCGGTAGACCGTCCGGTGCTCGATGGCGACGCGAATGCTCACGGTGAATCAGTGCTCATACGGTCAGGTTCCCACGCATCCAGTGGCCCCCTGTGGAGCCGATCTGGCTGTCGCAGGGGTGGCCGCCCTCGACGCTCCGGATGATAGTGCTGGCGGCGGCTCAGCCGCCCGCGACCGGGCTCGTGCCAGCCCCGCCGGCGCGCAGCGCGTACACGCCCGCCAGCCCCCGCCACTCGCCGAACCGGGCGAACGTCTCCCGCACCTGGTCCTCGGTCGCTCGCGCCCACGGTTCGCCGCCGCTCGCCATTCTTCCGACGAGCTTCCGGTACGCGAGGTCGCCGGCCGGCAGCTGATCCATCCTGCCCTGGCCGCTGAGTGCCAGCTTCTCGACCGTCCACGCTCCGATCCCCGGAACCGTCCGAAGCCGCCGCCAGCCCTGCTCCTGCTGGTCGGGCGCGGCCTCAGGCGAAAGCTCGACCCGACCCGCCTCCACCTCGCGCGCGGCCCTGAGGAGTGCGATGGCGCGGCCGCCGGACAGGTCGAACGACTGCAGCTCGGCCGGCGCCGCCTCGGCCAGCGACCGGGCGGTGGGCGCGTCGCGCAGGCCGCTGGCAGGATCCCGCCGACCCAGCGAACGGATCATCCGGCGCTGGATTGCGGCGGCCCGCTCGTACTCGATCAACTGCTCGGTGACCGCCCAGGCAAGCGCCTCGAACGGATCCGGCCTGGCCCGCGGCCGCACCGTGGGATCGGCGCGAACGGCGGTGCCGATCAGCGGGTCGTCCCGGAAGCGGTCGAAGAATGGACGCAGGTCGACGTCGACCCCCAGGGCCCGGCGCATCCGCGCGATCGCCCGCCCCGCGGCGCCGCGGTCGGCCGCCTGGGCGCCGAACAGCACCCGCCCGGAGGACAGCTGCGCGACCCTGACCAGCACCGGCAGCTCGCCGTCGTGCAGAAGCCTGTGGATGACGCCGCGGCGGACGCGGGTCAGGCCGTCCAGCCCGTTGAACTGCGGCAGCCGGAACGGCCACGGCGGCTCAACTTCGATCCGCAGCTCGCCGGTGGCCACGGTCACGTTCAGTCGACGCGGTGCTCGATCGCGCGGATCTGGACCAGGTAGGTGGTGGTCTGGCGGGGCCCACGCCGCGCCGGCTCGAGACCCTCGCCGAACACCTCGGCCTCGCGGGCCAGCCGGGCGCCGTAGCGGCGCAGCAGCGCGAGCGTCGCCGCGCCCGCGACGAAGCCCGCCGTCGCGGCCACCGCGGTCTGCATGACCGGCACCGCGTTGCGGGCGGGCCGTTCGACGACCCGCGCCTCGACCACGACCGGCAGCTCGTCGCCGGGGGCGACCAGCTCGCCCTCGACGATCTCCTCGTCGGGCTCCGGGTGCTCTTCGCGCTCCACACGCGCATACTGCCACGGGTCTCGGAGCTGTCAACGGTCGGCCCGGCCTTGCTCGTTACGATCCCTCGCGCGATGGCGACCTCGATCGACGTTTTCGCAAAGGCCAGGGAGTTTGAGCGGCTGGAACAGCTGAAGGCCGCCCGCGAGCTCGGTGCGCTCCCCTACTTTCACGTGCTGGAGGGGCCGACGCTGCCCGTCGTCGAGATGGAGGGCGCGCGCCGGATCATGCTTGGGTCGAACAACTACCTGGGCCTGACCGGCGATCAGCGGGTCAGAGACGGAGCCCGGGCGGCGCTCGAGCGCTACGGCACCGGCCTTACCGGCTCGCGGTTTCTGAACGGGACGATCGACCTGCACGTGCAGCTGGAGCAGGAGCTGACCGAGTGGCTCGGGACCGAGGACGCGATCGTGTTCACGACCGGCCACCAGGCGAACCTCGGCGCGCTCGGGACGATCCTCGGCCCGGCGGATACGGTCGTCGCCGACTCCGGTGACCACGCGTCGATCGTCGACGGCTGCATCCTCTCGCGGGCGAAGATGCGGTTCTTCAGGCACAACCGGCTCGACCTGCTGGAGAAGCAGTTGCAGCGGGCGCAGGCCGATGGCGGCGGCGTCCTGGTCGTGGTCGACGGCGTCTACTCGATGGAGGGCGACGTCGCGCCGCTGCCGGAGATCGCCGACCTCTGCGCCCGTTTCGGCGCGCGGTTGATGGTCGACGAGGCGCATGCGCTGGGAGTGCTCGGCGAGCGCGGAGCCGGGGCATCCGAGCTGCTCGGCGTCGAGGACCGCGTCGACCTGCGGATGGCGACGTTCTCGAAGTCGCTCGCGTCTTGCGGGGGCGTGATCGCGGGTCCGAGGGACGTGATCGAGTTCCTCCGGATCGCCTCGCGGCCGTTCATCTTCACCGCGGCGGCGGTGCCCGCCGCGGTCGGCGCCACCCTGGCTGCGGTCCGGATCTGCCGTTCGCCCGAGGGCCCCGAGCTGTTCGCGAGGGTGCTCGACAACGCCCGCTACCTGCACGACGGCCTGACCGCGCTGGGTTTCCAGGTGCTGTCGCCGACCCGGCTCGCCGACGGCACCGAGGTCGTCACGCCGGTGGTGCCGGTCGTGGTCGGCGACGACTGGAAGGCGGTGTTCCTGTGGAAGGCGCTGTACGAGGCCGGGGTGTTCGTCAACGTCGCAGTTCACCCGGCGGTACCGCCCGCCGGGGCGCTGCTGCGCACCAGCGTGATGGCGACCCACGACCGCGCCGTGCTAGACGAAGCGCTGGCGGCTTTCAAGCAAGCTAAGCGGACGTTCGAAGCCGAGCACGGGCCGTTGCCCGGGCCACAGGGCGGTAACAGAAAAAACACGCTCTAAGCACACGGTTCGGCGGTTGTGACCTTGCTGTTATGGGTTCGGTCGCGGTAGGTTGGGAACCGAGTTCGAAGACGGTCGGGTCCATCGGCGGCGCAACGGTTTCCACTCGGGGGCCAAGCGGGAACGCTTCGGCGCGTGGGCTGTCGGAACCGTTGAACACCAGCCTTCAGCAGTGATGAATGCGCAGCAACCGCTCCGGCGACGCTCTCGCACGCCGTCGGAGCGGCAACCGAAAACGACTCCGCCCAGGCGGAAAATGGAGCGAAAGGAAGCACGGTTCATGCCGGAGACCGCACAGACGCCATCCGAGCCACAGCGGCTGCGCGCGCTCGAGCACGCCAACGCCGTTCGTCTTGCTCGCGCCGAGCTCAAGCGCCAGATCGCCGAGGGTGACGTCTCGGCAGCCGAGGTGATCCTCGCCTGCCCGGAGTCGGTCCAGCGCTGGACCGTCGGCGAGCTGTTGACCTCGCAGCGGCGGTGGGGGAGCACTCGCTGCCGCAAGTTCCTCGAGCGCAACGGGATCAGCGAGATCAAGCTGCTGGGATCGCTGACCGACCGCCAGCGCCGCGTGCTCGCAACGCAGCTGCCGGAACCCACGTCGCTGTCGGAGCGGATCGGTCCGCGCCAGCAGGAGACGCGAAGCCGAGAGCTGGTGTCGGTCTGATCGCTACAGGTTGATCCCGGCCGGCACCGGGCTGGCTCCGGCGAACAGGAGGAACCAGACCGCGAACGCGACGATCGCGACGCCGGCGCTGACGACCAGAACCGTCTCGAGCGTCGAATGCCCGGGGTCGAGTTCGCCCCGCGCGATCCGGTTGGCGCGATGCACGGCGCTCAACCTGGCGAGCAGCAGCGCCATCAGCACGACGGTCGCGAGCACCCCCGCGAACATCGCCAGCAGCGCGACGCCGACCGAGTCAGTCGCTCCCTGCACCTGCGAGCCGACCCACAGCCACAGCAGCGGGGTCCCGATCCACAGCACCAGGCTTCCCAGGAACATGATCGAGACGACCAGCAGGGCGCCGGCGCCGGTCCGCAGCAGCTCCCTCATCGTGGCTCCGGGGGGGCGGCATCGATCCCACTGCCGGCGGCGAACACTCGCACCCGGGCCGCGAGCGCCCCGGCGTGCCCCCAGCGATCCCCGATCAGGCGCTGCTCCACGACCCCGCCGCGCCGGGCGAGCTCGATCATCGGGCACACGCTCACGCCGTACAGCGCGCCGACCGAGCCGGTCAGGTCGTAGGCGACCGGGATGCTCCAGCGATTGCGCCTGACGAGCGTCGCGGTCGGTCCCCGCGCGGAGCCGACCGCGACGGCCGCAAACTCGATTCCCGGGTAACCGGTCGAGACTCGTTGCAGGGCGTCGACGGCCCGCTCGCACGGCCTGGCTCCGAGCACGAAGAACGCCAGCACGATCGGTTCGCGTCCGCAGACGTTGAGCCCGCGGCGGGCCGGTCTCGCGGGGTCGCAGCGCGGGTTCACGTTGGCCGCGGCGTCGAGCCCGCTGGTCGCCAGCGGCGCGACGAACCGGTGCAGCGAGCGCCCGGCCTGTACCCCCGGTGTGGCAGCCGCTCCTCCTCTGGCGAACAGGTACAGCGAGAAGGCGATCAGCAGCGTGAGTCCGAAGCCGCCGATCATCCACTGGTAACGGCGGGTGTCGATCACCTGACCGGCACGGCGGCCGAGCGAGCACGCGTCTCGACGCCGGCGAGCGTCAGCGCCGCCGGCAGGACCACGAGCACGCCGATCAGCGAGGTCCCCAGGTCGACGAGCGTGACGAGGCCGAAGTCCCGCAGCATCGTGATGTCCGACAGCGTCAGCACGCCGAAGCCGGCGATCGCCGTGACCGCGGACGCGAGCACCGCCCTGCCGGTCGAGCGGTAGGCGGCGACGAGCGCCGCGCGGGGCTCGAGGCCGCGCCCTCGCTCCTGGAGGGTGCGCTCGGACAGCAGCACGCTGAACTCCGTGGAGATCGCGATCACCAGCGCCCCCAGGGTCGCCGACATCGGGTTCAGCGGGATCCGCAGCGCGAATACCACGAGCGCCGACCAGCCGGTCGCGAGCACGATCGGTGCCAGCGGCGCCAGCGCCCGCCGCGGCGATCGCAGCGCCGCCAGCAACACCAGCGCGACCGCGAGCAGGCCGACGAGCAGCATCAACAGCCGCGTCGACGGCGCCGCCAGCGAACCGTTGGCGTCGGCGGCCAGCACCGGCAGGCCGGCGAGCTCCGCGCCGACCCCGGGCGGGGGATCGAGCTGCGCGCGCATGTAGGCGACCACTCGCTGCTGCCGCGCCAGCGGCATCAGCCGGATGCCAAACGCGAGCGACGCGTAGCGACGGTCCGGGGTGATCACGGCCCGCGTGAAATAGCTGGGCACCGACCCCAGCAGGCCATCGATCCGGGCCTGGGTGAGCGGCGCCTCCGGTGTCGTCGCCGCCAGCAGCGACGGCAGCGACAGCGCCGGGCAGACCGTCGCGGCCGCGCAACCGCCGTCCTGCCCGGAGCCGAAATGAGCGCCGATCCGGCGCTCGTAGCCGGCCATCCACGCGACCGCCCGCGGGGTCGCGACGTCGCGGGCGTGAACCAGCACATCGATCTCCCCGGAGACTCCCGTCTCGCGCTCGAGCGTCTCCAGGTCCCGCAGCGCCGGCATCCCGCGGGGAACCAGCTTCGTGATGTCCGACTGCACGGGGGTTCGGGGGGCGAGCGCCCAGCCGGCACTCGCGAGCACCAGGCCGGCCAGCAGGACGGCGGCCGGCCGGGCCGTGACCGCGTCGATGACGGTCTCCGCGGGGACGCGCGGTGGACGCAGCCGATGCGCGGCGTCGGCGAGGATCTCGCGCGCGCCCCGGATCGACGGTGCCAGGGGCCCGAGGCCTCTGCTGGCCGAAAAATTCCCAGGGGGTGGGAATTTTTCGGCCAGCAGCGTTGCGGCAGGGACCACCACCAGCGTGAGCGCGACCGCAACACACACGCCCGCGACCAACAGCAGCGCAAATCCTCGGACCATCGGCACCGGCGACAGCAGCAACGCCAGGAACCCGGCGGCGGTCGCCACCGCCGCCACGACGATCGATTGCCGGCGTGTGCCCGACTGGTACTGGATCGCGTAATCCACGGACAGTCCGATCAGGACCGGCAGCACCGCCACCCCAGCGACCGTCAGCCCGGCGCCCACGAGCGCCGTCAGCCCGAACGTAACCGCGGTCGCCGTCAACGCGATTCCCAGCGGCAGCAGCCGCGGCCGGCGCCGGAATACCACGAGCAATACCACGGCCATCACCGCCACCGCGCCCGCCAGCAGCAGCACGATCTGCCCGGACAGCTCGGCGGCGAGATCGTTCAGTACCACCGGCTCGCCGCTGACCAGATAGCTGCCGCCGGCGAGCGCAAACCGGGGCATGCCGACGGCGGCGCGGATCCATCCGATCGCCCGCGACTGCCCGGCGTCGGACAGGTCCGAGCGGAGCCGCACCTGGATCACCGCCGCGGCGGCCGTTGGGAAGAGGTACGAGAACCGCGGATTCGGCACTCCGGTCCCATCAACGCGACCGCCGCCGAATACAACGTCCTGAACGAACGCGGGGTTGTTGATCGCCGGCACCGTTGAAATTCCGGCGGCGCGCGCCGCCTGCTCGAGCGAGGTCAACTGCCGCGCCGCCGCGAGCTGACCGGCAGCCCGGACCGCGGCCCCCACCTCGGCGGCGCTCAACCCGCGCGCGCGCGCCAGCGACCGAGCCAGCGCCTCGGCCCGCCTGACCTCGGCCGCGGACGCACCCAGCAACACCCGCAACTGGCTGTCGACCGCCGCGACCGCGTGATTCAAAAAGGTGCCCGGCCCGTAGACAACCTGCACCGGGCGCTCCCGCATCAGCTCCCCGCACGGACTCCTCCAGCCTCCATACGGCGTCGCCGACCGGACCGCGACCGGCAGCAGCACGGTCCCGCCGTCAGCCGACGACAGCTGCTCACCGCCAAGGCACGCTTCCAGCCGGCTGAGCCGCTCGAGCTCGCTCGGCTGCGTCAACCGCGACACCGGCAGGCGAACCAGCACCACCACCGCAGCCGACCCGAACTGCCGGTCGTCAGATTGGGATACCCGGTAATCGGCCGACGACGGCGATACCAGCGTGTCGATCCCGGCCGACGGTCGCAGGCCGAGCGCGAGCACGCCTCCGACGACGCCGACGGCGACGACCAGCGCCAGGACGATCCCCGGGCGCCGCATCGGCACGAGTGGCCCCGTCACTAGTCCATCGACAGCGGGCCGTGCGAGTCGCCGGCAAGGAACTGGCGGATGAAGGGGTTCTCCGAGCTCAGCATGTCCTCGGCGGGGCCCGCCTCGACGATCCGCCCGCGCCACAGCACGTTGATGTAGTCGGCGACCCGGCGCGCGCTCATGACGTCGTGGGTGACGACCGCGAAGGTCGGCATGTGCGGCTTGTGCTCGGCCCGCGCCTCCTCCATCAGCTCGCGGTGAACCTCCAGGATCAGCTCGCCGAGCAGAGCGGTTCGCACGGGATCGAGACCCGAGTCCGGCTCGTCGAACAGGACGATGTCGGGGCCGAGCACGAGCGCCCGGGCAAAGCCGGCGCGCTTGCGCATGCCGCCGGAGAGCTCGTTGGGAAAGCGTTCGCGGGAATCGCCGAGGCCGACCTCCGTCAGCCGCCTCATTACTACGTCCTCGATCTCCTCCTCGCTCTTCTCTGTGTGCTGCCGCAGCGGGAAGGCGACGTTGTCGTAAAGGTTCATCGAGCTGAACAGGGCGCCGTCCTGGAACAGCAGCCCGAACTTCTTGCGCATCTCGAACAGGTCGCCGTCACCCATGTCCGGGACCGACTGACCGTGCACCAGCACGTCGCCGGAATCCGGGTACAGCAGCCCGACCATGTGCTTGATGCAGACCGACTTGCCGGTGCCCGACGGGCCGAGGATCATCGACACCATCCCCTCCGGGAGGCCCATCTCGAGCCCCCGCAGGACGTGGTTGCGTCCGAACGACTTGTAGGTGTCGACGAACTCGACGGCGTCGGAGCGACCCGAGGGATAGACCTTGTAGGTGTGGAACCTGTAGTCCTCCTCGCTGGCGCCCGGCGGCGGCGCGGGGCGTGGCTCGGTCGACACCGCGACGCTCGACGCGCCGGCGTGCACTGGGCCTTCGTCGGCGTCGGTGACCGGCTGGCGGACCGGATCGGTCGCGTCAGGCATGGTCAGCCTCCGATCGGCGCCCTGGGGTTGGCGCCCCAGAACAGCTGCGTTCCAAGCATTCCGATCAAATGGACCGAAACAATGTTGAATACCATCGATTTGGCCGTGGCGGTCCCCACGCCCACGGGTCCTCCACTCGCGTTATAGCCGTAGTAGCAGCCTACAAGCACGATTACGACGGCCATCGCCATCGCCTTGATCAGGCTGTAGAGCACGTCGGGCGGGTTCTGGAACTCCCAGAAGATCAGGAAGAAGCCGCCCGACGATACGTCGCCGATCTGCTGCACGACCGCCAGGTAGCTGGCGAAGAAGCCGGCGCCGATCGCGCACAGATAGACGAACGGCAGCACCAGCAGGGAGCCGAGCAGGCGCGTCGCGCAGAGGAAGGTGATGCCGCTGATCCCCATCACCTCGAGCGCGTCGATCTCGTCGGAGATCCGCATCGAGCCGATCTCGGCGACGATCCCGGTGCCGACCTTGGCGGCCATCATGTAGCCGAAGCACAGCGGCACCAGCTCACGCAGGTCACACCAGGCCGCGAACACTCCCGCGTAGGCCGGCGCTCCGATCGAGCGGTCGAAGTAGGCCCCCTCGATCCCGCACTGGAGGCCGATGATGAACACGAGCCCCCAGATCACCAGCGTCGAGGAGACGATCAGGATCCCCGCCTGGCGCAGCGTCTCGCCGAAGTACTTGAAGACGCGCAGCCTCGCGACCTCGCCGACGACGGCGGCGCTGAACTTGACGATGTCTCCGAACGAGTCCAACCAGCCCACGGGAGCCGCGAGGACGTCGCTGCCCGGCCGCGGCGGGGGCGCCGCCGGGCCAGCCGGTGGTGGCGGCGGTGGCGGCCAGCTCAGCGGAGCGTCACCCGGATAGTCAGCGGACAATCGTCGTCAGCTCCGGATTTGTGGCGAGCAGAACCTGGGTGAACACATAGTTGAAGGCGAAGATCGCCAGGAACGCGATCACGACCGCCTGGTTGACCGCCCGGCCGACGCCCTCGGCGCCCCCCGAGGCGTTCATCCCCTTGTAACAGCAGACGACCGCGATGATCGCCCCGAACAGGGTCGTCTTCAGGACCGAACCCCAGAGATCGGTGGTCGAGGCGTTGTTGAAGAAGGTCGCCCAGAAGGGGCCGAGCGGCGCGTGGTTGACCAGCGTCGCCAGGACGCCGCCGAGCACCCCGAACATCAGCGCGTAGATGTTGAACAATCCGGTGACCAGCATCAGCGCGAGGAACCGCGGCACCACCAGGTTCTTGACCGGGTCGACCCCGAGGACCTCGAGCGCGTCCAGCTCCTCGCGAATCTTGCGGGCGCCGAGGTCGGCGGTGATCGCGGTTCCGGCGACGCCGGCTAGCACGATCGCGGTGACGAACGGGGCGAACTCCCTGATCGAGGCGAGCACGAAGAACCCACCGAGGCGATCGAGCGCGCCGAACAGCACCAGGAAGTTCGCCGCCTGCAGCCCAGGTGCCTCGTAGCCGAACGCGACCGTCGAGATCAGCAGCGGCAACCAGCACAGCCGCAGCGCGAAGATGAACTGGCCGACGAACTCCGGCCCGTACGGATACGGGGGGGTGACCGCCGACACGATCGTGCGGCCGGTCAGGCTCATCATCTCCCCTACTTCCTCGAGCGCTCCTCGGGTCGGTGAAAACGCTCGATCGACGGCTGCTCTGATCACCCTGTCTCACTTCCCCCCGCAAAGCTGCGGTCAGCGCGCCAAGCGTACGGCACGCCTACCCGGACAACCAGCAGGGGCCGCCGGTAGCCTTGGAACCTAGCCTTGAGCGGTTGGAGACTCACGTGCGCCTGGTCAGTCGCGGCGATGGCGGCGGCTTCGGTGGTCTCGGCCTGCGGTGCCAGTCACAGTCCGCCGCGCTCGGGCGCGCGCGCTGACCGCAGCTTTCGGGTTGCCGTCCGCACCTCGTTTCCGGCGGTCCAGCGCCTCGCGGAGCATTCGCAACTGGTGATCGACGTTCGCAACACGGGGACCGCGGCGCTCCCCAACGTCGCGGTGACGATCACCAACCCCCGCTACCACACGGCCGCCGAGGCGTTCGGCGAGCTGATCCCCCCCTCGGGTCAGGGCCAGCCGATCCTCGCCAACCGCTCGCGGCCGATCTGGATCGTCACTCGGAATCCTGGGCCGTGCGGCTACAGCTGCCGGCAGGGCGGGGCGGGCGCGGCCGCCACGGCCTACAGCAACACCTGGGCGCTCGGCCGCCTGGAGCCGGGCGCGACGGCGCGGTTCGCGTGGTCGCTGACCGCGATTCAGCCGGGCACCTACCTGGTCAGCTACAGGGTGGCACCTGGTCTGAGCGTCGACGCCACCGCCGTCGGCGTCGACGGCCGGCCCGCCGGCGGCAGCCTCCAGGTTCGGATCAGCAGTGCCCCGCGACGGGCGTTTGTGGAGAATGATGGCCGGATCGTGTATTCGCCCTAAAGAATTTCCCCTGGGGGCCCGCCTGTGGCGGCCACGTGGCCGCCACAGTCACCCCTCGAGGCGTTTCGCCGTTAGGCGAAGGAGGACGCGCCGGGTTTGGCCATTGGGATAGTGACTGATCGGCCGGGCGGGCATACGCTCTCGGGGCGCACGTCGCCGGACGTGATGAATACCCCGCGCGCCGCGGATGGCGGCCGCCACCCCGCGCGAACAGGAAGGAACAAGCAATAGCGATGCCCCGAATTCGTCAGCAGAACGTCCTCGCCGCGCAGTGGAGCCCTAACGGGAGCGCGCTGGGCGCGCCGGATCTCACCGTCCCGGACAACCAGATCTTCGGCGAGAACGTCTTCAGCCAGTTGGTCCAGCGGCAGCGGCTGCCCAAGGACGTCTACCGAGCGCTGGCGAAGACGCTGGCCAAGGGCGAGGCGCTCGATACCTCGCTCGCCGACGCGGTCGCGCTGGCGATGAAGGAGTGGGCGCTGGAGAAGGGCGCCACCCACTACACCCATATGTTCCAGCCGCTGACTGGGCTGACCGCCGAGAAGCACGACAGCTTCTACGCGCCGACCGGCGAGGGCACGGCGCTCGCCGAGTTCTCCGGCAAGGAGCTGATCCAGGCCGAGCCCGACGCCTCCTCGTTCCCGACCGGCGGCGTCCGCGCCACCTTCGAGGCCCGCGGCTACACGGCCTGGGATCCGACGAGCCCGGCGTTCATCATCGAGAACCCGAACGGCGCGCTGCTGTGCATCCCGACCGCGTTCGTGTCCTGGACCGGCGAGGCACTCGATCACAAGATCCCGCTGCTGCGCTCGATGGACGCGCTGTCGAAGTCGGCGATCCGGGCGCTCAGGCTGCTCGGCAACACCACCGCCGAGCGCGTGTTCACGACCGTCGGCCCGGAGCAGGAGTACTTCCTGATCGACGAGCAGTACTACTTCGAGCGTCCCGACCTTGTTACCACGGGCCGCACGTTGTTCGGCGCCAAGCCGCCCAAGGGTCACGAACTCGACGACCACTACTTCGGCTCGATCCCCGAGCGGATCCTCGCCTGCATGCTGGAGACCGAGCGCGAGCTGGCGAAGCTGGGGATCCCGATCAAGACCCGCCACAACGAGGTCGCGCCGAACCAGTACGAGGTGGCGCCGATCTTCGAGAACTCCAACGTCGGCTCAGACCACCAGCAGCTGACAATGCAGATCATGCAGAACGTCGCGCGTCGCTACGGCCTCGTCTGCCTCCTGCACGAGAAGCCATTCGCCGGCGTCAACGGCTCGGGCAAGCACAACAACTGGTCGATGGGCACCGACGACGGCGAGAACCTGTTGGAGCCGGGCGACACCCCCCACGACAACCTGCAGTTCCTGTTCTTCTGCGCGGCCGTGATCCAGGCCGTCAACAAGCACCAGGGCCTGCTGCGCGCGTCGATCGCATCGCCCGGCCAGGACCACCGGCTCGGCGCCAACGAGGCGCCGCCGGCG
>Ga0123355_10002652_pt1 | contig 25407 bp, 17 predicted proteins | sample TergutEmb28metaG_3_FD_89872 | JGI IMG/M metagenome (GOLD analysis project Ga0123355, IMG submission 89872) | Embiratermes neotenicus P1 segment gut microbial communities from Petit-Saut dam, French Guiana - Emb289 P1 | ecosystem: Host-associated > Arthropoda: Insects > Digestive system > Gut ...
ATGTTCCACTATATAATTTGGGGGGGGGGGGGGGGAGTGAAAGTTATATTTTGTTGGCCAGTGTAATTGTGCTCTTCCATCAACGAGAAGCTTTACTTCATATATTAATGTTAACTTTTTCAAATTTAGATTCCTTTTTCTAAGCTACCGGTGCAATTTGGTGCACATGTAGTTCAGCGTTATGTCCATCTGCTGACGTTAGATTCACTGTAAGAATGATGCATTACCTTTGTCTAAAATACCGTTTAGTTGATCTTGAGTCAATAGGTGCCACATTATAAAGACGTTTCAAAAAAGAGTCGCCTGTACCTGAGCCCTAGGCGGCAGTTACCGATTTGTGCCCAACATTTTACCACTGGCAATGATCTGTGCACTGATACGGAAACTGGTGTTGACGCTGTATAGAAGGGAAAAATTTTAACGGGAATATCATTACGTCATTATACTGTATGATCCATCCCTGCTTCTATTTTAAGCGCCTCCAATATAATTTGGTAAGTTAGACAGGTATTTGTGTATTTTTAAGTTTATATAATGTGTTTTATTGATTTAAATTTATTGAATGTAAAAAAAATACCATAGTCCCCTCACGTAATCCCACGTGTGTGCCTTATGAGGAATGTTTACAAATTGTGTTGCGTGGTGTAAATGGCGGAAGTCATTTTTGTTTTTTGGTTTTACTGTTATCTTAATACCAGATGATTACTAAACTGTGGTAATTGCAGCCGTGTTTGACGGTATTTCCCGTAAGTTGTATATTATATGAAAGGCACCGTACATAATAACACGTAGCTAAATTATTTCTTTGTACTTTTATTTAAGTGAGCGTTTTTCAGATAATATACCAAATTCTAACCTCCAAATATGCGTCAGTATCTCAACATACCACATAACCTCCAATTTTCCGTTGGTACTGGCCTTAACCAAGTGGCGTGCATAGTGTTATGTAGAATTATGCCCAGGTGTCACGTATTATAAAAAAATCCCTTAAGATTAACTATTTATCCAGATACAGTAACAGTGAAAGTGATTCTGACCGCTCTTTTCTTCAACCTGTGTATTGTATTTCACAATTGCTTTATGCACGATATGCCTGGTATATCGACACGCGCGTTTTAAAACTTAACACATGTATCATTTTCCTTGTCTTTTACTCTGTGACGTTATTAATTACACTGTACTTTTTTGAAGGTTTAGTTTTATTATTATTAATTACACTCTGTGCTTTTTTGAAGATTTAGTTTTATTAGGAGACTATTAATTTTCTCGGCCAACCTTTATAGTAGTTTGTTTTGTTTGTAGTATTTGCCCTTTTTGCATCAGCAATACAGATCATAAGTTGCTGCTTTCCATTTATTTCCATTTTTTCCTAATTTTGCTTGGTGTGTTCTGAAGAGAAGTTTAAGAGAAATTGTGATGAAGCAGCTCATAATTTTTAACCATTCTGAGTACAATGTGCCTCCCCACAAGTGTGGACTTTACTGTGGATGCCATTTAAACACATTTTAATTATCCTTATCTGTTTAATGGGAATTCCAATGCTGTGTTGTACAACGCCTTCTTCTGAGCAGAGTCATACCTATCTTGATATATGTAAATAGCTTGTATATTGTCCCCTGTCATTCCCAATTTTTCCCCAGTATTTCCAGAAGGGTGAAAAATAGTGTAACAGTATTTAATGTAGAATCTCAAGAATCTGTATTCGTAACCATCAGTAACATTATCTGCATGTAAAGTTAACAGTGAGTGAAGAATGCTGTCTAAAATAAGGTTAATAATAGTGATATTCCTCAGTAATTACCACAGTTACGTGTTATCACATGTCCTAAATGGATATTCAAGGTGATTCCTTTCCCTTCTGTTGCAGTTTTTCTTTATTCCAAATACAGTAGCACAGATGAGGTTGTTGACCTTGGAAATAACATTTTATCTCTTGTTTGGACTTTTGTACCATAATTTGATCAATAGTTAGCAGTGTTACACCATCCGAACTTTCTGGGTGTTATTGCTGATGTGCATAGTCTGGGCAGGTATTTTGAGAGTCACAAGAGTTGTGTTATTCTTTTGTTTTGCTAATTCCCAACTTTGCAGCATTATTGTTCCACTGATACACAACATCAAAAGCAGACATTATGTTTTCACCAGCCTTTCAGTTAGAAAACACCACTATGGAAATAAAATGGCTTACCCTTTATGTAGTGAGTAATAATATATTTGCATATACTTACATACTTTTCATTTAGACACTCTCTACATATTGACATAGGTATCTGCTACTCAGCATTTAGTTGTTTATAAGCATCAGATCCGTCAATTGTAGAGCGTAAAGGACCTGACTTCCTGACTTCAAGATGCAGACACTGTCTTGTATTTCCAGATGTACAAGATGGCATCATACAAAGAACCAGGAGGACTGCAGAACAGTGATGCTAGAACTGATTCTCAAGTAAATGAAAGAGAAGCCCAAACAGATCATGATAGTGCAGTAATAGCGGAGGATATTAATGAAGAAGATTTGGAAATGATTGGTTCGGGTGACTTTGTTGAAGCTCACACAGTAAATATGGATGATGGGGAAATAAAAGATGATGATTATAAGCTGATAATAGACGAAGATTTTGATTCTGATTCAGACATTGAAGAACAGCAAAGTTTTTCAGAGTGCCTGGATGATGAAATTGTGACTAAGGAACAAGAAAAAGAACTTACTAATAGGTTTTTGAATGGGGAATTGACATTCAGTGAGTATGCAGCGTTAATGGAAGGAAGTGAAGTTGATGATGGTGCTGATGCTCATTGTGTTGCATCAAATGCAACATCAGTAGCAGATGCCTTCGAAAAGGAGTTTAAAGAATCTAGCAGACTGAAGGGAAGAAGACAGAGTGCTAGAGATGGTGTGAGAAAAAGACGGAGGATTCTTCCACCTGCACTTCAGGGATTAATGGGCGAGGCAAACTTGCGTTATGCGCGTGGAGAACGGGAGACAGCAATCAAAATGTGCTTAGAAATTATTCGACAAGTTCCTACAGCTCCAGAGCCATTTCAGACATTGGCTGTACTATATGAGGAGATGGGTGCTCCAGACAAATCATTGCAGTTTGCTCTCATTGCAGCACATTTAAGCCCTCATGATGTTGAGCAGTGGATCCGCCTGGCAGTAATGTCTGAAGAACAAGGGGATGTGAAGCAAGCCATCACCTGTTATTCCAAGGCTATTGCAGCTGATGCGACCAATGTTGAAGTCCATATGAAAAGAGGAATGTTACTAGAGCAGATTGGGGAGAGAAAGGCTGCTCTTCGGGGGTACCAAAAGCTCTTGTCTGTGCTTTCACCAAAACAAGGATCAGTAGTTGTTCAGGTATCCAAGATGTTGGCTTGCAAATTTTATGAAGATCAGGACTTCACAAAAGCAAAAGAAACAATGGAAGTTGCATTTAAGAAAGTTCCTCATCTTGTTACTTCAGAAGATGTGAACCTGATGCTGGAACTGTTACTGAATCAGAAGGAATATGCTCGCAGTCTTGAGATTTTGGTCCAGCATTGTGGTATTGAAGTGGAAGCAGAGTCCATAGAGGGAAGTGCTGATCAACCATTTATGGTACTGCATTGTACTATACCAGAATCACTTGCAATTGATCTGCATGTGAAACTGACAATTGTGTTAATTCATTTAAAAGCTTTTCACATGTTAAATATGCTCTTGGAACCACTGGAAGAGAAAGATCCAGAAGAAGCTGGTGACCTGTACTTGGATGTAGCTGAAGCCTTGATGAGTGAAGAGAGACATGAAGATGCCCTAAGACTTCTGGATCCATTGGTGGAAAGTGATAACTACAGTTTGGCTGCAGTTTGGTTGAGGCATGCAGAATGTCTGAAAGCATGTGGACATCTCGACAAAGCAGCGGCATCATATGGAACTGTGGTAAACCTGGCTCCACAGCACTTAGAGGCACGAATTACACTCTCAGGTCTGTTGAATGAATTAGGGCGTGGAGAAGAAGCCTTAGCTGTTCTGACACAGGATGCAGAATCTGAAGTTTTAGAACCTGGACTTTTGTATGAAAAGTGCATGTTGCTGAAGGGAGTAGAGGAATGGACTGAAGAGTTCTTGGCAGTTGGACAGCTGCTTTTGTCAAGGCATTTTGTCCGCATACGTAACAGAGATGAACTCTATGCTCTAACACGGCTGAGACGTTTAGAGAAAAAGAAAGAGGCACTGAAAGAAATCCGCAGTTATCGGGGAGAACCGCAGTTTGATACTGATGTTCCAGATTTTGGAGTAGGCAAGAACTCTCCAACAGTTGAGGAAGAATGGGCACTATTTCGAGAAATGTGTGAAACATGCTACAGAACTGAACGATTTGGTTTGCTGCAAAGATTAGCATTCTCTGCAATGGGTTCAAAACTTTTCTATTCTAATCACAAGAGAGCACTTGAGATGGAATTTCTGTGCCTTCTTGCTTGCTTCTACAATGGTGATGCTTACTATGGTTACAACCTTGCCAGGGATCAACTTTTGAGAGAAATGAAATTGCCACGGATGTGGAACTTATTCAACCTCATTCTACAGCGAGCTGATGATGTTCGTCATAATCGTTTTCTGATGCGTCTTTTGGCTAGGCACCCCAACCATCCTGCCTTGACCCTTCTACATGCCAACAATTGTCTAGTGGCTGGGACATACAAGTATGCCCTGAGTGAATATGCAGCAACATTCCGTTCCAACCCTAGTGCACTTTCAGCCTTCCTGTTAGGTGTCACGCTATTCCAGATGGCATGCCAGAAGTTTTCAGCTAAGAAACATTCTCTGGTAACACAGGGTCTTGCTTTCATGTGGAAGTATCAGCAGTACAGGGGTGAAGAGGGATATCAGGAAATACACTACAATATTGGACGGGCCTTCCACCAGTTGGGACTCCTTCCTGCTGCAATATACCACTACAAAGAAGCACTCAACTTCACTTCACCTCTTCTTGAGAAGTATCCACATTTGCTAGACCTGAAGCAAGAAACTGCTTTCAATTTGTATCTTATTTATATGAACACTGGTGCTTATGACATTGCACGTAGTTATGTTGACAAATACATTGTTATTTAAAATGCTGGTGTCATAATTTCAATGAATTTATGTTATTGTGTGAGTGTGGTTATGCCAGGTTATGTATGTACAATTAATCTTCAGTATTGAAATACAATATATGAGGGTTTGATATTGTTGATGGTTGAATTTATTTTTATTATTCTGTTGTACCTGCACATTTATCTGTTATGTTTTGTACTGTAGAGTGCATCATTCTTATGTGCTGTGATAATAAAGGATCATAGAAAATGATGGACCTAGTTTCAAACATAATAACTTTTATCAGAAGGGAGACATGGAGGTGAGATTTGCTGTCATGTCTTCGTTGTATAAAGTTTTCTTAAACGTGCACACACATCTTTTTGTGCATACTGCACGTATGTTCATGATGTGCTTTCAGCCGTCATATACACTGCACCTGCCACAATCACTATGATGGCAAGTGTGCAAGAGAAGCACAGTATATAATTCGGTTGGCCAAAAGCTTCTATTTTGTAATAGCACATCACAGTTGCTGGCATGCATGTGGAAGAGAGCCTCTGTCAGCAGAGCTGTTTGATACTGCTTTAACCAGTTTAAGGAAAGTGAAGTGTGGAAAATCAAACACCACCTGGACAGCTGTGCACATCAGAAGATTATGTTGAATGCATAAGACTGCCATGTTATTGTGGTCCGAAGAAGTAATATTGCTGATCAGAGGTTGCAGGTGGGTATACCTGAAATGACAGTCCAAAATGTCTTGCACCAGACACTAAGGTTTCATGCTTTTAAAATTCAAATTTTATGTGAAATCAAAGATACAAATTGGTACACAAGAGCTGAATTTGAAAATTTAATGCTGAATGTAGTTGATGAGGACAATTTTTTGTGATGAATGATGTACACAGTTGGGACAACCTTCCATATGAATGGTCATGTAAACAGACAGAACTGTTGCATCTGGGGCAGCAATGGTCACATAAAATTCATGAGCATTGCCAGACTCCCCAACAGTTAACATGTGGTGTGGCATAATGCATGATTGTGTTAAGGGGTCTTTCTTTTCTGCTGAAAACTTTATGGCATTGAGCAAGAAGAAGAAGAAGAAGCTGATGATGAAATTTGCAACAATATCGTATTCTACCACACTTCTATCATGATGTACAAAATGCCCTGAACATCCAGTATCCTAATCAGTGGATTGGTAGAGGCAGACCAATACTGTAGCTCCCACAAAGATGAGACTTCTTATGACTGGACTTTTTCTGCAGGAATTTATAAAAAATCTTGTTTATTCAATGAAATTCTGTTATTATTGTGATGTTCAAGGGAGAATTAACACAAGTGTAGCAGCACTCACTCTGGAATTGCTTTAACAAACATGGCAAGAAACTGAGTACTGTATAGATGCATTTATAGATGTTTGCACGCCTGTGCACATGTTGAGATCTTCTAAAGTGTGCATGAAAACTTACGTGTTGATGAAGATGTTGCAGCAAATCCCATTGTTGTATCTCTTCTCATAAAAGTTATGTCTCAAAACTAGGTCCATCATTTTCAGTGGTCCTGTACGTTTGGACATAGTGGTTGATGTAATTGCAAAGAGTGGACCTCATCAGATATCTGGCATATCATCATGTTATTTTGTAACACTGCATGTGGGTGATATTTTCATGATGGTTGTGAGGTGACATTATAGAATGCTAGTGACGGTGTCCCATAAATGAAATAAAAATGAAGTTGACCTTCTGCATGCCAGACAGGCATATTGTGGGACTGGAGGTATAACTCCATGCATCCTTAACCATAGCATTATGTGGATGTTAGTGGCCAGCATCTTATCCTTATCCCCAGTGAAAGTTCCCCAGTATCCATTGAGTATGAAGTTCTAGGGTGTCCACTTCACCATGGTATCTGCTGTGACAGCATGCCAGCAGATTTTAATTGGCTGGTAATATTTGCATTAACACTGTGTGTTCTGTGATATAACTTAACCCATGGGTCTGATTCATGTCTTCTTGTTATTTTCTTTATCTGAAATGAAACGTCATGTCTCAAGTGGAACTGTGTTAGGATTGTTAGGTGCATTTGGCTAAGAAGATAATGATGGTGATATTAAAATTAATAGACTGTAGGAAGGAAGAATACATCTGCAGCTTGTGTTGTCTGTGGCAAGTGTTAAAAAAAAAAAAAAAAGACTTCTGCCTCACATGTATATGTGGTAGAGTCTCCATTGTTGTAAGTCATCTCTTAATATTACCCACTTCAGTCACTTGAAGATCCTCATCCATAGGCGGTTGAGGTTACTGACCAGCGTGTTGAGTCAGCTTGCATGGTTAGGCTGTGTACAGGAGTGAAAGTTTCCCACTCTTTAGCATCTTCCAGGTGAATGAATCTGGGGGTTTCCTGTGGAGGTTATATAGATCTGGCAGTGGGTGGGATGACCAACCAACCAATCAGAAAGTGGCCTGTTTTTGCTGGTGAGAGAAGGCCCCCATCTGGCAATAAGTCATTTCAGAGGAAAACTTTGGTTGGATAGATGTCTTGGGGATTTGAAGAGAGGAGGTGTGATAACTACTCTATGGTCTGGGGAAGCAGGCTATGCACCTTCATAAACTGTACTCTGGCATTTGCTTATGACTGAGAAGAAAATTATAGAAAACTTCAGCCAGGTTACCTGATTGGTATTGTACACTGTTTTAGTCACATTATGGGCATCCTTGGCTGGCCTGCTGATACATGGTTGGCTTTGTTTTTTAAGACAGTTGGTAACTTCAGACAGCCCTTTGTCAGCACCAGTGCTTTCCAAGTGACTTAACTAAAGGGTCCCACACATCAGCCAACTTTAAGTTGAAACCCTCGGTCATTGCTGTGATGTAGTCAGAAGGTAATGGAACTTCCAAATTCTTGTATACCAGGGTAATTTAGTTACAGTGCAAAGACACTTTGTTTGTAGCACTTCTGGGCAGTAGACTTCCAGTAGGGCACATAACCCATCATAGGATGGATGGGTTGATTATCAAGCAGAACGTGTATCTGATGTAAAGGCTGTCTGTTGTGAAGGAAAGGGCCTAGTATGCCCATTGTCTGAATTACCTTGCAGACTAATCTTGCTTTTACTACTTGCCCTGCCATTTATTTCTAGTCATGTGTGCAGTACAGATGAGCTACCGGAGTCATACTGTATGGAGTCCACTATTGCTTCAAAAATACCCTTCAAAGATTTGTGCTCTCTGTGTGAGAAAATTAGTAATAGTCCACGTCAAAAGAAGGGAGAATATCTAAAAAAGTATGTCAGCTACTTCCGTGACAGTGCCAAGAAAATGAAACGACAGTCACCGCTACTAGTAAGTACCATATGTACAGAGTGTTTTATATTTAATATGCTATGCTTGATGTATTACAGATTACAGTATGTATCATATGTTAGTGGTCTGTGGATACACCTTGAACTTTTACTATACTTATACATGACTCACAACTGCCATGTCACCAACTTCATCTGTGAGCTGGATATTCATTAACAATCATACTTGTATCTGTTATTTCACTCTTGAGTGCTATGAATGATGGCTGTGTGCATGCGAATTTGTCTGACTGTCGACCATGTTCTTTAATATGCAGCAAAGTTTGTCCTCTCAAATGCAGAAATTTGGTATTTTGTTCTTATTTTATCACACATTTTTGCCCCTAGTATCCCCCATAACTAAAACTGTGTACATCCTATCTTACATTAAGTAACTGCATCTTACCATGTTTTAAGGAAGGTTTCACATATTCTTTATAGACATTACTCATTTACTGATCCAGCAGAGCCTTGGCATCCTTCCATGAATGGAATTTTCAGAAAATTATACTGTATCTTGTTACAGCACAAAAATAACATACAACTATTGGGAACCATTGCTGAATCATAGCATGTCACTCCGTGACACTATCTGGCCACTTTTAGTAAAAACACAAAGCTACAGTGACAGCTCTGAAGATACCAGCATAATACATGGAAATCATCAGCCTCCACAGCTCGTGTGTATTGTACATATCAGGTACATTTGCTGTTTCAAGGCACACAGTTCACCCCAGCTGTAGTATGTAGACACACAGAGTCCAGTGGCTTTTATCAGGACATGTTTCTCCTGTGTTTACTCATGAGTAAACAAAATACATCTTCTATCCAAACAGTTATTAAAACACAGTTGTACACAACACTTATACAAGTTTTTAAAGCTGTCTCTTTTCAGCTTTTTTAACCAACTATCATCAGACCTTTTCCTTTATGAAGATCATAACTGATCTTTGCCGATAGGACTGGGATCTCATTCATTCACATATGTCATAAAATTCTTTGAAGTAAAATATATGATATGTGTAAAATATGGAATGTAAAAAGGTCTCTTACTATTATAATTTTATATATAAATAAAAATGAGTAGAAATAAATAAAAATGAGTACAATCACTAGGCATTATATCTGACGTGTTGCAGCACACCTCTGTCTCTGACTTCTTAATAATTCCAGCTATGATGTGTGGATCCTTCTTAAAAGTTGTGTTATTTAGTATTTGTCTCTTTTCTGTTAGTATTGTGACTATTGAGTTCTGTAATATGAAAAATTTGAATGTAATCTGTTAATTTATTGTTAATTTTTAAAAAATTCTCATTTCAGGGATCTGTGGTATAAGGTATGAAGATGTACCTATATGTTATGCAATGCTGGTGGTTTTGTTTTGTGTTTGTGACTGTGGAAGGTCAGTGTTTTGTAAACATTTGGAGATTGAAGTTTGATATATGTGCAGTGCCAGATACAAGTTCCTATTGCGATATAGACCATTGATTACCGAGAGGGATGCTGGCTTGAAAGCTACTCAGTTGACATTCTTATTTAATATAATTTCAAAAATCTTGTTGTGTGAGATAGTGTGCTTGTCATTAAGTTGATTTCCCTTCTTAGTTTCTTTATATATAAAAAACTTTTCCATTGTGTCCATGTACATTTCTTTTTCTCAGAAGAGGTAACAGTAATATAATTATGGTTTTTATATTTGCTTGGCATTTTATTACTATCTAGGATGGCAGTTTCTATCCCATCTTGAGGCTACTGCTGCCACAGCTGGACCGAGAACGTGGTGCATATGGCGTGAAGGAACACAACTTAGCCAAAATTTATATTCGTGTCCTTGGTCTGCCTAAGGAGGGACATGATGCATTGAAACTACTAAATTTTAGGTGGGGTTGAATTATGGAATGATTTTTTAAAATATGTGATGATGATATAATACTATTACCATACACATTTTTATTATATTTGAGTTTTTCACAGTGGTAGGTATTTAGATTAGTGGGCCGGGTATAGCGACTGACCACGGGCTGGACAGTCCGGGATTGAATCCCGGTGGGGACGAGATTTTTTGCCCGTCCAGACGGGTCTTGGGGCCCACCCAGCCTCCTATAAGATGGGTACCTGGTCTTTCCCAGGGGTAAAGTGTGGCTGGGGCATGCTGCTGACCACTCACCCCCTTCTAGTGCCACGGTCATGGAAGAGTAGAGCTATACCTCTACCCACCCTCTGGGCCACACCGGGCCTGTAACAGGATCACTTTACCTTTAGATATTTAGATTATGGCATTCTGGACTCTGATACTTGTTAGTCACTATGTAGATATCAGCTGCCTTCTACACTGGGGGTGGAAGCTGTATGTTTCTCTGAAATGTTGGCACAGGGGTGAAGATACAAACTGGTAAGTGGAGAAGTGCCATGCATGCACCAACAAGCACTATTTTAAAATATCTGCAGTGGCCAAAGCTGTGAATACACTCCCAGTAGAGTAAATGTTTTGATATTGGCATAATGCTGCCTGGCTATGCTGAGATGAACCTGGCAGCAGCTAGCATTTAACCTTTTGACGCCTAACGACCACTATAGTGGTCGTACTGCACCGCTAACCTCTAAATGTTGCATTTTATATATTTATTCAACAAATATAGGTACTGAATATTTTAAGCATGGTATATACTCTCCGTTTTTTCCTCTTTAAAATGCAGTTTGTTTCATAAATCTAACATATTTGGTTCCTGTGTTATTCACATTTTATATACAGGTGTGCTAAAATTAAAAAAAATAATTCCGGTGCCAAAAGGTTAATCTGGATACCATTATATAGAGCAGCACTTCTCAGAAGACTGTGATCATAATATATGTATTGTTTTTCAAATACAGGATCCATGTAATCTCTGAAAACTATCATTTGCCACTTCCTACTGCTATTCTGCCGAGGAGAAAGGTGTGGGGTACCTTGGACTGATAAACAATCCAACGGGAAGTGGCAACCAATATTTTTTAGATAAAATAATAATGCAATGTAATAGGTAGGAAAATTGTTGGTAGACAACAAAGTCAAACCTCTTGTCAGAGAACAGTATGGAATAGTTTTATAAGAATGAGGTTCTTTAACAGGTAAATGTTGGAAATGTCCTTTGGTGTTTGATTTGCTTTTGTTTGGAAGTCTGCAGAAGAGTGCTAGTTGTAACTGTCTGTATGTGTACAAAAGCTTCACCATGATCAGATGAATTTTCATATTCTCTGTGTAGATTTTTATTTTATTGTGTAGTAGGACTTACGAAAACCAAAATGCACATTTACTACTAAGTGCTGCCTACTTACGTGAAAAAAGTTAGTCTGTTGGAATATCCCATCTGATACACTGAAGAGTATATTCATACATCATTTATAGACATCACTAAGAGAAGCATCTAATGTTTTATTCTTTCTTGTATTATAAGGCCTCTTCTAATATCCATCACATTTCTGAATATAATAAAACTTTCTAAAACATCTAATTTGTACTGATTGGTGCAAGTACACTTTTTCATAATATTGAGAGCTGTTAATAATTAGTGGAAATGTTTTAAGAAACACACATTCCTTGTACATCAGGGCTGTATTTTAAACATAATCGTGTCATACGTAGCAGTATAGTTGCTGTGAAATTATGTTTTCACATGTTTGCCTGCAGACTGCTAACAAATTACATACACTAGAAAAAAAGTGACATAATTACTTCCTCACATAATTTTGGTTAATTAATTATGAACACATGAATATTTAAGTTTATTTTATTCATGTTTCCTTCTTAGGGCTCCAAAGACTGCAGGCAGTCATGCAGGTGACTTTGCACAAGTGGCTTTCTGGGTTCTGAAGAGTCGTTGTCCTGAAGGAGGAAAACTGAATGTGGAACAAGTTAACAAACATCTCGATAACATAGCCCTGAAACACGCAGCTCATGATCCAAGTAAGACTTCTCACTTCATTAAAAAAGAGGGGAGGGGTCAGGGTGCAAGTAATGTCTTGCTATTGATTGTCATGAGGCACTATATCACTAGGTGTAATGAATGTAAGTTTTTCAGACTTTCATGGCAGCCTCTATCCAGACTATTTGTCTGGGTTTTGATACTGTGTAGTTTTGTAGGTTGACACTAATGTTTTGGAGGAACATGCTGCTTGCATCTACAGGGTTGAAGGAGTGGTTGTAGTTAATACAAAAGTAATTAGGGTGCGGGTGTAGTTTGAGTGAAGAGGCAGATTGCAAGGAATGTGGCCAATCAGAATCAAGGGAAGGGGCATAGGGACTGGCACTCAGTCCAGGCCACTGGGAACCGTGCAGTGGAAAATCTTTGGCAACCAGGGCACTTTAAACAGCCGTTGTCAGTGCCCTGAATAAAAAATTTGAATAAGATATAGAGATTGTAAATTGAAAAAGTATGTGAAGCCCTTCTCTTGGGTTGTAGTGAAGAAACTTGGAAATAGAGAAGTGGTAAGCTGTATTTATAAGAGCACAGGTAAGAGAGTGTCACATCAAGAGGACACAGAAATATTCTGTCCTTGAAGAAAACCTGCTTCATGTCCTGCAGGGCTGCCAAGACCTGTGTAGTTTGAATGCATTCTCCCAGTTCATGTTTTTGAGGCACAGCCTGTTGTGTATTGCTTCTAGTTTACTCTGATTCCTGTTCATGTTGTTGTTATCAGAACCTAGAATACTACAATGTTTAGGTGTAACAGAAGTCAGTGGCAGAATCTTGTCAGTAACATGGTACCGAGAAAGAACCAAAAACACAACACATATTTAGAATATAATTTAATGTTTGTATCTTAATTGAATGTAAAAGGTCCATATGCATGTCATGAATTCGTGGGGGTAGTGGTAACTTACTACTACATGGAGGGGAGTAAAGTAAAGTTAACCAACAAAGGGGCCACAAAGTCCCAGAGGAGGAGTAGATGTATAGCTCTACTCTTTCTTTAACCTCAGCACTAGATGTGGGTGGGTGGTCAACGCAATGCCCTGGCTACTTTACTCCTGGAAAAGACCTGGTATCTATTGTCTAGGAGGCTGGCTGGGCCCCAGGGCTGATCTGTATGGGTGCAAAAAACCTCACCCCCACTGAGATTTGATCCCTGGAATGTCCAGCCAGTAGCAAGTCACTATAGATGGAGGTAAGTGGTCAACAATAATTTACACTTTGCATTTACATGATGAGAGTAAAATCACAGGCTGTCCAGTAATTTCTTCTAATTAATGTACTCAGCTGTTTTCAGCACAATTCCTTCAGAATGTGAAGAAGTGACCAGTATACCCTTAACATGACTGTCTGCAACATTCTTTATCTTCCACAGAAGTTTTGACTCTTTGAATATAAAAGAAAGCATGTATATTCACGTGTTTCATTCTGCATTTTCTGCAGAGTTTCTTCATAATGTCTTGTGCGCTTCAGAAGTTGTTGTACCAAGCTTGCAACAGAACTTGATGCAGACTGTATGTGCTGTTGATCATTAAAACATCATATAACATTTGTACATATTATCACTATTAAGCTTCACATATGCATTCGGTAAAACAGAATTGTATATGTGAGGAAAACTACTTGTGAAAATATTCTTTATCACCACCCAGCTGAGAAATGTAATAGTATTATCATCTGTACTGTTACCAACACATTCTCATTCTTACCTTTTTGGCATCACCTCATATTCCCTTTTACTTTACTCTTATTGTGCTCTCTTTTACATGTGTTTCCAGAAAATCAGAAGGGACAAATGGCTTATTAAAGGGCATATTAAATTGTAACTCCATATATATATGTGTGTGTGTGTGTATATATATATATATATACACACACACACACACACACACTTCGTATATCAGTACTCCCTGAAGATGGGTATAAGAAATAGCTGAAACATGTTAGAGTAGTCTCCTATATGTGTGTATAAGTGAAGTTTGTTGTGCAGATTTTGGTAATAAAACTTATGTACATCAAGATTCTTGTGTGTGTTGTTAAATTGAAACCCTTTTTTTACAGGAGGTGTTGATGCTGAGCTTATTGCAATGTTGACTTCAATGTCTGCAGATGAACAGAAATGGTTAATACGTATGTTGCTTAAGGACATGAAATTTGGCTTAGGCCAAAAGTTCATTTTTAGCGTTTACCATCCAGATGCCTTAGAACTTTATGATGTTTCTAACAATCTTCTTAAGGTGCATAACATTTTTTATGGTACAGTGTTTCACAAATCAGCTTTTGTTGATACATATGTTGCCTAATGATGTGATATTTGGCTTCAGCCAGATATGTATTGTTAGTGTCTATCATCCATTTGTCCTGGAGCCTTATGATGTTTCCAACAAACTTTTTTAGGTGCACAACATTTGTAATTCATATTCCAGTGTGTTTCACATAACGACTTGTTTTGCAAATAGACAGTGTCTTGTTATTCTTAAAATGAAACTGAATCTATTGACTGCTTGCTTTTTAACATACAGCATTGTGATGTTTCAATCTAAATATCATTCTTCAGTTAGTTGATAGTCCAGGCAGAATTCACATTTTCTGTTGACTAGAAAGGTACTCATGGGTTTGTTCCACATTCCATGTTGCTCTGAAATTCAACAGGATGCCCACTGTTTAGTTTGTTGTTAAGAACATAGCTTATAAAATGTTCCATAGTTGGTTTGTTTAACATTGGTAGATGAGCCACAGGTATATAATGAACCACAATTTAGTCATTTTTAAGTGATAATAGAGCTAATGTAGCCATAATATTAATTGCTGTAGGCAGAAAATGTTTTGGAGGGTAAACTCAAAGAAGCACTGCTGTTGACCTGTCAAGTGTTTTGTATGAATTTCATAGAATCTTCATGAACAGCAAGAAATAAGGAAAAGTATAGAGTGCTTGCTGAGTTTGTTGATACTGTTTCTCAGAGTTTGTTGATGTTATTTCTTGTAATGTAAAGAAATTTATTTTTTATCTGTCCACAAACTGCTTGGATTTAGTTCAGGATTGAAGTTTATAGACTTACTAACAGAACGCTTAAGTTTGATCTAGTTGCACAATTTAGACTGCAGCTTTATATATAACTACAAATCCTTGCTTAAAAACATCTATGTGTATTGATTGATTTGATGGCTTGAAGCCTTCTGCATATAGTTTGGGACCAAAAGAATATAATTTACCTAATCTTAACATGCTTATTGTGACAATTTTTCCATACACTGGATATACCTGGATTGGTGTTTAATTAGACTTGCTACCGTTTTTTTTATTTTTATTTTTTATTGGTCAAAAGTGTTGTGAAGGAAAATCTTAGATCTATATGAACCCCCACCATAATTTTCAAAGTTAGGGAATTACTTCATGTCTAAAATGTACTTCTTAGCTCCTGAAGATTACTGTTGTCTGAGATATAATGCCATTAGTTTGATAGATAAGTATCAGTGTTGTAGAGGAACATATTACTTCCCTTTCTTTTGGAGTCAGTTATATTAATGTGATGTTTGCATTTTCATGCTCCTAACTTATAGTTGACTTACATATGCATTGCATGTATTTCAGGTGTGCCAGATGTTAAATGATCCAACAGTCCGTTTGCATGAAGTGGAAGTTTCATTGTTCTCACCATTTCGACCAATGTTGGCAGAACGTTGTAATGTGCGAACTGTAGAGGAGTCCATGAAGAAGAGTCAGTTTTATTATGTAGAAACTAAATATGATGGTGAACGGTTTCAATTGCATGTGGAAAATGGTGTCTTCCGATATTTCTCCAGGTTAGAAATTATGTAGACTGTGTAGATTACAGCAACTTTATCACTTTATTTTGATAGGAATTATCTGTTTCCATTCCTTTATTAACAAGAAAATGGAATTTATGTTTGTGTTGTTAGGAAATAAAATTAAACTCTACAAATGCTTTTTTATGCCAAATAACGAACATGGACTGGAGTCATTCTTCAGAATCTAACAACAGTTTACGTAGTGAAGAAATGCTGCATGTTATGTGGAACCTGAAGGTTCATTACTGTGTACACAGGATCTTACCACTGGTCCCGGTATTGAACCAAACAGATCTTCAAATTTTTATTCAGCAGATGGGAAGATGAATGGTAGCAGACATTCCCTTAATTTAAATTGCTCTTATTTTCTTCGTGGATGCAACTGTGATTTTTTTTATTTTTTTTTTATGTTATTACAATATACAGGGTGATTCGTGACTTGTGGACTTTACTATAGGAGATGATTTCAGGTCCTTATGATCAAAATAGTTAATATCAATATGGGTCTTGTTCTGAATGGATATGGAGTTTTGGGTGTTTTTTAAATGTCATTAACATGCTCCTGTGAACCACGCATCACATGGCACACAATATGCAGCCTTGAACTGGCTGGAACAGGAACAGTCAGTATAAGATGCAACTCGCAACTCATGCCGTTTACAACCAATCAGCAGTGTGAGTTGTGGCCGGTGGTGGGATTTTCAAAAACCTGCTTGAGGCACAGGTCACTGTAAATTGAAGGCAGTTTCATGAAGTTAAATTTATACTTTAAATTTATTGGGTATGTTTTATTATTTTGTTACATTTATCTTCAATAATCCTTACCCTCTATTCTAAGTTGCAGAGGGCCAAAACTCCCTAACCGTCCAAAATTGGGCACATGTTTATATGAACTTTTTTGATCACAAAGAACTAGGAAATCATTTGTAGTAATGTCTATAGGTCGTGAATCACCTGTGCTTGAACTTGCCACATTTTAAACTTTATTCACACATGCTGCTATTATGTTTTGTTAGTCTTCAGAGTAGGAACCAGAAAACAATATGTAAATTGTGTTCTCCAGGAATGGCTATGAGTACACAAATGTGTATGCCACACTTCTGACACCCCATATAGCGAAACTACTGCGAGCTGATGTAAAGAGCTGCATACTGGATGGTGAAATGATGGGCTGGAACCAGAATGCAGGGAGTTATAAATCTAAAGGTAAGAGAGTAATGGTACTTTAAGAAAACTTCATCAGTCTTTCCATTCTTTATTTCTGTTGCCAGTTCTGGTCCACTGCCACCATGATAGATTACCACCTTTATCATGTTGAATTCTGCCATCAAAATCTATGGAAGAGAGGTGTGTGTATTTTGTTTGTAAATAAAAGGATATGGAAATGTGTGCTGTTGAACTAGAGACTAAATCATCTAAATTAATAATATTAAGCTTATACAGAGTGCCTACAGGAGATTTTAATCAACTTATAAAGTATCTAGATGATGCTTTGAAATATCTATATAAACGTAAAGTAGAACTTCTGATTTGTGCGGACATAAACACAGATTATCTCATTGAAAGCTACTGAATAAAATGAGTAGCCTCATTATTAACAATGTATAATCTGTTGCACACAGTAGATTTTGCACTGAGAATGCAAAATAACTGCCATTGATAATATACTTATGGATACCAGTGGACAAAATTTATCTTCTGTATCTCCCATAATAAGTGGCCTATCAGACTACAATGCTTGAATTCTCACAATTATAAATATATATATATATGCAACAGTCAACAAAGTTACTTTAAAGCAGAGAACCAGATTAATAAACAATGAAACAGTCATGAACTTCAGACTGCACCAAAAAAATAGAAACAAGAGAATCTCTGTATAAATATGTTTAACAATCTGTGCACTTTCTTAAACATTTTCCAAGTTAGTTTTCCAGTTCAATACAAAAGTACAAAAGAAAAAATGACTCAATTATACAAGGAATAAAAATATCTTGCAATCATAAAAGAAGTCTGTGTGCCTTTAGTAAGAAAAGCAATGGTCCAGAAGCAAAAGTGCATTGTATTAAATATGGTAAAATCCCAAGAAATGTTATAAAAGAAGCTAAGAAGCAACCCTGCAGGTGGCTTGTAACAAAATCTTACAACAAGGTAAAAACAACATGGAACAGTATAAAGCAAGAGACAAGAAAAGTACATTCAATGGAATAGGTTCCCACCTTACTTGTGAATGATGAAAAATTAAAGGTTCTAACAAACATGGCCATTGCCTTCAACAGTTACTGAAAAATTTATCATTCAGTGCATGGAGAAAGGAGCTATAATTTCAGTTCTAACAGATTCACTTCCTGGAAACTTTCGCAGCATAAAAATAAACCCAATCACTCAAACAGGGATAAAAAGTATTATAAGTTCCCTAAAAAAAACCATCAGGTTATAATGAAATAACAATTAAAATCTTCAAAAAACTTGTGCATCTCTCATTAGTCAACCATTAAGCTACATTTATAATCACTTGTTATGTGCAGTATTTTTTTGACCATATGAAAACTGCAGTAATAAAACCACTTAACAAGAATGGAGACATAACTAGTATGACAAATTACAGGTCTGGTCTGTTACTGTTTTTTTGTAGGTATTTAAGGAAGCTGTGCACAGTAGGTTAAGCCAACATTTGATTACTAACAACATACTCTTCACAGAAAAGTATGGTTTTAGGAGAGGGATATCAACTGAAAATTCTCCCTTTGAACTAACAGATAGTATATTTATATCTACCAAAAATAGCATGTGGAGGAATTTTCTGTGATTTGGCAAATCATTAATTTTTTTTAGCTACATTACATTTCTGTGGAATATGGGGAGTTTTTGAAGATTGGTTGAAGTACTGTTTAGCTAATTGAAGACAGAAAGTTGGAGTATATCCCCTAATACGACTAAATTTTTTTTCTCTGGCTGAGGTACGCTGAAACATGCAGTTTCCCAAGGATCTATTTTAGGGCGTCTGTTGTTCATAATATGTATAAATGCCTGTCCCCTGATAATAAATTCCATATCAGAACCCATATTGTTTTCTAATGCCACCAGTGTCATAATTTCAAGAAGAAGTTTAAAAGATTTCTGTTCAGTATCAAATTTAGTTCTCTGTCATATGAGTAAGTTGTTTACTGCTAATAAGTTAGATCTAAATTTTGTTAAAACAGATATAATAAAATTCATAACAAATAATTTAATACACTCTACTTCACATTTTGGTTATAAATAAGAGTATATAGAAGTGAAAGTACCTAAAAATTTCTCTGATTACAAATTGATAACCACCTAAATTGGAAGAACTATACTAAACACATGATTCCTAAGTTAAGTGCAACATGTTATGCCATTAGGTCAGTGGTCCATATCAGTAACATTTACACTCTCAAATCAATTCACTGTGCATAATTTCATTCTGTTATAAAATATGGAATAATTTTTTGTGGTAACTCTTCCAACAGTGGAAAGATTTTCATTTTACAAAAGAAAATCATCAGAATTATGGCTGTTGCACAACCCAGAACTTCATGTAGCAGTTTGTAAACATTTAGAGATACTACATGTTCCGTGCCTATATATATTTTCATTATTGAACTTCATTATCAGTAATCAGTAAAATTTTCAGATAGATTCATCGATACACAATAGTAATGTGAGGAATAAGCACCATTGTCATAGACCAAATGCCAACCTATTTTCTTTTCAAAAAAGTAAATTTTATGCTGTCATCAAAATTTTCTCAACAGTTTACCACATAATCCGACAATCCTCAAGAATGACATGGCAAAATTTAAAGCAGCCTTAAGAAAGTACTAAAATACGCACAACTTTTACTGTGTAGATGAAGTTTTTTGGTGTGTAAAGGTGATCTATAATACTATTTTTTAAAATGTTTATTGTATATTACACTGTACAAATTGTGTATGTTTGTGTATTTGTCACTTGTTCCACATTCTACTGTCTTTGTGACACACTGACGGATCCATGGAATATGTATGTGCGTTTGTGCGCGCGTGTGCACGCGCCTGTGTATGTGCGTGGGGGTGTGTGTTTGTGTGTGCGTGCGCGCGCGCGCGGGCAGGCGTGTGTGCGTGCGTGCGTGCACTTGGCAGTGCTGAAGCCAAAATTGCTCTTGCACCTTTGGTGGTAATCTGAAAACAGAATCTTATCTGTTGTTCTTCCATTTAAGTTTGTTTTTCCAACCACTTTGCTAGCAACAAATGCTGCCATTTGGTATCCAGAGATGATGATGAAGAGCGTAAGTTATGACACTTGCCTAGAAAACTCTCCTTGATTTAGGTTGCTGTAGTGCATTCAAGTGGTGTGTCTCCACTAGTTTAATTATAGTGGAAAAATTCTGTTGGCTTTTTAGATCACAGTTACCCTAGAGCTTTGCTGCCTTTTGCTCCCCTTGCTCAGTTTTAGTAAACTGTGTCCATTGTAATACATCTAAGGCAGTTATAATTCCCTATCTATTGCACATAATGATATTAAAAGCAGAGACTCCTCCTAATGTAACCATATGGCAGCACAAATGTAAATGTACACCTTACGAACAACTTTTGTCCCATACACTTACCATGTCATCTGTTTGTAATGATCTGATTTAGCCCACCTTCAATTCTGTAATTTTGTGCCCATTTATGAGGTGAAGGGTTCCAAGCATTTGTGTTAGGCTTATGTATTTCTTTAATTTTGGCTGTCGGGGTTTAGCCATGTCGTGTGTTGAGATTGCTCTAAACATTTCAGTGTACATAGTAGTTGCCATCAGCAGGGTGAAGGAAGGAGGAGGAGAATGCAGCTCTGACATAAAGTCAGCCACAGAATTTGGAGGACAAGAATACACAATACTTGTTTGAACAGTAGGTGTAGTTTGTTGAATGATGAAAATGATTCACATTCCTTGTGTACTTTCACACATTCTGGATCACAGTAAGGAACAATCGCCGTATGGTCCTCTTGTTTCTGTAGAAGCTGTTATCTGTGCACTAGCCCAGTTCTGAGATTTCATAAATCTGAGAAACATAGCATTGACAAATTTTTTAATGATTAAGTCAGTTTACGTATGGTGGCAAATGTCATCATTGTCCATGAGTACCTGTACCCGTCTGCACTTCACACAGTAGCTGTTTTCCAGCATATATGTAATTCCTGGCATCTCTTCTGGTGCAGAGGGCTACAACAACGACTTCCCAATTGCTTGTGTCATCTTCTGTGATGTTTTATAATTTCATACACCAGAGGCACTGGTGAACTGAGTCTCATATATTTTGCATATACAGTATGAACCTTCCACTTAGAGGGTAACAATCAGCCTCAGCAACATATCAGGAAGGTTTACTGGGTACAGAATATATAAAACAAGTTCTTCCCAAAAGGGGAATAATAAGAGTTTGTAATATGTTCACAATTGCTTACAATAACAGTATTCTGGTTTGGTAGGATTCCTTCCTATTATTGCCATGAACATTTCCAGTATGCTAACCAATGAGCTAAGATGCATTGTACTACCAGACTGTAATCTGGAAATCCCTAAATATGACATTGACAATGCAAGATTTGTAGAGCTGGAATTCTGTGCTCTGTGCAGATTTGCTTTATGAGTATCTTAACACAGTTTCCATAGTACACAAGACCAAACACAGTAGTGGCATTGAAGTCATTTGGTTAAAAACTTTATTACATCAGTATGTTTCTCCCAACAAGTAATCATCATCAGTTGGGTCCATTATGAAAATGCTGTATCATTACGTGCAATACAGTGCATGTATGCTAAACAACTTGTGTGTAATTGAAAACATGGTACATTTCTTCCATGTAGAATATTAGTATAACATATATCATAACCATAGGTTTATTCAGCTTGCTGTCCATTCATAGACCAAACGGTGGGTGGAATTTACAAAAGTATGAAATTATAAAACAAGCTATAGTAGAATAGGCATGTGATACAGTTTTCAAAGTTTTTTATTCTTACCATAAGAATGTCATGTAAGATCGTGTGGTAAGGTAACAAGGTGTGTACTGGTATCTGGGTTATATGCCAGTGTTTTTGGTCTTGTGCATTCTATCATCACACTTTATGAGCTTGCAAAGAAGTGCACATTACAAAGAAAAGGTGTAGAAATAAGCTACAAAAATTCCTTTAAGAAATAATTTTTAAGGTTTGAGTGAAAAGGCGTACAACTTGTGCCCTAGGTAATGATTTTGATGTCAAGTGCCTGAAGGATGGAGATAGCATTCGTCCTTGTCTGTGCGTCTTTGATATATTGCTGTATAATTGTCAAGTACTCACCAACAAGCCACTGTCTGAGCGACTTCATTACCTAGAGAACCTCTTCACACCTTCTGAGGGGATTATCATGTCCACAGAACGCAAGGAAGTGAAGACTGAACAAGAAGTAATGAATGAACTAAACTGGGCAATTGATTGTAGATTAGAAGGCATTATTCTTAAGGATCCAACATCAGTGTACAAACCTAACACACGAAAAGGAGGCTGGTACAAAATCAAACCAGAGGTGAGTTACCCTTTTTGTAGTGGTAATATGATGTCTCTACCCTTTTTGTAGTGGTAATATGATGTCTCATAAGTAACTGTGGCAATTCAATTGAAAAAAGTTTGTAGGTTATCACAAACCTTTATGAGAGTAGTCATCTGTAGAATACTTGCATTGCCACTATGTATTCATTCTAGTGTCTCTGCCATGCCTGAAAACATTGCTGGAAGTAATCATCTGAAAGTTTAAAATTACCCATGTTCTGTGCAGTGAGATAAGTCACCATATATGTACCAACAACTGCACTATAATTAGATACAATGACAACACGTAACAGTCCTACATGTTTTGGCCTTTCTTGACCATTTTCAGGAAGGCATTCAAAAAAGAAAAATGCATTAATGGCTAGTTATAACATAAATGTGCAATGATACAGCTAAAATACAGAATATTCAATTCAGTTCAATTTAATTCTGTTGAATTTATTCATTCCACTTTATCATGTGTGACGATGGACTTGTCCAACTCAGTTTACATTTGGTTAAAAATTTTTAAGAAGGACCGGAATATATATTATAATAGTTATTATTTGAATTGCAAATGTCTATTGTAGCAATTCATCTTCATTTTCAGGGATATGTCCTTGTTTCTCCCATGGTTTTCTGTATCACTGTAGATGAAGGCCTATCCACAGTGATATAGACAACCACTAAGTATGCATACACACATAACCATGTGGAACTCTTGTAATTGGATGAGATACTGAAGGTGAAACACAGGAAGGTTGAGACGTGTTTGCCATTGTTCATAATGTGACATTTTTGGATGTATGAAGGCTGTTGATAGTGACTAACAAAACAATGTGTAATGGAGTGTGTAAAAAGTTAATCAGAAACATCGATGTAAGAACATTTAAGTGACTAAATATACATTTGCAATAATAAATTTACATAGTTGGCACAACTTCATATATTTCTTTATTATGGACTTTCCTTTTGGCTAGCTACATGATTTGATGTTGCACAATCATCAAGTTGTAAGGAGACTTGCCTAGAAGTAATGCTGATAGAACTTAGTACATGGTCATGTCTCAATATGTGAATGCAGGATGAAGTCACAATATAGAGATTGATGTAATTGTTCCTTTGAAAGGGTGGAAGAGTTCAAATATTTGGGAACAACCTTAACAAATCAAAATTCTTTTCAGGAAGAAATTAAGAGCAGATCGAAGTCAGGGAATGCTTGCTATCATTCATTGCAGAATCTTTTGTCTTCCAGTTTGCTATCTAAAAATATAAAGACTAAGATATACAAAACTATAATTTTGCCTGTTGTTGTGTATGGGTGTAACACTTGACTGCTTTTACATTGAGGAAGGAATGTAGGCTGAGGATGTTTGAGAATAGGTGCTGAGGAGAAATTTGGGCCTAAGAAGGATGAGGTAATAGGGAAGTGGAGAAAACTACATAATTAGGAGCTTACTGCTGTGTACTCCTCATCCAGTATTTTTCAGGTAATCAAATCGAAAAGAATGAGATGAGTGGGACATGTAGCACATGGGGGAGGGGAGAGGTGTATACAGAGTTTTGGTGGGGAAACCTCAGGGAATGAGACCACTTGGAAGACCCAGGCATAGATGGGAGGATAATATTAAGATAGATCTTCAGGAAGTGGGATGTGGGGGCATGGACTGGATCAATCTGGCTCAGGATAGTGACAGGTGAATGCAGTAATGAACTTTTGGGTTCCATAAAATGCGGGGAATTTCTGGACTAGCTGAGAACTGGTTAGGTTCTCAAGAAGGACTGTGCTCCATGGAGTGAGTGAGTGAGCCATAATCAAGTTGATATATTCATTGAAGCAGACAGTGGCTGATTCATTTTGCCAGTAATATCATTATGTCATATTTACTTGTGTGTTTAGAACTGGTTAAAATGATATAAAAATGTAAAACAATGATGGAAAATATATTACTGGTTCACTTTTGTTGCACATTGTTATAAAAAGTGCGTCCCTTATTGTTTTAATTTTAAAATGTCTTAATAGTCTGTCATATGACATGCTTATATTTACCCATATGAGATAGAGCCATATTTTTATTTTATATAAAATTCTTCTGCTGTGACCTGTGAGTGAATTTATTTGTCTCTCATTTATTGATCTGTTATTGTCTTTGCATAGTACACAGATGGGTTAATGGACCATTTGGATCTTATTATTATGGGTGGTTACTTTGGAGAAGGGCGAAGGAAGGGCATCAGTCACTTCCTTGTTGGAGCTGCTGTGCCTCCAGCTGCTGAAGGTAATGTTTATTTAAGTGAATGAATGAGTAAGATTCTCTGTGTGTGAGAGAGTACATGTATATGAGAGAGTGTTTGTGGTGGGGATAGGTTACCACACAATTCTTAAGAAGCTTTGGATCTTGAATCAATAGTGTCTTTCTAATCACAAAAGTTAATCATACATCAGAGTACCATGGAACAAAAATGAGAGTCCTGATGCGAGTGAGAAGGTGACAAAACACAGCATCTTCAGGATAAATGCCTGTGATTGGACAGTGTTCTGAGCCAAACATACAGGGTGGTGCACGAAATGTCATACCATTGATTGTACATATAACACATTTTTATTATTACAAAAGCATTTGACATCTGGTACAGAATTAATCCTCATAGGCTGGAAAATTGTTCCTAATGAAGAACATGTTCA
>Ga0123355_10002653_pt1 | contig 25402 bp, 16 predicted proteins | sample TergutEmb28metaG_3_FD_89872 | JGI IMG/M metagenome (GOLD analysis project Ga0123355, IMG submission 89872) | Embiratermes neotenicus P1 segment gut microbial communities from Petit-Saut dam, French Guiana - Emb289 P1 | ecosystem: Host-associated > Arthropoda: Insects > Digestive system > Gut ...
AGAAACGTAGGCATAACCTAAACACCCATATGCATGCTGGCACAACACCAATAAGATTAGCAACTTCAAAAACAAGGCACATTGTACTCCCTGAAGATGGTCCAATAGGACTGAAACATGTAGGAGTAAATGTCGAAATTTTATAAAGTGATATGTTTTTAAAGTGTTAATGTGTAAATAAATATTTTAGGAACATACAGCAGTGCGATTAGTTGGTTAATATAACAAAGAATATTGAGACCAATATTTTGAGATAGAAAGTTTGAGACTATCTTTTGAATTATGGCATAGCATTATGTAGGTTTCCTACAATTCTGCTTGTCACATACTTGACCTCTTTAATATTTATGCAACCAAACACGCAATTCTCCGATCAATCCAACAAACCACATGAAAATGTGCGACAAGTATAGTTTTAAAGTGTTTGAACCTAAATTTGGAAGTTAGCTGGAGGACCTAGGTTTAGGTAGAATATGTTAAGTATCAAAACTGTAAACACTAAAGTGATTCCAGAATATTCATTTCCTACACCACAGAGAACACAGTGTGCTTCCAAATGAAAGACCAACCGGTGATAACTTTATGATTAAACAATGGCGGTTTAGTGTAAAAATTTCATGGCACGCAAAAGTAAGATCTGCCTAAACCCCTCAGCGTTATTGTGCTATAGGCTAGTGCTATAGTGCTTATACGCTAACCGGCAGCCTATAATGAAATCTCAAATTAAGTAATTATGTTACGTCTACTTCACATTTTATACATAAATGAATACAACGGTAGGGTACCTGAAAGGTATCATGTCTCCTTCATTTTGAGAATGTAAACAACTTACCCTGTCAAGCAATCGGGCTACCACTAATCACTTCGGCTATCAAAGAGCTCAGCAGTAATGCCGTCCGAATTGAATTATCTGCCTTCTCCTTCATCTCATTCGTGCTTTCAACCGATACGGACCATTTGGCCCATCATCACCTACTTTACTTTCCATCCAGATAAACAAGGTAAAATATCGGAGTGTATTAACAATTTTGCGCCGATCTCAGTGGCCACGCCGTCTTAGGAGTGTCTGTGGCCGCTCGACTGCCAGGACTGTGGGTTTGAATTCCTCCGGGGGCATGGTTGTTTTTCTCTTTTGAATGTTGTACTTTGTTAGATACAGGTCTCTGCGATGGGCCGATCACCTGTCGAGAGAAGTCCTACAGATTTTGGTGTTTCTTGAGTGTGATCGTGAGGTCTTGATAATGAGGTCTTGGCACACTAGGGGCTGTTGTGCCATAAAATATTATTCTTTTTTTGCATAATGTCCGAAAGTAAGGACAGATACTTCAAACGCTGATCAGTAAGCATCCTTTTAGTCTCTAATACAGTTATTATGATCTTCACTGATCATTCCTTTACGGCTACCATACTTCAAAACAACGAATTTTACAAAAAAAAAAAACGAGATGGATATTTACAGACTAGTTATAGTAGAGGCGATAATATTAAAATCAACTTTTAAATAATTTCCAAGTCAAATATGATTGGATATAAAGAGGTTTCTGGGCAATTTTTAATATTTTAAAGACGTGCTGAAATAAGTCATAACGTTATGAATTATCTGCAATATAATCCTATTATCAGATTTATCATTTGCAATTTTCCTATGAAAGCGGTGCGCTGTTAAAGATTGAATACAAAATTCTTACATTAGAAACGAACTTTTGAAACTGCGTTCCTTACATTTCATTTAAAATATGTAATTTTAATCATAGTGTCTTCTTCAGTGAAGTTCTGTAGGAAGATTCCAACACTGCAGAACTGAAAATAGAGGTATCATGGGTGGAACGTCTACCAGTCTACGTTTTTAAATCTTCTACTTTAGTCTCAGCTCTGTTCTTATGCAAATGCATGCAACCTCATCCATTTTAATTGGCTGCTCTCCCTGCAACACAGACGTTTCCTTTGTACCTACACACGCAGAGTTAGAATTTGGCATATTGACTTCTGTTGCTAACAGTATCCTCTCTCTACCTAAGACTTTAAACCTATAAATATTCATACATTAAAATTCAGGCAAACTCGATTTATTTTGAGATTTGGTTCTGTATTATACATGAATATAAATGAGATTTATATAGAAGGGAATATAATTAAAACATAGGACGAGAATAACAGAAGGTTTACTGATACATAGTTTAGGGAATTATACTTGAAAATACATATTCAATGCTTAATCTACAATTCAAAAAATGTTCATTATAAAAAAAGATTAAAAGAAATAACTAATAATTTGCATAAGTATCATACAAGGCACTGCAGTTGAGCCTAGGAGCAATATTAAACAGAGTCGTGTTAATATATTTTGCTCAAGAGATCAATAAATAAAATTCATGGTTAGCCTACAAAGGATAAACATTTACGTATTCTTGGATATTACGCCATGTCGACTTGTATTTGCTCTTTGCCACTCGACACAGTATAATGGCCCAGAAGATTTTTCAGTAAAATCGCTGTGAACAACTCAAATATTGCAGTCCGCTCAGGTTAGTTTCGAAACCAAGAACATTACGCATCGCTGCCACAACACCAAAGCGCCCCTGACATGGTAATGGTGAAAAGGCAAGGTCTAGATTATTCTGGCGTAGGAAGTGGTAAACACCCCCATCAAAACATAATAATAACAATAATAATAATAATAATAATGTACTGGCGAATGAAAATTTCAAGCTGTACTGGAATCGCAGCATACTTACGGACAAAACAATAACTTTTAATCGACCTGACATAACTTTTATGAATAAGAAAACAAAGGACACCTTTTTGATAGACATAGCTGTCCCAAATACACATAATCTCACCAAAACAATAACCGACAAACAAAACAAGGACCAAGAACTGGCGAATGAAATATGTGCTATGTGGAAGCAAAAGGCAGCACAAGTGATCCCGATAGTAATATCATCTGCGGGAGTAGTTCCAAAGTCACTATCACAAAGTCTAACAAGACAACCTGCACCCCAATACATATATACAACTGCAAAAATCTGTAATTCTTGGCACATGTTCAATTGTAAGAAACTTTTTAAACTACAAACAAGACCAGCGAGCCTAATCCTCTTGATTACTACATCCCAGGATAGGTGAAAATTTCCCAGCCAGAGCTGAGAAGCGAAAAATTCAATAATAATAATAATAATAATAATAATAATAATTTGTGGCTTTAAAAAATACGCACAAGAATCTTAAATTTCTACACTTGAAAGCAGCGTCTCCAACAGACCTTGAAACACTCCACGCATTCTAAAATTTCTGCCTGCAAGATTATTTGTTTTCAAAGTTTGTAGCTACACGTAATTTTACGCAACTTGTTTCTGTAAAGCATAGTTAGCTGTGTCACGTCGGAAGAACAATATATAAATGATTATAATTATAATAATAGTAATAATAATAATAATAGCACTCTAGAAGCAGAAGGCACGGGGGTCAAGTCTGGGACAGAATACCGCCCAGCCAGTAGCAAGTGTCGTGGTTTTCCTCAATCATCCAAGCTTCAGAATGCTACCTTATATAGACACTGACTCCTTTCCTACAAATATTTCCCACCCTATCATTCACCTACAATTCCATCATCTATTAACATTTGGTTTCCACTGATGAGTTGCCTTTAAAAAAAGCGAAAAAAAAAACAACTTTATATTAAAGTTAATGGAAGAGTTATTGATTTTTGTAAAACAGCACACGCCAAGTACGAAATTTGCCATTTTCTAGCATTTCGCTGAAGAAAAAAAGCTTTGGAAATGAAAAGTCCCGTAACTTGTAACTTACTATTTACAATGGTATAGTAACTTATAACAAATGAAATACTTTAAAATTAATACGTGATATTTATTATAACAGTACACATCGACAGAATAAAAATAGCTATAGTTTAGTGGAAATATATATATATATATATATACACACATAGATACATACATATAGAACGTGGAGGAATAGGGCAAAAACATACATATTAGGATTCTGTAATTGACTGGTGCGCTTTCTGTAAATTAAATTAATCAGACTGTTGCTCTTCATATTCTAAAAGTTACGGTTTCAGGATACGCGACTTGCCACAATGATTCAGTTATGAACTGCTGTAGCATTCAGCGGACTACGTGCTTTCGCGCACGACATCCTGCATGTGTCCCTATCTTGCGGCCAAATACGAACTAGGTAGACCTTCTAGCAGTTCTTGGACATAAATGGCGCCTGCCGCGCATTCTCTCGAGGAAAGTTTACACTACGTCGACAGGCACAACAACGCACAGTACCGCGAAGGGACTTTGTCGTGTGCGGTAGACAAGGACAGCCAGTGAAAAGGAGGAGTGATGTATGTAAATTACTATTATTATTACAGCCGTTACAGCCATAAAGAAGACCGCGAAATGGCTGTAGATAACCACAGAGGCAATAGGCAACAGACCTCCCTGTAACACCAGCCTTCCTGTTTGTATATGTTAAACGTGGCTTGTAAGACTACACAAATCCACGTCTTGCGACTGGGGTAATTAAACATTACGTACACCAGCGCACGTAATAGGCGTGTCAGTATATGTTCACAATTACTAGGTCCGCAAATCAACCTCCCTGCTGTCGCTTCAGTGAAAATGCCTCAATAACTCTACAGCTGGGCTTGAAAATAAGTGGAAGAATACTTCCTCTCGTTCACTGAAAGCCAATACAAATCGTTTCGCTTACAATTTACATGTTTTATCATATCTGGAATCAGGTTTGTTTTGTGTAATCAATTTGCTTACTACTATAAAAACAGATGATAAAAAGTAATTTGCACAGCTTCAAATTATGTATAGAAACGTTTAGTTAGATCAAGAAGGAAATAGATTGTTTGGAAGATCGTGGCTTAGATGCAAGAATAATATTAAAATAGATCTTACAAATGTAAGACCTGAAGGTGTGGACTGTATTCATGGATAAGGATTACTGGGGACTGTTTGTGACAACGGCTGTGAAATATTGGGTCCATAGAAAAAAGTGGGGAAGTTTTTGACAGGGCGAAGAACTGTTGACGTCACAAAACAGAAGTGTTGCGTAGTGTCAGAACACACAGATCGTGTAGCGCTATTAGTGTTCAGTGAGATTTTTGGTTCAGTTTAAACAAGGCAGTCATCATAACACAGAGAATAAATTGTACGTCCATTATCAATTTACTAAACGCAAAAACTAAAAAAAAAATATTAATGAAAAATAAGAATCTGATGTCAAAATGATAGTCGTGGTAAAATCATTAGCATTCCTTTGCATTCGGTTCCGGTTTCATATCTGGACCCAAACAAGCTACCCTGAAGCATCTCTTGGGATTCTTCAGAATATTCCGATAAATGCCAATATAATACGTCAAAGTAAAGGAACGGAACTTCTGTTCACATACATCACAAATCACTACGCTCTAAAAATTCAAACATTCAAAGCTGTGTACCAACTGCAGTATTAAGTAAACCATAAATACAATAAAACCCCCAAAATTCACATTTTATACACAAATATTTGTATATTATAATACGTGTGCAAGAACTTTTTCGAAACCTAGGAGCCCCCTCAATACTGTGGGCGCCCGACGGGTGGCATGAAGTAATCCACAGCGAGGACCTACAAACATGAGGCCCTACGGCACAAAATTTATCCATCTCTGCCACAAGGCGTCCGATATTTACTCGCACATTGCAACGCCCTACGCGACTCTAATTTTGTGCAGATTGTTAGAATTTCCTTACAGCAATTCGTCACGAAGGATTCATTTTAGCTGTTCTTAGCGTTTGTTGGTTCTCATGATACTTATCTTACATTAAATGAAATATAATGCCTTTTATGTAGCAGTATTTTACGGAGACTTGACCACGCATTATTTTAATAGCACTTTTATGACGCATTAAATGCTAAAGGACATCTTACATAATTCTTGCAAGACAAAAAGAAGACTTGTTTGGTTGGCGGACATCCAGTCTGTCTACAATTCAAAGCGACACGACACGTAAGGAAATCGCCTAACTGAAAAATATCAGGAGGAGCACAGAAACGTAGGATCTGCAATACAAATTTGTAATTATACCAGCAACTGGATGTTCACGGACTGATAGCTGTGCAAGACAATAAATACATCATATAGCACGGCGTCTAACTCCCTTGTGTTAGGACTACTCGTAAGAAAACCGGTAACATGACACAATATACACTGTGTATATTGCACACTTGTTTGTCTGCACCATCACTTACAAGACTTGCACAATATTCGTAGATGTATTTTTCGTGATAAGAAGAAATATTCTCAGTCCGCCGTAATTGTGGCATCGAGTATCAGACAAACGAACCACTACAGAGACTGCCACAATTTGGAACAGAATTCCGTTATGGTATAGCATAAACATATATCCTGATAAGTGGGTCCCTGTCAACACGGCATGGCACGTCCTCAGGTTGCGGATAGAGAAACGGCCTCCAATATGGAGGGTAGCTGTGAATATATTGAATAAGCGGTTGCGGACAGCCGACAAGGGGTGATCCTCCGGCTTGGGGGTTGGGCGAAGTGTTGACAACTCCTCACCCTATTAATTGGTTTTGTTACAAAACATGAACACATGTCTCCGACTTAGACTGATAATTTGATAAGAACTAAGCGATCAGGTGGGTTCAGGAAAACCAGGATGGACTGAAATGTAAAGGTACACATCAGCTTTTGGTTTATGCTGATGATGTTAATGTACTGGGAGGAATCGTACGTACTATAGAGAAAATCACAGAGGCTTTGGTGGTCGCTAGTAAGGAGATGGCCTAGAAGTAAATGCTGATAAAACTAAGTACATGGTCATGTCTCGAGATCAGAATGCAGGACGAAGTCACAGTATAAATATTGATAATAGCTCCTTTGAAAGGGCGGAAGAGTTCAAATATTTGGGGACTTACTTACTTAATACCTTAATCCATGGACCAGAGTCCTTTTTGAGAAGCTAACCGATTTCCAGCTAGTCAAGAAATTTTCCGCATTTTATGGAAACCGAATGTTCATTACCGCATTCACAAGTTCCCGCCACCTGTCCCTATCCTGAGCCAGTTCGATCCAGTCCATACCCCCACATCCCCCTTCCTGAAGATCCATCTTAACATTACCCTCCCATCTGCGCCTAGGTCTTCTCAGTGGTCTCTTTCCCTCAGGTTTCCCCACCAAAACCCTGTGCACGCTTCTCTCATCCATACGCGCTCTATTTCCCGTCCATTTCACTGTTCTCGATTTGAACAACCAAAAAATGTTGGGTGAGGAGTATAGATCATTAAGCTGCTGATTATGTAGTATTCTCCATTCCCCATTACTTCATCCCTCTTAGGACCAAATATTCTTCTCAACACCCTTTTCTCAAACACCATCAGCCTACGTTCCTCCCTTAATGTTAGCGACCAAGTTTCAGGCCCATATAAAACAACTGGCAAAATTATAGTTCTGCATATCTTAATCTTTAAGTCAAAAGATTCTGCACCGAATGATAGCAAGTATTCCTTTACTTCAATTTGCTCTTAATTTCTTCCTGAATAGAATTTAGATCTGTTACAGTTCTCAAATATCTGAACTCTTCCACCCTTTCAAATGAACTATTATCAAGTTTCATACTGTGACTTTGTCCTGCATTCTGATCTCGAGAAATGACCATGTACTTAGATTTATCTGCATTTACTCCTAGTACAATCTCCTTACTAGCCACTACCAAAGCTTCTGCATTTTCCTTTATAGTATGTACGCTTCCTCCTAACTTATTAACATCATCGGCATAAGCCAGAAGCTGGTGTGTACCATTTAATTTCAGGCCTCCCTGAGCCTTCCTAATGGCGTACTCTAATGGCGAAAGAGCATCTTCTTGTTTCAAACCATTCCTAATAGGAAAGGCGTCGGACAAATTCTTGCCTACCCGGACTCTACTATACGTTACACTCAGACACATTTTTATTAGCCTTACCAGTTTCATTGGGATACCAAACTCAATGAGAATATTATACAAGTCCACCCTCCTAACTGAGTCATAAGCTTTCTTGAAGTCTATAAAGAGCTGATGCACTACTTCGTTGTATTTCAATTTTTTCTCAAGTATTTGACGAATGCAGAATATATGATCAGTAGTTGACCTGTTGCGTCGGAATCCACACTGATGATCCCCAATAACTTCCTCTACATATGGAGTTAACCTTGACAGCAGGATGTTGGATGAAGTTTTGTACGTAGTTGGCAAAAGTGATATGCCGCTATAATTACTACAGTCTGTTTTATCACCCTTCTTATAGAAGGCAATTCCTCCTTATTCCAAATAGAAATAATAAGTTTATAAAACTCACAGCGAAATCTCTTACCCCCTGCTTTAGTCAGTTCTGCTGGTATTTGATTAAAACCTGGCGATTTGTGACTTTTTAGCTTTTCAATAGCCAACTCAAACTCAGAGGCACTTGGCTCAAGTACTAGTGGTTCTGCTGTGTGTATTTATGTCTGCCTAACATCATTAACCCCATGTAATTCAATATCTGGGCGAAATAGTTCCTCCACCTAGACAAAATACTGTGGGAGTCTGCAACCAAATCACCTTCGTCATCCTTCACCATATTAGTTCTAGGCTGATAACCCTTCTTGAAGTCATTGATGTCCCTCTACTAGTCCCTAATATTTTCTATCTTACTGTTTGTTTCAAGTTCCTCAATTTTAGCTTTCAGATATGCCTTCTTTTTGTTCCTGAAATGTCTGCTAGCATCACGTCTTACATTGATCAGATTATCTACATTGCTTTGGCTTCGTCATGTATCCACTGCATTTTAGACGGCTTCCTTTGATCTAAAAAACCCAAACATTCTTCATCAATCCATGGTTTATGCTGCTTCAATTCTTGCAAACATATACTCTCTTTAGCTGAGGTTTTGATGTTCTCTTTAATAGTCTCCCAAGTCCTATTTATGTCCTGGTCATCACTTAAGTACTCCAAAGCTGCAAACCTGTTTGTAATCTCAATCTCAAACTGTTTCCTATCCTCCAGCTCATTTAGCTTCCTCAGATTAAAGCTTTTCCCATCAAACATCTGTCCTTCTCGTTTACTTACTGCCAATCTTTCCCTAACTTCAGCAGCCACCAGACAGTGATCAGTATCACACTCAGCTCTCCTGAAACTTCGTACATCTAGTATACCCGAATGCCATCTCCAATCTATCAATATGTAATCAATCTGGTTGTGAGTCTTCCCATCAGGAGAGGTCCAGGTGTACTTTTGAATATTTCCGTGTGGGAACATCGTGTTCTTAACAACTAAATTTTTTGATGAGGCAAAGTTTACTATTCTAATACCATTATCATTATTATCCTGATGTAGAATTATCGGTTTGAAATTCTTCTCTCTCCCCACTTTTGCTTTAAAATCTCCTAATAGAATTTTCATACGGTACTTAGGAAACCGGTCAAAAACCTGCTCTAATTCCTAATAAAAACTCACTTTTCAATCTCACTTTTCTCCTCACTTGGTGCATGCACATTTAGAACTATGATATTACACCATCGACCTCTCAGAACTATATATGACACCCTATCGCTAACAAACTCTGCTCTCTTAACTGTTGATACTATTCTGTGGCGTACAAAGAATCCTGTTCCCAATTGATGATTCTCACTACCTTTTCCATGGAAAAATTATAATCCCCTTTTCTTACTGTGCCCCTTCTGTCCCACTTAACCCCCTCCACACCCACTAAATCTAATTTATATCTTGCCAATTCCCTGGCTGCTGTTGTAAATGAACCTGCCCTATACAGGCTCCTAACATGCCGAATACCAAAACTCATATCCCTCTTTCGTTGCTTAGGCAGTATCACAGTGTCAGTCCAGGTGTGAGGCTTTGTCTGCGAATATTTCGTAACAAAATACTTTTTAACAGGGAGGAGTTGTTAGCACCTCGCCCAACTCCCAAGCTGGAAGACCACCCCTTATCGGCTGTCCGCGACTGCTTATTCAATATATTCACAGCCAACCCCCATATCGGAGGCCGTTCTTCCATCCGCAATCTGAGGACGCGCCATGCCGTGGTGACATGGACCCACTTATCACATGGGGAACAACCTTAAAAAATCAAAATTCTATTCAGGAAGAAATTATGAGCAGACTGAAGTCAGGAAATGCTTGTTGTCGTCCGTTGCAGAATATTTAGTCTTCCAGTTCGTTATTATAAAATTTAAAAATTAAGATATAAAGAAATATAATTTTGCACGTTGTTTTGCATGGGTGTGAAATTCGGTCGCTCATATTGAGGAAGGAACGTAGGCTGAGGATGTTTCAGAATGAGGTGCTGAGAAGAATATTTGGGCCTAGGAGAGCCGAGGCAACAGGCTAGTGGAGAAAACAATGTAATATTCGGGTGACAAAATCGAAAAGAATGAGATGGGAGGGGCATGCAGTACGTATGGGGAGAGTAAAGTTATATTGAGGATTTTGGAGGAGAAACCTGAGGGAAATAGGCCATTTGTAAGACCCAGGTGTAAATGGGCGGATAATATTAAGATGAATCTTCAGGAAGTGGGTTATGAGGGCATGGATTGGATCGATGTGTCTGAGGATAGGGCCGGTTGGCTGTCATTTGTGAATTCGGTGATGAACTTCTCGGACTCCATAAAATGTGGGGAATATCTCGACTATCTGAGAACCGATTAGCTTCTCGAGAAGAACTCTGTTCCATGGAGTAAGCAAGTAAGTACGTATACCATATATCAAGAGTCCGCAAATTTTTCAAAATGTATGGGCCACTTCTGTATTCGTGGCAGCAGAATGAACGCACGCCATGACCCACAGTCCTGGAGTGACCTGTGAACCTCAATCTTATCTGTTGCTTCATGGTCGGTGCATGTGAAATGATACACATTTTTGCATATAAGGAAAATACTTCAAAAATAGTGCTGAAACATTTACGTGCAAATCGGCAGATTCCACATCAGTAACAAACTACAGCTGAACAGTTAGGGGCCACACATAACATATTGCATTGCAGATTTAAAATTACTGAGGGCCTAACTGAAAGGTTATGTTTGTGGACAACGAATCGAAGTTATGTTTCAGAAACTGGACACAGCCTGTTTAGAAACAGAGTGTCATAATGAAAATTCGCGATAAAATCAAACATTCGAAAAAGAAACACTTTGTCACGAACTCAACACTGAATTTTTCGCAATGCGCTCAGCAGTACGGTATTTAGTTTACTTTTTCCACTGAGCCTTCCCAAGCAATGTGTAGATCATTTGGGGAATCCAGCATTCCCCAGTTTTGTATTGATTCTTCATTTAATTCACGTGACCACCGAAGACTGAATTCTGCTGTTAGCATTCTGCTTCTTAGTTACTTCAAATAGCATTACGCCAAAATTAAGTGGACATTTCATTCAAGAGCATAAACACGAGCCCCATCACGTATGTTTTAAGTGCGTTCGCAAAATTACGAAAGATGACTATTTGCCCTGTCATGTCTGTCTGTCTGTCTAACTGACTGACCGTCCGCCCTTCCGCATCGAACAACTCCGTTCCCAATAGTATGTAATTTGATATTTGAGTATTTTTTGGAATCTTTGTCCAGAAAACTCAAGTTTTATTAAAATATGACAAGAATAAAGGGTACTTTATGTAAAGATCTATTTAAATGTATGATATCAGCTGGCCTAATTCTTATAATGAGAAATATTTCAGACGAAAGTTATAGAGAAACTCAAAAACACATATGTTCAAAAACTTTTTTTTCCCCCCTAAAATCTTACCCGTTGTGAGATAAAGTGGAAAAGTATGGTAGAGTCAGACGGACCACAGAATATGGTGTATGAGTTTCGTATGCTGGATAACTAAGGTTACAAACACACACTCGGAATATCTAGCACTTACTGTGTTTCCATTTACAAAAATGGTTAAGCGAACGCGCCCCACTCTTATGTTATACGTACATTGCATGCTTTGTTTCAATCATCCTGCTATAAGGTCTTTCATTCTTTCGAACATCGTCTTCAGCTCTGACCCTAAAATATCTTCGTAAAAATTTAAGTAAATATTTCATCACATAAATTATTCATAAGAAATTGTTAGTGAAATATTTTCTTCATATTTCTTTCAGAAAAACTAAAGGATAAAGTGAACAAAACGAAACTTGATGAATAGGATGAATACAAAGACCCTGAGAAAAGTGGAAGGAATTGAGGTAGAAAGAGCACACCATATATAAGTTGGTGGTGTTCTGATGGGGGAGGGTTAGATAGTCATTCTGTGGAGGTTTGCTGGCTTTGCAATGGAATGAATTATGACGTCATATTTCAGTAAGAAGCATGGGAACAGAAAGGAAGGCGTGCGTGTGTAACAGTGGAGAAGAAGTATGGCAAAGGAAAGGTGACAACGATGGTGATGACAGGGCGTGGGTGTGGATCAGATCCAAAGAAAAGCAAGACAATTCATATACACAGGCAGTATTAAAACTGATCTGAGACTGGAGTGAAATGGCGAGTAGGAATCAGTGAATTGCTCTGTTTTGGTACGAAACATCGCCTGTAATATTAGGGTGCAAGAGTTCCTGATAATTACGTGGTTTGCAGGACATAAAACATTTCAAACAATTTACTCTTGTAATTATATAAGTCACTTCGCCCACATAACTGTCCGCCATTTCTGATAATCTACTATATTGTTAGTCGCAAATTTAACTATGAACCCGGTACAGACCTCGTCTGCCTTCATACATTCTGCACTTGAACATTAAGAGAAAGTTTGGTGACAACAGCTCGTATAAACGTTAGGAAAAATTAGGCACCAGGAAAGCCAAACAGATGGAACTCTCACGGAACAGAAGTTTCCACAGATAGTTGTCTCATGTCTCCATAGTTTTCTTCATTCATTTCAAATTCCACTCCCCAAATCTCAATCACTAAAAAGAAGAGAGAGACGCAAGGAATAAATCTAAAATTCTGCTGTTTTGAAACAAACATTTAGCTATATTTTAAATTATGACTATACATGTGAGTGAACAGTATTAAATTCACCAGGTCAAGAATGTGTTACGGACCTAAAATATCCCTTAGTATGTTTATACACCTTGTTATTAAGTTTGGCCCTTAGCCTGATGCACTTTGCCCACGCTCTAGACATTTCCTCAGGACGTGAGAGTAAATGAAACATAACAGATATATGCCTAGGTAACAGGCAAATACACTCAGTCGCTGTCCGCATTCTGTACTTCCTCAGTATTGTGTTCGAACTGTTAGACCGAACAGTTCGTACGCCATAAAATTACAGGATACTGCACAGTAATTATGTCAAGTGTTCTTCGTAAAGACCCGCTAGGATCAGCTTCAGATTCACACCACAGTAAACAGTCTGATTTGTTATTTTGCAATAATCAATCAATGGCATCTAAGAAAGTCCGAATTTTAATCTTAAGACATTCATAGTCAAAGTAAAAGGGGCAGGCCTACAATCACAAGTGTTTTATGTTACATTATTATATATCTTTAACGCGCTACATGTTTCGGTGTAAGTACAAAAAGCCATAATCAGGCGAAATTAAAGTACCAAATGTAATTACGCCTATTGTACAGAGAGTTACCCGAAAGATGTTAGATCCTACTCAGAAATTGGCACAATTTGCAACAAATCATATTTTTCAATGTCTAAATCCTCCATATGCTTTTAACATTAAATTTCGCTTGACTAAAATCGAAGCTTGAACAACATCCTTACGTACCCCAATATTTTTTGCGTTTTCAATATTTAACTTGATTCACCTATGCACAAAATTCTGAAGTTGCGGCATGATTTTTACAATTTTTTTTTTCAGTCCTGGCTAAGAAAATAGACAAGATAATGGACAAATGCCGGGATTCAAAATAGTTACTTCTGAATCGTTGTAGGGAAGCGGCAACACTAACGTTTGTGTTCCAGATGAACATGCTTCAATTCCCGGCGAGTTCACCCACTTATAGCGGGGTTTTTGTTAATTTCTTCGGCACTTCCAGAATAATAAGGAAACGACAGTCCAACTCTGACAGAAGCCATGGCCACTTGCTTCGAAATTTCTTCATGTTCACCAAACATGTTACATCCGATCTTAAAACGTCCATCACAGTTGAAAAAGCGTTGATAAATAACCTATGATCCAGTCACATACAATTTCTACCACTATATGCAAGCGTGGCAGGTTTACCACTTCCATTATAAACAAATGGGAGGAATTTCAGAATCTTTTTGCATCACACTACGTGCTCGACCACACTAATGGTCGTGGTATTACCCTTGAAAACATTTGGAAAACACATAAACAGTAGAAGAAGACAGTTGTTATACGATGCAAGGTCTGGAGCAAAATTCCAATCACGTAGGTGCTTCAGCTACAAATATGTTCCTGAAACAAGTTACCAACCACGGTTTTCGGGTAGTGAATCATTTCTATATATGGAAAAGACATAAAATAACCTTACTATCCTTGAAATGTGTAAAACAAACAAAAACACCCAGTTTTTAATCAACGCCGATAGTAAGACAGCAAGGACACGTACATTTTCAAATAATAATAATAATAATAATGATAATAATAACTGAATAACTAATTTACTGATTGGTTGACTGATTGAGTGACCAACTAAGTAACTAACCAATTAACTAATTACATAGACTGGATTCCTTCTTACAAGACAGCAAGACCCGAATGATTACTTCCGCGTTCAGAAGAGGCCATTTCTTGTCATCCTGAGCAAGGTAAATATGGCTTTAATATTATCTTCCCACCAAACTCTAGGTATTGCAAGTTATCTCTTGTATTCACAATTTTTCACCAAAACCCACTATGGGCTTCTCCTCACCCGCAAGTGACACATATACCAGCTAACTCGTCATCCTTAATTCGTTTACCCCATTATGGGGTTAGAGGCAGTGGTGTCTTAAAAATACTGAATTCGGTGACTGATCAGATATTTTCTTTCCTCAAAACAGGAACGCTTTGAAGAGAAGAAATGTAGAAAATCGGTGCAGCGAGTTACCGAGGAGTGCTGTAAAGATAAGCTATTATTATATAGAAATTCATTTGACAGTTTCATGCTAGCCACTACATAAATGAACAGGACGTCACACTAGGCACCGTTCTATACGGTTTTGCATCTCCTATTAGTGATGAACTGATGACGATAGAAATCCGCTGTGGAAACGACTCATGAAGAGTGAGGTTTCTGTCCTAACATAGTTACAGAGAACACAGACCTAGTCAGTGGTAAAGTTAAGTTTTTCCCGCGTTTCAGTACGAAGTATTGAAGACAAAGAAGGGCAGCAAAAGAAACCTCATCTATTCTTAACCTTAAAGCTGCATGGACGAGTGTCCTCCATCAGGGTTCCAACTCCTTTTTTCTCGAAGAAGAAGACGTCGGTACCCACAAGGTCTGTGCTCAAGATTTGCCATTTCAGGTAAGGTTATTTGAGAGTTCTTAACGTCACAGTTATAAATAAATCACTCATCTAGCATCGGTGGAGACTAGATTCTGGGACTCGTTATAAGAAAATCTCCTGTAAAATATTCTGTATCTTAAAACAAAAATACGCTGCGTTGTGACGTCATGTATTCAGGTAGAAATTCGCGGGCGTGTTGATGGAAAGTGCGCCATTTTTCTTGCAGTATTTCAGAAGTCGGTCAGTTTCTGGCATAACGTAAGGTATCTTGTGTTCGGATATAACAACTTTCTCAAATTTACCCTTTGCATTTTTACTACTTCAGCTCGTTTCCCGATAAACGATAAACGATAAACTTGCACGTCTTTCTCTCTTTCAAACGTCAAAAAAAGTAATAATATAATTTTCCTCTTATTTGAAATCAGAAAAAACTAAGGGATCTTTTTTTTTTCTTGTAGCGAAAGCAAAAACCCCCATTCAATTCGTACTTGGTAACAAACGAGTAATTAAAAATGTTTATGTAGTAATGACATGAAAACACCGAATGGACTATAAAATCCATGCAGACAATATTGACTACGGTGCGACCTATGTCTGCATAATATGGTGACCGTTAGTGATATCTACAGTCTGTAATTTGAGTTTTTCCTGAGAGCTGAGGTCCCGTTTAACGAAAGAGCAACCATCGCGCAAAAATGGAATGGTCGATGTGCCCCAGAGCCGTTCTGGACATAGTAATAGAGAACGTGATAACCAAAATCATTCTATAAAGTCAGAAATAAAATGCAATATCGCAAAATATTTGGAAAATTACTAACGTGGCTGAATGAAATGCTGGCTGCTCTATCAGCTTTTAAGCGACTGGTTGATGTACGGAAATACAGCGAGGTTAGATCTGATCTGCGTGTAAATTATGGGTTAAAATTAACTGATATGGACCACACTTGAATACTCTTCTCTTTTCCCACGCCTGAAATTCACTGTAGAATTCCAGAACAATAGACCTCACTTCGATCAAACGCTAAATCATGGGCGTCGAAGTTATTTCAATAACTGGCCACACGATCAGAAGACCACATGTGTGGGTGGAATGAGTAACTTCATTGTTAACAATAAGGCAGTATAGCTTGTAAGATACCACAAGATATGGACTTTTTTGGTTGCAATACAAATTATATTTCACTGACATCTGGCGGCAGGCCTTCACACAACGGAAGCAGGGAGCAGGTGGTTTGTCTCTACTGGGCCGCTAGAACACATGTGGTAGCTAAGCAATAGAAAGTTTTGTTAAAATTCTCAGACGGGCGCATTAATATAAGTCAAGGAAAGGAATGTGAAAACAGAGCTAAACGGATTTTTATACTTTGATCTCTGAGGTACAATCGTTGGTAACAGAGAATCGACGTCTTCCCCATTAAAGTAGTGACAGTTCGCGGGTTACATCATGGAGCGTATTCCTTCTTCAGAAGTTAAAATTCAAATAACCCACAATTTCTCCACGTCTTATGGAAGCCGAAGATTATTACCAGGTTAACTAACGTAAAAGGCCATCACCATATTCAATCCCAAACCTTCTGCATCCTCATACGATCTTCACAACTAATTTTCTAAAAGTCCATTCTAATATCTGTCCAGTAAATTCTATTGGCTACCTCATTGAACTAATCTGCCATAAGATTTCTACCTCCTTGATTTCAATAATCTAACAATACTGGGTGGGTTATATAATTACATTCCTCGTAATGATACAGTGTGCAGTCACCAATTACTGCATCTACTGTTAACTCATACATTTCTACTAAGCACTTATTTTCAGATAGACCGGCTTGTATTTTCTGCCATCAGTAGGATGGCAAGTCGGGTTCCACAACCACAAAAACGCCTTAAATCCATTAACTGAAATATACCAATTTTTATTGTTTTGAGAACAGGTGAGATACTAGCAGTTTTTGTATTTAATAGCAACAAATATTTCCATTCTTCTACTAAAACCTATTGGATGCACTAATTTCTCAAATTTATTTTTGGAATAAAATGCTACATATTTCGGACAGTTCCTCTGCCCATCACGAGGAGTTTTTCACTGTACACATAACAATGGTACATGTCTTGCAGGTTCGCTGACAGCTTGCGAGCAGGATCAGGACGGATTTCCGTCCTGTACGACATATACCATTGTTGTGTGTACAGTAAAAATCTCCTGCTGATGGACAAAGGACCTGTCCGAAACATGTAGAGTTTAATTCCAAACATAAATTTGAGAAATTAGTGCATCTAGTTGGTTTTATTATAAGACATTATCACGATGCGCCGTCACCTGAAAGTCAAATGCTTCAATTTCGTTACAATAATTTTATAACAGATCTAATTTCATTGCAGTTTTTCCTCCGTAAGAAATGCATTGTAAGGCTCAAGTGTTTTCAAATAAACCATCAAGAACTTGCATGTAGTTGCATTACAAACAACACGTTCTAAATGCGTTTTTAATAGTTCATATGTGTATATGAAGCTATATTGCCTCATACTTCAAACTCCATAGCCTACCGCAGTTCTATACCAGTCACATCTACTCGCATTCTGATATCATTAAATTTTCTAATTCCATACTCTTTTGCAAAATTATTAGACAGTGTTTAATGCCACTGCAGATTTGCAGTTTCTAATACAAATGAATATAATCAGTGAAGTAACTTCAGTCACCCGGTGCATTACTCCTTTGTCCGTATGCTCTTCTGTGCATGGTCGAAGGGAAGTCTACAAACTACGAGAGGGTCGATGTGAGTAACGTACAAAGGCTACACCTGCTGATGTCAGACTGGTTGGTGGCAAGTCTAACCGTGACACGACAAGTAGCATATTTAAGAATTTTCAGTATATCCATGAAGTACATCCACTTTCTTATTGTGAATCAAGCACTACAATTTTCGCCTTCTGTTCTGTCTGAAATAGCTTCGTGACAAGAAGAGAGGCACAATAAAAATACCAGCCACCCAGACAGACAGATAGACAGACAGACAGACAGACACATGGGCAAGCGGATTGCCTCCCATCCATCAGACGGAAATAGGAGTGAAAGAACTGTTTTCAGTTACATCAAGGGAGGAAACTGAGAAACAGACAGGCCGAAGACGGGGGTGAATGGAATGGAGGAGAGGGGGTAAATGTAAAAGACTTTTCACGAAGGACCCTTCACATCCAACCTTTTTCAGATACGTGTAAATGTAAAGAATGTAAGAGAACTGAATATGTAAAGAATTTATTCATATACACTACACATCGTACTACCTTGGTGTTGTTTACTTTTACACGTGTTTTATTTTAAGTTGTCTTGTGTGTATTGTTGTTTAGTTGTCTTGTGAATTGTTGTTTAGTTGTCTTGTGTGTATTGTTGTTTAGTTGTTGTGTGTATTGTTGTTTAGTTGTCTTGTGTGTATTGTTGTTTAGTTGTCTTGTGTGAATTGTTGTTCAGTTGACTTGTGTGTATTGTTGTTTAGTTGTCTTGTGTGTATTGTTGTTTAGTTGTCTTGTGTGAATTGTTGTTCAGTTGTCTTGTGTGAATTATTGTTTAGTTGTCTTGTGTGTATTGTTGTTTAGTTGTCTTGTGTGAATTGTTGTTTAGTTGTCTTGTGTGTATTGTCATCATCTAATGTGAACATGCGTACTAGTCACGTTACGTGTGTATTGCTGTTTTTACTTTAGTTGCCGGACTGCTGGCTAGAAGTCAGTATTCGGAAGGTCCAGCGACAGACCCCCTCGACACAGGTTTTTCTTGATTTCCCTGTGTCTATAAGCAAATGCTGAGATGGTTCCCAAAATTCCAAGTTGCCACTACATGCTTCTCATGTAGCCCTCCCGACATAAATTTAGTAGTAACCGATTTCATATTTTGTGTACATTTAAATAGCCACTACCACCGGATGACAACCCAATTGCAGTAAATAAATATTATTATTTGCATTAAACCCTTTAATGCACGATGTTTACTGTGTGCACTAGGTGCTATAAGGCGAAAAACCGGCAAGTTACCCACAGTGTTTATTTATTTGCGGATTTTATTTTACTCTGGAAAAAAAGCGGTATTCCTAAACCCAACATAATTGACTTTTTAAATGAAGATATTATGTGTTGGTTTGGACTAGAAGTTGACGACTTAGGTATTATACAAACGAGTTCAGAGTAATTAACACAATATACATTCATGGCATATTACGTCCAAGAATACGTCTCATTCGTCCAGTGTGAGTGGATTCTGAATTCCACCTCAGTCTTTATGACATCACGCTCCAATTCTCTACCCACGGACTGCAGTACATATTTTGCTCGGTCGAAATAGAGAAAGAAATTATTTGGTTGTCCATAAAGCTGAAACAGCAAAATAGCACCTAATAACAGCCACAGAAATCTTCGCCCTCAATCTTAACACGAATCCTGTCAATCTAGACTCAAACAGGAACTCATCTATGAAATAGAACGGTTGTTCATATTCACTGTTGTGAAATGCAAAATATTTAAACATTACTTACTTACTCCATGGTCCAGTGTCCTTCTTGAGAAGCTAACTGGTTTGCAGCTAGTCAAGAAATTACCCGCATTTCACGGAACCCGAAGGTTCATTACCGCATTCACAAGCGTCCGCCACTTGTCTCTATCCTGGGCCAGCCCAATTCAGTCCATATACCCACATCCCACCTCCTGGAGATCCATCCTAATATTATTCACTCATCTATGCCTAGGTCTCCCCAGTGGTCTCCTTCCCTCCGGTTTCCCCACCAACACCTTATACACCTACCACTCTTCACCCATACGAGCCACATGCCCAGCCCATCTCATTTACACATTACTCCGCGTAATAGTCGTAGCGGTGGTAGTAATACTAATGTTATGTGCACTACTAAATGTGTTTTAAAAATGGCTCTCCCCTCCATTAAAGATTTCTCTTTACAAAAAAAAAGATAGGGCACGTTCATAACCTAAAAACCAACAGTCAAAGGAAGTTATGCTTCGGTAGGTAAAAATGAACTCACAAGCCATTTAATCCTCTAAGAAATGACTTCCAACTAAATTACATTCATAGACGTGAATAGGGAATGTGTCAGTTGTGTCTCAAAAAAGAAAAAATTGCGTGTTTAGTGTCTCATGTATTAAAGTGTGTATTTTAAGCAGACTTTATTTGATAATTTAAAAAGTTTCAGTTTCTTTAGTTCGGTGCATAAAAATAATGTCCTTTAAGATTGAATAGGCTTATTCAATGAAGGTTTCTGTGTTAAAAATGAAAAATAATATTTTATGGGTGAACATTCCAAAGAAAGGCGATGCGCTTGTTTATGATTACAAAACAAAATTGAAGTTTGTACTACACACAAAAATGTCTCCTGTTAATTACGAAGAAAAATCCGTTAATGTTGATTAGGGAAATGGTTGATATTGTAGAACAAACATTACACAAAACACATAAAAACATAAACACAACACATAAGTAGGAAAATAGATTGTTTCTTAGTGCTAAAGCAGGTGGTACATATCGTTACCACTGGACTTTTAAGATCTCTTTCAAATATTTCTTGTTGGAAGTCTTAGTGTTAGTATGAGGTAATAGGCGTACGGAATGCTGCACACCAGTTTGTAAATCGTAATAGTGACTGGTCACGTGTTACACTCCAGCTGCTTAAGAAATCCACTTCAGTAACAAGAAAACTTACGCACTAAGCTAGTGAGTGTGAATGCTCCTCGCAGAAACCAGAGAGTAAGAGACAAATGGAGCAGAAAGAGCCGCTGCTGATGTATTTCCAGTAAAGTGATGCAATTCCTCACCCTTACGAAGGGGCTGACAAGGGAGTTGCAGGGGTGCGAATTGAAGAGTGAGAGATGGCTGTATTGAAGATTTGGGGGAGAGATGCATAGGAAGCTTGCAGGCTACGTTTGCCAAGTATTGGATTTGTCCTCACTAATGATGTAACATATCAGTAATACCTTATTTAATCTTCCGTTTCCTGGACTTCCTCCTGCGAAACTTTACCTTATCCAAGTAAGTTACTTAGAAATTTAGACCTCTAAAATAAGAATTCAGTGGCCGCGCGGTCTAAGGCGAAGGTCTGGGGTTGCTCGCTTGCCGAGATTGAGGGTTCGAATCCCACCGGGGCATGGACGTTTGTCTGTTGTGAGTGTCAAGTATTGACGGGTAGAGGTCTCTGCGACGGGCTGATCACTCGTCCAGGGAAGTCCTACCGACAGAGGTGCGTCGTTGTGTGAGATCTAGAAACCTCGTGAATGAGGAGGCCCTGGCCCAGTGGGGGCTCTCGCGCCATAAACAAGGAAAATAAATAAGGATCTTTGTAAATAACCAACTCGACGCACAATTCTTTTCCTTATATTTGATTATTACAGTTTGCTCCATGTTTCGAGCAACCAAGTGCTCATCATCAGGAGAGTCAATTGTATCAATACGACCTCTGGTATATGTCACTGTATGTAGGTGACCGTGTGGTATGCAGGTTTAGATTCAACAGGTTCCATCTAAACCTGCATACCACACGGTCACCTACATACAGTGACACATAGCAGAGGTCGTATTGATACAATTGACTCTCCTGATGATGAGCACTTGGTTGCTCGAAACATCTAGAGAATTGGAATGAACAAATATAAGGAAAAGAATTGTGCGTCAAGTTGGTTATTTACAAAGATTTTAATAAGATGCACGGTCAACAAAATATAAAAAAATGATTCATTTTTACCCCCACTCATATGAACACACTTCATAATGAAGTGTGATAATGTAAAATTTCCTTAACTATGAACATCTTTGTGATTTAATAATTCGGTAACATTTTCCTCGGATTCATTTTTCAAGACACAAATACGGATTTGTTACAACACCAGATTATGAAGAATCTCTAGAAAATATCGGTATGTACCCTAACCGATCCTAAATTAAAACTCAAGACAGACAATATGCGTATAAACGTAACGATAAGGCGCGCTCACGTACCCAATATTGGAGTCGAAAAGAAGTATTATATATTCTGAGTGTGCGTCTGTAGCCTTAATTATCCATCACGCATTGCGCATGTGCAGTACCATACAGTCACTTGTGGCCTGTCTAGCCGTACTACCTGTATTTCTTTCCACAATATCCCATAAAAGGGAAACAGTCATTTAACACAAAATGTGTATTTTAATATTCCCTACCAATATTGTCTGAAATATTTCTCATCCTCAGAAGAAGTGAACGTGCCATCATAGACGTACAGTACGCAGGTCCTCATGTAAAATGTCCATTACTCTTGTCAGATTTTAATGACTCTTGAATTTTCTCAACAGATTTTCGAAAAGTACTCGAATATCAAATTTCATGAAAATCCATTCGGTCTGACACGAGTTGTTCCATACAGAGGAAGAGAAATGATGCTATAGTCACTTCTCGCAATTATGTGAAAGCACCAAACAATGCACACAGGCAAGGTCAGGTTTAGTTCACTTTAACTGAAGCCTCTAAAGAAGGAATTTAATCAGAAGATCGTATAACCGCGCTGTAAATACAATGGGTGTAGGATACAAAAAACAATCATCTTACTTTGTATAGGAAAAAAACGCGGTTTGTTCGAAATTCGTAAGGAACATGCAAATGTACTGTGTACTTTGTGTTAGATCATGTGTTCGGTATAGGTACCGGGGGAATTGAAAGGGTTTGATTTGTTGCCATAAATAAAGGAAAAATTGAAAAACATTTACACACCGTCCAATATAAAAACTAGTCACGACAGCTGAAGCTGAAGGAGTAAAATGAAATACTGTTAACCGCCAAACAATTAAAAGTTATCAAATCACCCGCATATAAGCTTAGGTGAGGTGTTTTAAAATACGCAGATCCTGAAATTAATGTGGGTTTTCGGTTATGAAAGTTATAATTTTCCACTGGAGAATTTAGTTATTTTATTCATAACTTAACAAGCTATTATAGACAAAATGGAAAAAGACCTTTGAAGAGAATATCAGTCGGGACCGAAATAAGTCTATTAAGGCCTAAATTGTGACGCATGATGATGATCATGATGTACGTCGGACTCTCAAAGCAAATGTCGGGAAGTTATTAAATTTGGCCAGTACCGCTCCGTTCCACACAATTTCCATTTCATTAGGCACTATCGCCTTGTCACTCACCGCTGTAAGCTAAGGGTTACTGACAGCGTCGTTAAATATGGGTACAAATTATCAAACTAACGTCTGTCAAACAAAAACCTCATATTTTTCTCAGTAAATCAAATGGATGCACCACACAGTAGAAGAAAGTTGTTGTAGGATATTTGCCAAGATAAACGAAAATTATCATAAATAAAGTACGCGTGTTCCTTTCCCCATAATTACAGAACACACTGTAGTCCACAATGGAGGGCTTACGTTTCACTAAACATGTAATTGGGAATCCAGCCGTGAGCCGGAATTTCCCGCTCAAAGCAGATAAGATCGGTCCAACACAGGCACAGACCCACATATACACCATAATATATTGCAACAAATTTAACTAACACTTTCACCGTATATAATTTACAGTATACACATATCGTATTACACTTTAAAGTCCTAAGTCTGCACGCACGCACACACACACATCACTGGACCAGTACTAGGAAATGGGAGAAGTGCAATCAAACAATGATAACACAAGGCGCCCATAAATTCTTCCTATCAATAATTAATAGCTTTTGAAGTTTGAAATATCAAAAATGTAGTTTATGTGGGTCAGCGTAGCAAAGAGTCATTACAAAAGTTTTAACTCTGACATTTTGTTGTATCAATAATAAAAATTTTACAGTGTGACGTAGTCTAAACTGCTTAAAACTTACCACCAATTTAGAGGTCTATATGGTGCCAAATTACGGGGGAAAAAGTGTAATTTGCAAAACTCTTATACAGTTATCGACTTACGTAAGGGTCCCATCCCTGAATATTTTATGTAACCCTAAATACACGTAAGTCAGAATTAACCCTACCATTACTTATCACACCTCATTGGCTATTTGTACGGTTTTACAATGTCTGTGTAAATGTCTAAAACATTATTTCTATTGGTTCCTTTCACACACACACACAAGGTAAAATATATTTGATTATTACAATTTTAATAATCAATAATAACCATATAGTATATACAATATTAACTGAAATATAAATAATTGATAATAATTTTACGTCAGACAGTTTAAGTATGTCGCATATTACATGACCTGTGAACTGCCTGTGCCAGTTTAATTATCACACGAACTAACGCACTTACATAAAATTTCACATTAAAAAGTTTAAAATCGTTCCAACATGTTTCGATCCTAAAATCATCCTCAGGGAGCTACGTTGTTCCTTGCTAAAGTCATTTTAAAAACACTCATTAATTAATTCCCTTATATTAATAGGGTGCTGTGGCAGCATGTCGTGTTGTGTAAGGGTACGTGGTTGAGAATGCGCCTGACTATGGGTGTGCGTAGTGTGTTACGTTGCGAGAGATGGTGTGATAATTCAAGTGATTCTATAAAATGGAAGGTGCAACAATAAAGATGTCTGTGCCAGATTAAAACTAGTGTTCTATTCATATTTGCAATATACTGCATGTCTTTTACTGTATATTGCTGAATTTCTCATATAATTAACTTCTCAGCGATTTTTTTTTAACTGCGAGTTATTGGATCAGAGTTTACGTCATTGCACTGAAAGAAAACACGAATATCTCAAGCTATTTAAAACGGCTAATGTTATTTTTACCTTCTCACTTTCTTACCAGAAATAAGTAACCTACAGCGTCAGTAGTTCCTAAAACAAACCATTCTTACCTCCACAACATATGTTTAACCTTTTAAAGCCTACTGGTTACGTGATGCACCAACAGGTTTAACATTCAACAACTGTACGCTCTGCCCACACTGTATTTATGTGTTTTGTATTTATCTGAGAACAAACAGCGACT
>Ga0123355_10002654_pt1 | contig 25398 bp, 20 predicted proteins | sample TergutEmb28metaG_3_FD_89872 | JGI IMG/M metagenome (GOLD analysis project Ga0123355, IMG submission 89872) | Embiratermes neotenicus P1 segment gut microbial communities from Petit-Saut dam, French Guiana - Emb289 P1 | ecosystem: Host-associated > Arthropoda: Insects > Digestive system > Gut ...
ATTCTATTCGCTTCGGCAATTGCCAAAAGCGATTCCGTATTAGGACGAGAAGGACGCAAATCAAAGGGCAACCCTCCAATATTGCATGATTGATGAATGAATACTGTAACAGCCTCTGTCAGCGATAAGCCGTATTGTGCATAAACGGTTTCTGCTGTTTTTTTTACTTCTGGGTTAAGTCGGATATCTAAGCTCGCTGTTTTTGTCAACTCAAGCCCTCCTTTTGCCTATATTTTAACGCATATCGTTTACAAATGCAACCAAATTGGCTATTGCTTTAGCTTGTTAATACTTTTACACGGCTACTTAATGTTAGCAGTGTAAAAGTTTGAGCCTATGTTCAAGTATGACAAGGGCGTGCATGGTACGAATGTAATCAATAGGGCATGTTCCTGGATAACCATAAATTTATTCAATGGAACTTTAAAAATGGAACGAAAAAAGCCCAGAGAATCCGTATTCTCTGGGCTTTTGCAATTGTATCAAAGGCGATGGCGATACCCCGGTTTTTGCGTTGATTTTGATACAATGCGCTTGCGCATCAAAATCAATAGCAAAACACCCCTTTTACTTCCCTACCAACCAAAAAGCATATCCATAACAGCTTCTTCCAAGCGTTCAAGCAACTCATCGGCCCAGCGGTCGATACCAACAAAACTACTTGGGAACTGAATATCCGACGTTGCGCGAGACTCAATTTCTAGTGAAGCATCACCCAAATCGTCAAATGTCAAACGGAAACCACCGTTGTCGTCAAGCTGGAACACGCCGCCAGTCGAGCCGCTGTCATATCCCCAGCGAGTTGTATATTCTTCAAACGACAATGTGAAAGAACCGCTGTTAGAGTTCCAAACAGATGCGAATGTCATGCTTTCCTCATGGTCGGAGAAGCGTAGCGCATTGGTGTATCTACCGTTGTCTTCCTCAATTGTCCAAAGGGCGTAGCCATTTACTTCCACTTCGCCGTTTGTTAAAACGGTAAACTCTGCACGCCAATCGTCCAAGGCGGTTGTGCCCATGTCTAGCACAAACTGAATGCCCGCTTCCGTTTCGCCCATGTCAACTTCAAATTCTAATTCAAACTCTAGGCGGTTTAGGCGGTTGCGGCTGCCTACATATAGCACCAGCGTAATATCGCAAACAAGCTCTTCTTCCACCATACGTACAGCATTGCGCACCTCGCGCACTATTTCGCGGAAAGACATAAAGCCCATTTCATTTATAGCATCGCGCACATTTTCATCATTTTCAAAAACTTCGAACAAATTCCATAGCAGTTGAACAACATCTGCCTCGTCGAAATTAAACTCTACGCGGGTGATACCGCTTTCGCGACTAGAAGAGTAGTCACTGTTTACCACAAAGTCGCGGATTGCGTTCATATAATCGCGTACCTCATACCAAGCATCGCCGCCGTCGGCATAGGCAAGCAACGCTTCTTCCATAGACTCTACAAAGTCTACAATGACGTCAATCATCATCCAGTCAAGTCCCATTTCCCGGGCAAAAGGCGGGAAATCTTCGCCAAAAGTGGCAAAGGCAAAACCGTAGAACTGGCTGTCAAGTATATCTGAACGAACTACCACATATTGTGGGTTAACCATAAGTTCCACGTCAAACGCAATGCCATCAAAGTCAAAATCAAGCACAAACGAACTGGCATTTTGAGCACTGTCGCTTTGCATTGTTAAGTCAAGAGCAATGCTTTCCCAGCGGGTAGTATAGTCGAAGCGCACAATTGTTGTGCCGTCTTCCAAGTTATTAACCAAACGCTCAATCGCGTAAAATGGCGATGTTTGCAAGCGAGTTTGCACCTCGCCACCGAAGTTGCCCAGTGCGCGCTGTGCGGTAATAAGCGGCTGGACACGGCTGAACATCATAAACGCCGCAAGTAGTAATACACCCAACACCAACGGGGTAGCAACCTTCCAAGCCCAGTTACCACGCGGCTTTGCGTCTTGCATAAACCGGAAACCGCAACTTTCGCAAGTATTATTTTCGGCAGCAATAAGCGTACCGCAGGTACATAGTTTACCTTCCATTATATATCCTCCTAAATTTAAGCGCGCTTCGCGCGTAAAATATGTAATGGGGCTGCCAAAACAGCCCCGCTACGCTAATATTTATCAGCCATCTACTCTCTTCATATGGCGGATAAGGTCGATAAGTTTGCATGAATAGCCATACTCGTTATCGTACCAAGACACCAATTTAACAAAGTTGTCGTTTAGGCTAATGCCAGCTTTTGCATCAAAAATGCTGGTGCAGCTTTCACCGATAAAGTCGGTAGAAACAACTTCATCTTCGGTGTATGCCAAAATGCCTTTAAGTTCGCCTTCGGCTGCTTTTTTAATTGCGGCTTTAATATCTTCATAGGAAGCAGGCTTGGCAAGGCGCACGGTAAGGTCAACAACGGACACGTTAATTGTAGGAACGCGGAACGCCATGCCTGTTAGTTTGCCTTTTAGCTCTGGAATTACAAGGCCAACAGCCCTTGCAGCACCTGTGCTTGATGGGATAATGTTTGCTGCTGCCGCACGGCCGCCGCGCCAGTCTTTTGCAGAAGGGCCGTCAACTGTTTTTTGTGTTGCAGTTGTTGCGTGTACTGTTGTCATAAGGCCTTCGGAAATGCCAAAATTATCGTTGATAACTTTTGCCAAAGGTGCTAGACAGTTGGTTGTACAGCTTGCGTTGGAAACAATTGTCATGTCAGATGTGTATTTCTCGTGGTTTACGCCCATTACAAATGTTGGGGTAACGTCGTCCTTTGCCGGTGCGGAGAAGATAACTTTTTTCGCGCCAGACTGCAAATAACCTTGTGCAGACTCCTGTGTTAGGAAAACGCCTGTACATTCTAGTGCGTACTCTACGCCATCGGCTTTCCAGCCAATGTCTTTAGGGTCGCGCTCGTTGTAAAGTGAAATTTCTTTGCCGTTTACAACAAGTTTGCCATTTTTCGCCTCTACTGTGCCGGGGAAACGACCATGGGTAGAGTCATACTTTAGCATGTAAACCATGTAGTCTAAATCGATAAAGGGGTCGTTGATGGCAACAACTTGCACATCATTACATGTTACTGCATAGCGCAGTGCTAGGCGGCCAATGCGCCCAAATCCGTTAATACCTACTTTTACCATTGGTATCTCCTGCTTTCTATAGGTGTTAATTGCACACAAAGTTAGTGTAACATAAGCAAAAAAAAAATTCAACTGGTTGGATCTGGTTACCAGTTGAATTTTGCAAAGCACGAAATGCGCGGCCTCTAGCCGCTTAGATTCCAGTTGAAAATTGCAAGACACGAAATGCGCGGGGTAACGCATTCAAGCCATGTACATATAATAATATGGGAAGAGGGTGGCGATGTGTTTAGAAGAAAACGCTTAACAGGGCTAATTTGTTTCTTTTTGGGTGTGGGCATGATTATACAGTTTATGATGCCCGCTTGGGGTTTTCTAATTGCGTCTGCCTTGATTATTATGGGGTTTTGGTACGTTTTTGCACGTTAAATATCATGTGCTTCGCCCTACAGAAACAAGCCCCCTGCCCCCGCAATGGGGGCATTTTTCTTCCAATATATGCGAAAGGGGCAGCCGCCGCTTGGGGCGCGCAATTTGCACAATGCCCAATTCACTCATATTAAATATTTCCGGGTTTAAGCGGTCACGCTTAGCTTCTTTTCTTAATGCGTCAGTTACTGCGGCTTTATCATCCTGCCGCGATAGACTTATAAAGTCGATAATTATTATCCCGCCTAAGTTGCGTAAAATTATCTGATTAACTATTGCGGCAACCGCTTCCATGTTTGTAGCCAGCACTGTTTCGCGGTAGTTGTCGGCGGCGGCGCTTGCGCCGGTGTTTACGTCAATTACGGCGCAGGCTTCGGTTTGCTCGATTGTAATAAATCCGCCACCGGGCAAGGGCACAATTTTTTCCAACGCCGCACGAGTTTGCTTTTTTATGCCCCGGGTGTGGAAAAGTTTGCCCTCTTCATGGGAATGACGGGTCACGTTTTGTGCACGTGATTTGATTGCCTCGTAAAATTCGTCAGTGCCGGACACGATAATTTCGTCCACGTTTGTTGCAAAATCGCTCAGTAACGCCTCAATATTATCAGTTATCTTTGGGTGAAGCACCGCAGGCGGCAGAGCGAACTCGGCTTTTTGTAGCGTTTCTTCATATATAGTGCGAAGTTTTTCAATTTCCGCTGCCAGGTCTTCCGCGCTCGCACCCTCTGCACTGGTGCGCACTATCGCGCCGTAGCCTTTGGGCAACAATTTTCGCACAGCGTTTTTTAGGCGGCGGGTTTCCTTTTCGTCACTTATTTTATGGGAAACACCCACCTCACCCGGCGGGTGTTGGTGCAAAATAACCAACCGCCCTTTTACGCTAATGTCGTGGCTTACATACGCGCCTTTACTGGAAGTCGCATCTTTTTGCACCTGGACAAGCAGCGGTTGGCCGTGCTTTAGGCCGTGGTTAGCCGCAAGGTTAGCAAAAGCGTTTTTGCCAGGCCCGATGTATATAAAGGCGAAATTCCCAGGCATTATATTGCGAATACGCCCCACGATTATTTGCCCAACACGGGACGTGGCGGCATTTTTTTCGACAACAAGCTCTGCAAGGCGGTCGCCATCCATAAGGGCTAAGCGGGTTATGTCCTCGTTTTGGTCTATGAGCAGTGTCATAGTGCCACTAATTTGCCGTCGTTATCCTGGCCGTATAATTCCAAGCGAGTCATATCAGAAACGCAGGGTTTTTCCCCTTCAAACAGCAGGTTTGTAACCAGAGTAGGATTTAGAAAACGAGAACTGCCCGCCGAAAGGCGCAAAAATAGGCCACCATCTTCCAGACGAATGTCTATAATATCCTGGCGGATATCTGTGTTCTTCACACCGCTTTTTGTTTTTTTAGGGATTACCAGCGTTTCAGCAGACAAAATTTCATTCACCTTCATCTGCAAACTTTCACAATCGCCAACAGCCCCTACAAAGTAATCCGCAACCATAGTAGCAGCCGCGGCTGGTTTACCCACAGCTTTATAAGCCTGCAATATTTGCAACCCTTCCGGCGCAACCGCATTTACAGCCACACAAATCTCCTCAAACAACATCTCCTGGGTAAGCGTAATATCCACATAATCATGCACACTAGCCATACCCAGCGGCAACGGCAACGCAAATGAAATTATCTGATGAGGGTTAAACCCCTGGGAATACGCAATCGGCAACCCCGACCGACGAATAGTTTGCATAAAAACCCGCAAAAAATCCAAATGGCCGATAAAACGCAATGTGCCAGTTTTCGTAAAACGTAGGCGCAATTTATTTTCCATTGTTTAATTCCTTCCATTCGTCCACCAACAGGCCGTGAATGTTTTCCCCTTGTAGTTTTAGCATTTCACACCACATCCCGCGCAAGAATCCCTACAATTTGGCGTGGTTAATCCCTCTTTCGACTTCTCCCATTCGCGTGCCAAAAATTTCTTTGTCACGCCCATGTCCACAAAATCCCATGGCAATTTCTCATCTACAAGCCGCTCTCTGTGGGTATAAAACTCTGCCGTCACGCCCACATCTTCAAAAGCCGCTTGCCAAATATCCATATTAAAATGGTCACTCCAGCCATCAAACAGCGCGCCGCGCTTATACGCCGCCTCAATAACCGCGCCAATCTTGCGGTCGCCACGTGCAATAACGCCCTCCACTTGTGCGGTCTTCGCGTCGTGGTAACGATACGTAACCCGCTTGTTGCGCACCGAAGCCTTCACATCTTTTTGCATACGAATAAACTCGGCTGGGTCAACCTGCGCCGCCCACTGGAACGGCGTAAATGGCTTTGGCACAAAACATGCCGTGCTAACGGACACACTAACAGGCCGCCTGCGCTCCTCATATGTGAGACGATAATATGCGTCAACTACAGCGTCGCACAACTTTACAATAGCTTCCATGTCCTCTGCTGTTTCACCCGGCAGGCCAGCCATAAAATACAATTTTATCTTGTCAAAACCCGATAAAAACGCGCGGTAGCAACCTTCCAAAATTTCTTCTTCCGTCAAATTCTTATTGATAATATCGCGCATACGCTGGCTACCCGCCTCGGGTGCAACCGTAAGAGAAGACTTGCGCACGGCCTGTACCTTTGCCAAAGTATCAATCGCGTCCAATCGCGTAGATGGCAGGGAAATATTAACTCGCTTTTGCGCAGTAATTTCAAGCAACTCGTCCACCAGCGCGGCAAAATTACTATAGTCACAAGCACTAAGGGAAAGCAACGATACCTCGTCATAGCCAGTAGCGGCCAGCAATTTTTCTGCCTGCCCCAACAACTCATCCACACCACGCTCCCGCATTGGGCGATAAATATACCCAGCCTGGCAAAAGCGACAGCCACGCATACAACCTCGCGCAAGTTCCAATACCGCCCGATTGTGCACAGATTCCGCAAGCGGCGTAATTAACGTGTTCGGGAAAAAACCAAGTTCTGGTACAAATGCGCGTTTTACCATAACAGGCGCGTGTTCGCAGTTTGGCACAAAATCCGCTAGTGTACCGTCTGCGTTATACGACACATCATAAAACGCAGGCACATACACCCCAGGGATATCTGCAATGCTTTGCAAAAACTCTCGCTTGCTTTGCCCCTTGTCATATCTGTCCAACACTTCATCCAAACTGCCCTCGCCGTCGCCAATGTAAAAAAAGTCCACAAAATCCGCCATTGGCTCGGGATTAACAGCGCACGGCCCGCCCGCACATATAATAGGAAAATTCTCGTCCCTATCCTTCGCGTGCAAGGGAATACCCGCCAAGTCCAGCATGGCCAAAATATTTGTGTATGACATTTCAAATTGCAAGGTAAAGCCCAAGAAGTCAAATTTTTTCAAATCGTCGCCACTCTCTATGGCAAACAGTGGGCTTTGGGTGGCACGCAAATGGTCAACCATATCTAACCAAGGCATAAAAACCCGCTCGCAAAAAGTGTCTTCCCGCCTATTTAGCAGAAAATACAGTATTTGCAAACCCAAATGGCTCATGCCAATTTCATACACATCCGGGAAGCAGAAAGCAAACCGCTTCGTGGCTGGGGTGATTTCCTTTTGCACCGCGTTAACCTCGCCGCCAGTATAGCGCGCAGGTTTTTGCATTTTTAATAATTCCGCTGGTTTCATATTACTGCCTCCTCTTTCTCTCGCCGACGCATATCCGCACGTTCAAACAACACAATAACTCCAACAATCACAAACAATCCAAGGCTTGCTATAAACGGTATCCGCCGGTTCAAATCCGACAACTGTCCCGCCAAAATTGCAAATGGGCTGGCCACACCCAGCATAATCGCCATCATCATGGCTCTAATCCGCGCCCGTTCCGCCGGGTCTACATTATTGTATACAAGCGCGTCTCGCCGTGGCATAAACAGGGCAACTGCACAAGCGTCTATCGCAGTAAACATCAATAGTGGGAACAACACCCCCGCCGGTGTAAGCAGCAACAAAACATATCCGACCGTATACATACCCAACCCGGCAAACATAACCATATAAATAGGAAAACGATCCAGTATTCGCTGAAACACCAGGAAAAACACCAGCATAATAGCCCCACGCAAAACGGGAAACCACGCCATATAAGCCTCGGGTATCCCCAAATCCTGGGTCACATAAAGGGAGAAAAAGCCCGCAGCTATAAACTGAATATGCACAACAATTATCAATACTAAAACACGCCGGGTGGCTCGTGTAGCAAAAATTTGCCTAAGCACACGGGTGTACTCCCCAACCAGCGTAGAAATAGGTACACCCTTTGTCTCCTGCAAACGCACAACACCCTGTCGCGTTTCCGTGGCATAATAAATATGTATGCAAAATTTTGCCGTCATCAGCACAGCCGAAATTACAAACAACACACGCATAACAAGCACAAGGTCAAATCGGGCAATAAAAAATATGGATATAGGCGCAAAAAAAACAGCAACACTGCCGGCAATGTACACCCAGTTAAACAGTTGCACAATTTTTGTAGGCTCTTCGTCTTCCACCAATAGGCATTCCCAGGCGTTTGCGCCAATTGGCCACAGGCCATTAAAAATGGCTGCAACCAAAAACCATCTAAAATCCTGGGCAAAAGCCCAAATTAAACATGGTATTGTCCAGGCCAAATGATCCCATATAATGTTGGTTTTGCGTCGCCCAAACTTGTCCGTTAAAACGCCGCTAAAAACGCTGGCCACCATTTGCACGACCAAGCTAACCGCCACTAAAATTCCAATATAATTATCCCGCACCCCAAGGCTGTACTGAAACAACACAAAAAATGGGATATACAAATTATGTGGTATACCCCATAGTGGCTCGGTAAAAACCGCGTAGCGCGGGTTGCCCTTTAGGGCAAAAAGTGGTGTAAATACTTGCTTTATCATTACGGCATCGAATCCTCATCATATTCATTATACTCGCCGTCTTCATACTGGGGCTCGTAATAACTATCGTAGTCGTCATCGTAACCATCCCAATAGTAATGGTCATATGGTTCGTCTTCTTCTGCGTCCAATACAGCAGGTTCGTGTATCTGCACCTGTAGTGTTGGCGGGTTTTGGGCGAGTATCGTGCCCTCTGGCAGGTCTACCATTAGAGTAACAGTGTGCACACCAATTGCGCGGTTGCGCAAGTCCAATTCCAGGGTAATATCGCCGGCCTGCATTAAATCAAGTTGTGTGCTTGGGCCGCTTACCCTAACGGTAATATTCAGCCCTGTCGTTATTACATCGTAAATCACACCCATGCCAAACACACGAATGTCGTCCTGGGGAATGGAAAATACACGCTCGATAATTGGCTCAATCCCAACAATGGCAGCAACACCCGACTCTTGGTCTGTCGCCAAAAACACCCCCGTTGGCAGCAAATCGTTAAGGTCAATCCGCTCTACAAAACTTTCGCTCCGTCCATCTAAATCAACTTCCACTAAAATGTAGTCATAGGCGTTCAAGTTTGTGGCTGCACCCGTTACAGATATTTGACGGGGCTCGATATCAATTTCTTCCACTGCAAAACCTGCTGCTGGATACCCCACGCCAACAATTTCAATTGGCCATGTAACAATAGGCCACACAGGCACGATTGCGGTGGTTTCCGTTACACTAAGCTGAAAGTAATCGGTTATGTCGTTGCCGGCAAAATCCAATACTTCCAGCCGAAGGTTAGGCAGCTCGGCATCGTAGTTTATACCCCAAATATCCACAGTAACTTGCACTTTTTCCACTCGCGCAACATTGGTGCGCGTTCCCGTAACAGTTACGGCATTATTTGCAAGGCGAATTGCCCGCAACTCCAGCCCAGAGTCCACATCACCTACGACATTGGGCTCTACAGAAAAAACCTGGTTAGTTATAACATCCAACTCAACCTCTATAAAACTTGGACGAATAAAAATATGCTCGAAACCTGTGTACAGGTTAACACTCACGTCCAGCCGCACCGTTTGCGGGCCATCTGCCGCCATTATTGCAGCCAAGTCTATTGCCCTAAAATCTACGCTTGGCACAATCATTTGCGCTTGCCGCGCGGCAGAAGCAGCAGTTAACATATCCAAATCATTCCGTGGAGCACGTACCCCAACGTGAATCAACTCAACCAGTGCATCTGGGTTCAACAGATACAAATTTTCATTGGCCAAAATCTCAATATTGTGGTGCTCAAGTGCTATGTTAACCGAACTGTTCTGTGTGGGATTAAACATATATGTGCCAACAAACCAAAGCAAAAAAGCCAGCGCACCAGCTAGCAATTTCCAATAGAAATCTGAAAAAATCCCAGATACAATCCGTTTTATCATGGCGTCGGCCTCCCTTAAAGATTGTGCGCGCGTTTCGTACTACGCTACTTACGTTTAAAGTCTAAGCGCGCTTGCGCGCGCGTTTTGTACTACGCTACTTACGTTTAAACAGGGTAAATCTAGTTTTTTCAGGTTCTCCCCACATTAACATATCCCTAATTTGTGTGTCAGTTACATCGCGGGTTATCTGGCCGTTCACTACAAGGGAAATTATGCCCGTTTCTTCACTAACCACAACTACCCTCGCGTCAGAAACTTCGCTTACACCAATGGCGGCGCGGTGGCGCGTGCCAAGGTTAGCGTCAATATCTTCTGCCGAAAGGGGAAGTATGCACGAGGCGGAACTTATTCTATTTTGTCGTATGATAACCGCACCGTCATGTAGCGGCGCGTTTTTTTCAAATACATTAAGTAAAAGCTGGGCAGAAACCTGGGCGTCAAGTGCAGTGCCCCGCTCTTCATGCTCAGAAATATCTACGTCTTGTTCCAGTACAATTATTGCACCTGTTTGGGCTTCGGACATCAATCGCACTGCCCGAACAATTTCGTCCACTACATGTACGGCAGAATGTACCTTTTGCTCTGCTTCATTTTTTATGAAAAGATACTGCCCACGCCCCAATTGGTCTAAAGCCTTGCGCAACTCTGGTTGGAACAAAATAACCACCACCACCAGCCCAAGGCCAATGGTGTTACTAACTATCCACTGCACCGTTGCCAAATTCAAAACCTGGGCCAAAAATGCCAAAATGGCAATGAAAATAATACCCTTGAATAATGTCCAGGCCTGGGTGCGTCTTATCCATTTTAAAATATGATACAAAACCACGGCTACAATGAAAATATCCAGCAATTGCAACAACCCAAATACAGGGGTTACAAACACAGGCAAATTAGTTATTTCCACCAGCCAGTCTCGTAGGGAGGTTAGCATGTTTTACTCCTCATCTTGCGGGGGCGGTGCGGGTCTTGTGCGTCTAACAGGCATATTTTCCAAACCCTCGCCGGGTGGAATTGGGCGGCGTCTTGGTCTTTCCCTGTAGGCTTGCTCTTCGCCGTCATGGGCATCGGGTATTTCCCGTGTCGGGCGGCGGCGCACCGCAGGCGGTTCATCTGGGTTCGCACGCGGTAAACGGCCTGTGCCCTGTGCCGGTTCTGTATGTGGCAGACGGCCAGTGTGTCCGGTAGGGGCTGGGCGTGGTCTCCTTGTTGTTTCCTGGCGCGGTCTGTCTTCATCTGCTCGAATACGTTTTACAACCCTCTTAGACTTTGTAAGCACTACCTTTGGTACAATTCTTACATGGTAGAAATTATCATCGTCTTCAAACTGCACAGACTCTGCTCGTTGATAGTCCAAAATAGAGTCAAAACAACGTACTATCCAGGCAATTACACCGCACAGAATTGTCATTACAATTACCATGCCCATTTCAACCGTTGCGCCATCAATCATTGCTGTAACAATAAAGCCAAATATGTTCATAAGGCAACCTAGCCCAATGGCAATTTCCTTAGCAAAGTCGATGGATAGGCGGCTTACAAAATGCACAAGCACCACAACCATGGCAAAAACAACGGCAATAAACAGCCAATCCTGGGTTACGGTTAAGCTGTGCATTAGCGTTTCATACACCACAGAAAACGCCTCTGGTAGCTCCGTAAGCAGGTCGGCAATTTCAAGATCCGCCATACCAGCCGCCGCAGAGTGTGTATGTTGCATTATACCAAATAAGCCAGAAATTTGCGCGTTAATAAACACCCCTAATGTAATGGGAATAATTACCGTGATTGGGAAATACAAACCAGCCAATATGGGTATAAGAAATGGCACATTAAAATGGTAAGCCATTATCGTTAAAATAATTACGATAGACTCCTTGGGCGCCATACGTACATAAAATATGAAGACGAACAGCAAGAACACCATTACCGCAATGGCAATTTCCAAGTTAACGGAAAACTGCGCTACAATACTAAAAATAACCAATAGCCATCCCATGTTTGCAGGCATAACAGTAAATAATAGCGCGAAAAGCACATTTAGTAACAGTGGAGTTTCTTCCATAAAAACGGCAATTGTCGCATGGGGGTAGCCAATGTTTGCAATGGCAGAGAACATAAATAAAGCCAACAAAAACTTGAGTATTGGCAAAATAAAGGCCTCGAACCGTTTATAAAATTTAACTAATATCTCGCGTACTAACAGAATCTGTTCCATGGCGTGTCTCCGAGTCCCTTCTATGGATATGTGCCTCTTCCCGCGCTTCTATTTTCTCAAGCTGGCGAATTAACACGTTGTAGCCATCCAGTCTTTTTTGTATCAGATAATACTCTCTCGTGCCTTTTATCGTACCAATTAGCGAAAACAAGGCCAATAATGCCACCAAAAAAATCATGGAAGCAGTAAGATATTGCCGCACGTCCATTTGCAAAATGTCTGCGCCATCTAACAAAAACACGCGCCCCCAATACAGCGCAAGCATTAAAAAACCTGCAATACCAACAGCAAAGCGTGTGCCAAGATTTTTTTTGTAGATATAATCGTGGCGGAAATACTCGCTTGCGGCACGGTCTGCACCAGCCTCGTGCTTGTCGTACAGGGCCAGTTTTGTCATAGTCACTATTTTTTGCCTATTTATCATTACGCACTGCCCTTTCTGTGAAATCGAACAAACATTTGCATCATATACTTGATTATCTTATCATTATTGCTTATTAAATGTCTATAGAAATTGCTTAATACTTTATTCATACTAATTTCAATTCGAAACATCGACAAGGATATTTTTTTCCGCCGGCTTTAGGGCGGAAAACAAATGTGCTTGGCGATGCTTGAGAATGGAATTAGTATCACATAAAAATTCAACAATTTGCATGAAGGATTTTGCACAAACTCGTCGAAAATAACAATTGTGGCAGTAAAATTAACTGGACACTAAGCGGCGAAGCCGCGCATTTCGTAGAGACCAATTTTCAACTGGTAACCAGATCCAACCAGTTGAAATAATTTAGGAGGTATTTCATGCGCTATCCAGAAGAAACTGTGCAAGAAGTTACCGCCCTAAACGATATTGTAAACGTAGTGCAAAGCTACGTGCAGCTTTCACCCCGCTCTGGCAATCACTTCGGCCTATGCCCATTTCATAATGAAAAATCTCCGTCTTTTTCCGTGAACCAATCCAAGCAAATTTTTTACTGCTTTGGCTGTAATGTGGGCGGTAGCGTTATTACCTTTGTAATGAAAATCGAAAACCTTGATTTTGTTGGCGCGCTAAAGCTGCTGGCAGACAGAGTAAATTACAAATTGCCGGAAAAAGAAGAAACCCACCAAGCAAAGGAGCAGCGAGCCGCACGAGAACTGGCCACAGAACTTAACAAAAAAGCAGCCAGGTTCTTTTATGACCATTTGTATAGCGAAGCACAAGATGCCATAAACGCACGTACTTATTTGCAAGAGCGCGGCGTGTCACCAGCCCTTGCAAAACGGTTTGGACTGGGTCTTTCCCCCAACGCATGGGACGGGCTTATGGACAACTTGGCCGAATATTCTCCTGCCCAATTGGCAAGTGCAGGCCTTGCCACCCAAAACCGAAACGACGCCACCCGCTACTATGACCGCTTCCGCTCACGTTTAATGTTCCCAATAATCGACCAGCGCAACCGCGTTGTAGGCTTTGGCGGAAGAATTATGGCCTCCCAAGACGGAGAAAAGCAGGGACAAAGCGCGCTTGCGCGCGCGTTTCGTGGAGACCAATTACCTAGGCAAGAAGCAAAATACGTTAACACCCCAGAAACCGCGCTTTTTCATAAATCGGACAACCTATACGGCCTTAACCTGGCAAGAAAATCACGCAAAACCGAACTAATTATAGTTGAAGGATATATGGACGTACTTACCATGCATCAAGCGGGTTTTACTAACACCGTTGGTGTACTGGGCACAGCACTTAACGATTCCCACTGCCGCTTGTTAAAAAACGCAGGCTGCACCGCCGTTGTGCTAATGCTCGATGGTGATGAAGCTGGGCTACGCGCCACCCTGCGTGCCATCGCACCCCTTACAAAAGCTGGAATAAAAATAAAGGTTTTAAACATTTCCAACCACGGCACAGCCAAAGACCCTGACGAATACTTGCAAAAAAACAGTACCCGCGCATTGCAGGAGTTAATCCATGCCGCGCCAAGCCACATCGCATTCCAAGTAAGCCTTTTTGAGGACAAGCATGACATGGACAGTGTAGATGGCCGCGTGGCCTTCACCCAAGAGGCGGCAGCACTGCTGGCAACATTACCAAGTGCAATAGAAACAGAAGCATACACGGCAGAGGTTGCAAAAACCAGCGGCATTTCGCAATCTGCCATAGCAATGGAAGTGGCCAAACAAAAGGGCATTCTGCCAAGTGCAAACGTCGGCAATAATGCCCCAATAATGCGCCCGCGCCGCCGTATTCAACAGGAAAATATAGGCGTAAAAAAAGCTCGGGAGGCACTGCTTCACCTGCTATTTACAAATCCAAAAGCCGCCAGTGCATTACAAAACAGTGGCTATATAAATGAAGCACAAATTGGCGGCGGCATTTACGCCGAATTATTGCGCCTTGCATATAAAAACGCAACTGATGGCAAGCAAATGAGCGCATCTGACATAATTGCCCACTTCGAAGGTGAACTTGACCACGGGGCTATAACTGAAATATATATAGACTCCGCCCAGTATGAAAGTAGGCAAGCTACAGAAAAAGCCTTAAACGAAACTGCCTTTATAATTAAACGCGCCTGGGCACTAAACGAGATGGAAAATGCTAAAAACGACCAACAAACCCTGCAAAATCTAGGTTTTATGGTAAGAAACATACCCGCACTTAGTATATAAGAATGCGGGATGGTTAAAATATTACATGAAATAAGAAGGGAATGGTGCTGTTGAAACCGTTCGAAGATCCGCATTTAATGGCTCATTTGGAAGAACTGGTGGCTCTTGGTAAAAAGAACAAGAATATCCTCACCCATAAAGAAATTATGGACTTTTTTGGGGATATCGACCTAGACCCCGACCAAATGGGCAAGGCCTATGAATGGATTGAAGGCCACGGCATTGAAATACCAAGCGGCATGGAAGCCGATCTAGACCTGGACAAGGACAAAGAACTTGACCTTTCCACCGTCGAAGGCTCAATAAACATAGACGACCATGTACGTATGTACCTGAAAGAAATCGGCAAAGTGCCTCTACTTTCAGGCAACGAGGAAATTGAGCTGGCCAAACTGATGGAAGAAGGCGACGAGGAAGCAAAGCAAAGGCTTGCCGAGGCAAACCTTAGACTTGTTGTATCCATTGCCAAGCGTTATGTAGGCCGCGGCATGGCCTTTTTGGATCTTATCCAAGAGGGCAATCTGGGGCTTATTAAGGCTGTAGAAAAATTTGACTACAAAAAGGGCTACAAATTCAGCACATACGCCACATGGTGGATACGCCAGGCTATCACCCGCGCCATTGCCGACCAGGCGCGTACTATTCGCATACCCGTGCATATGGTTGAGACGATAAATAAGCTAATCCGCGTTTCGCGCCAGCTTTTGCAGGAACTTGGCCGCGACCCCACGCCCGACGAGCTTGCGAAGGAAATGCAAATGCCAGCCGACAAGGTGCGTGATATCCTAAAAATCGGGCAAGACCCTGTTTCGCTGGAAACACCAATTGGCGAAGAGGAAGACAGTCACCTAGGCGACTTTATACCCGATGACGATATCCCCGCCCCTGCCGAGGCCGCGGCTTTCACATTACTGAAAGAGCAGTTAATGGACGTGCTGGACACCTTAACCGAACGGGAAGAAAAGGTGCTACGCCTACGCTTCGGCCTGGATGATGGCCGCGCCCGCACATTGGAAGAAGTGGGCAAGGAGTTTAACGTAACCCGCGAACGCATAAGGCAAATTGAAGCGAAGGCCTTGCGTAAATTGCGCCATCCGTCCCGCAGTAAAAAATTGAAGGATTATTTGGACTAAATGCTGACGCCGCGCTTACAAACCGTGCTGGAGCTAATTACCCAGTGCGAAACACTGGCCGACATCGGCACAGACCATGCATATCTACCCATCGAGGCCGTGGGGATGGGATTGTGCAAAAAAGCCATAGCCTGCGATGTTAACAAAGGCCCGCTGGAAATTGCCGCAGCTAATATACACGCCGCCGGGTTTCCCGATACAATTGAAACCCGCCTGGGCGACGGCATAAAGCCACTGGGCGAAAACGAGGCCGATTGCATAGCAATCTGCGGCATGGGCGGCGCGCTCATAATAAAGATACTCGAACAAGATTTGCCCAAAGCCCGCCACGCAAAGCTGATTTTACAGCCCCAATACAGCCAAGAACGGCTACGCCGCTACCTGCACTCTGCCAATTTTACCTTCTCCGAAGAACTGGTAGCAGAAAATTCCCGCTACTACACAATCCTATGCGCCACGTACACAGGGGTCGCGCAAGCCTATACAAATTCAGAATATTTTATAGGAAAACTAGGCCATAGCCCCGTTTTCCCGCAATACTTACAGCATTTACAATACAAAATATCCCGGTACATACAGCAGATTACAGACACCGCCACCCGGGAAAAAGCAGAAGAGCAGTTACGATGGATTGAATATGAAAGGAGTTCCTCATGATTTACAAACCATTCAAAGACAAAAAGCTCTCATCTCTAGGCTTTGGCGCAATGCGCCTGCCTGCGACCGCGCCTGGTTACGGCGCGCCAATAGACTACCCAAAAGCCAAGGAAATGCTGGAACACGCCTACCACAGCGGCATAAACTATTACGACACATCCTACTTCTACCATAATGGCGACTCTGAACGCTTTTTGGGCGAAACAATGAGCCAGTTCCCCCGGGACAGTTGGTACTTAGCCAGTAAAATGCCCGGCAATCTAATGCGTTATGAAAACGGCAAGCTGGAAGTCTCTGGCACACCATTCGCCAACCCAAAAGCTGTTTTCGAGTTCCAACTTAACCGCTGCGGCGTTGAATATTTCGACTTTTTTATGCTGCACAACGTGTCGGAAGGCACATACGGCATTTACACAAATGAAGAGCTGGGCATTATCGAAGCAGTGCTGGAAGAAAAGAAAAATGGCCGCATAAAACACCTGGGCATTTCCAGCCATGGCCGACATGGCACCATCGACAAATTCTTAAACTATGTAAAAAGCCGCGGCATAAACGACTTCGAGTTCGTCATGATACAGCAAAACTACATGGACTGGACTCTGCAAGAAGCCGCTAAAAAGCAAGAGGTAATAACACGCCACGGTCTTTCCGTTTTCGTAATGGAGCCTTTACGCGGCGGTCGTCTGGCCAGCCTAGCACCACCTGCCAATGCCATATTAAAGGAAGCAAGGCCAGAACTTTCCCATGCTGCGTGGGCATTAAAATTTTTGCAAACCCTAGATAACACCCCTGTTGTGCTAAGCGGTATGTCTTCCATGGACCAGTTATGTGAAAATATCGAAATTTTCTCCAAAAACGAGCCGCTAACACTGGCAGAAGTGGATACCTTGCAAAAAGTGCTGGAAACCATGGTAGACACTCTGCCATGCACAAACTGCGGTTACTGTATGGAAGAATGCCCCCAAGCCCTGGATATCCCCACATTACTTACCATGTATGACGAAGCTAAGTTTGACATGGGCTGGTTTTTGCAAGCCGCGCTACGTGCACTGGGCGAAGGAAAAAAACCCGGCGACTGCATAGGCTGCGGCAAGTGCAACCCTCTTTGCCCACAGAATATTGATATAGTGGAGGCCCTGGAAAAATTCAGCGGTATGTTAAAATAATGGTCACGCTACAGTGGCTAATCGACAAAATGCAGGCCTGGGCACCGGAAAACACAGCAGAAGATTTCGACAATGTTGGCCTTCTGCTGGGCGACCGCACCAAACCCGTAAAAAAAGTGCTAGTAGCCCTAGACGCCACCGACGCCGTAATACAGGAAGCGATTGAAAATAACTTTGACGCAATAATCACCCATCACCCGCTAACTTACCAGCCACTTAAAAAAATTACAGCCTGCGACCCAATTGGTCGAAAATTGCTTACACTGGCCAAAAATAACATAAGCCTATACGCCGCCCATACAAACCTAGATAAAGCCCACGGCGGTGTAAACGATGTGCTGGCAAGTATTTTAGAAATTGAAAACTGCGCGCCCATGGCGGCAGACAAAAACGACAATTCCATAGGCATTGGCCGCATTGGCGAACTGCCTAATGAAAAAACCCTAGCCCAACTTGCCGAATATGTAAAAGAAAAACTAGCCCTGCCAAACATTCGATATAGCGGCAACCTTTCAGCAAAAATAAAAAAAATCGCATTATGCGGTGGTAGCGGAATGGGTTTTTGGCAAGCGGCGCGTGATGCAGATTGCGACGTGTACATTACAGGGGATGTAAAATACAGCGATGCATTGCAGGTTCTCGACTGCGGCATGACAATTTTGGATATAACCCACTACAGTGGGGAGAATATTATAGTGGAAGCTATCGTAAAAAAATTAAATGCCTGTGCTATAAATGAAGGAATGGACGTAGCGTTTACTGCAACGGACATAAATGGTCAAATTTTCTTCACGATGTAAAATAATTGGTTTTGTTCCAATCACATTACAGTATTATTAAAATTATATTGCACAAAATATAATCGCAAGGGAGAGATAACTCTTTCCCATGCGATTATTTTTTATCAGGGGGAAATATCATATGAAATGGAAACAAGTTGCAGCAGCCGCGCTTATTACAGGCATGGTAGCAATCACAGGCTGTTCTTCTAATCTACCGGAAACTAACCAGGGCAACCGCAATGGCCAGCGCGTTGCCGACGCAGTAAACCGTCGCGAAGATACCTACCGCACAACATCTAACCGTCTTGGTATGACAGAAAACAACTATGGCTACAACAATGGCAGATATGCCAAAGAAAGAAGCACAGACGGCATACTAGGCCGTACAACACGTGGCATTCGCCGCGCAGCAGATAACGTAACCGGCGCAGTAAGGGGAACCGGTGGCAGCACGTATCGCTACCACAAAAACACACATGGCCGCTACAATAACTATAACGGCACACCTCGCCACTACACACAAAATGGCAACTATAAACGTTCTTTTAACCGTTCGCTAAACCTTGGCCGTCCACAAGGCCGCATTGGCAATACCTACCGTTACGGCAACCACCCAGCATATGCCTACGGCATAAACCATGCAACACCAGAACTTGGTTATGACATGGGTGTTTCTGTTACACAGCAAGCAGCAGTAAGTAACGCAATTGCACCTAACCGCGCAATAAACACTTCAAACACTTCAAACCGCGCAGTTCCAACCCGTAATGTAAAGAACACAACAGAAAAAACCGAAACAAAAGTTATCGACACAAAACGTAGTGCAAAACAAGACAAAACAAAAGCACATAACACCCCAGCAGCAGAACGCACAACACGCGGCACAGCACCAAAACTAACTATTGACCACACAAAAGTTGGCCCACGCAGCTACCCGGCCAGCGTAACCGTACCTTTTCAAGTTGCACCAGAAATCACACTTAACCACAGAGCACATAGCAGGGCAGCAAATCCTGCAAACAAACGCCACACCATGAGCCTTAATGAAAAGCGCGTTAGCAAAGTACCAAAGCCCGAGCGCACAGTACCAGTATTCGATAGCGACGACAGCACAGCATTCTTTCGCAAAAAAGTTGAACCAACACAACCACAGCCAAACGTTCCAGTGCAACCAGTAAGCATGGACTATGAATTAAATAACGACTTTGGCTATGACGATTACAGCGGCAGCATAATTCATAGCGCAAATATAATTCTCGAAAACTTACAACAAAACACAACGCCAAACCCTACTCCTAGCCCAGCACCAACACCCGTTCCTTCACGCAGTCTTCCTACACAACGGGCAATGAAATAGATAGAAGTAAAATTTCAACCGGTTCGAAATTCGAACCGGTTGATTTTAAATTTTCAACACATTTTCCTGCGTAAGTGTTATACTATCCCCAGAGAGGATAGTGAAATTTTGCAAAAATTAAACCAAAAAACCGACCGCGCAATAGCCGTTTTTGTTCTTACCGAAGTGCTGGAAACAGGCGCATACGCAAACATTGCCCTACGCCGCGCCCTGGCCGATAATGATATAGACCCACGGGCACGTGCCTTTGTCACAGATTTAGTTAACGAAACCCTGCGCAACCTTATACAAATCGACGGCATCATTGCCAAATTTTCAAACACTCCCCTGGATAAAATGAAGCCTTTTATATTAGACTTGCTGCGTATTTCTATTTGCCAGATAAAGTTTATGGAAAAAATACCCGACCGCGCCGCTGTAAACGAGGCCGTTGTACTTACCAAGCAGTTCGGCTACAAAAATCTAGCCCCATTTATGAATGGTGTCCTGCGCAATATTACCCGTGACATATCAAGTAAGAGTGACATACAAAGCGACGCTATAAAATTCTCCTACCCAAAATGGCTTTTGCAGAAACTGCCTGCATGGCTGGGGAGCGAACAGGCGACACAAAATTTTTTGGAAAACAGCCATCGCCCGCCGCCAGTAATTGCTATCGCCAATTTGCATAAAATCGATGGGGCAAGCCTTGTAAATGAATTTAAAAATGAAGGCATTGACGCGAACCAAATCGACAACACTCCATTTATTATACTACGCCAGCCTGGCGACATTACTCGCCTTTCTACCTACAAAAGTGGATTATTTTTTATTATGGACCCTGGCGCATATCATGCGGTTGAAGCGATTGCACCAAAACAGGGCGATACTATAATAGACCTATGCGCAGCACCAGGGGGCAAAACCTTCGCTATGGCAGGGCTTATGCAAAACACTGGCAAAATCATGGCATTCGATATTCACCCACATAGGGTGGAACTTATAAACCAAACAAAAAAACGGCTTGGCCTGTCCAATATTTTTGCAAAAACCTGGGACGCAACAGTGCTTGACCCCGCATTAGTTGGTACGGCAGACGCGGTGCTGCTGGACGCGCCATGTACAGGGTTCGGCACAATTCGCAAGCACCCGGAAATTAAATACCGCCGCACATTACATGACATACTTGACATGGCCGCATTGCAAAAAAATATGCTTAACATTGCGGCACAATATGTAAAACCAGGTGGTAAACTCGTGTACTGCACCTGTACCATAACAACAGAAGAAAATGGCGCAAACATAAGAAATTTCCTACACAACAACCCAAATTTCACATCTGAAAGCGAAGTGCAACTGCTGCCAACCCATACATCTGACGCTTTTTACATCTCGTTAACAAGAAAGTCCTTGTAAGACAGCACAAAATCAACTATAATAAAGTTTGAAATTGTAGACAATCTACGATTGACTCGTGCAAAGGGGTGCATTATGTACGCAGCTGGCCTTACCGACATAGGAAGAGTCCGTGAACAAAATCAGGATAGAGTATTTTGCTCGCCCGAGCCTTTTGGCCCTTTGCCCAATTTATTTATTGTCGCAGATGGCATGGGCGGCCATAATGCGGGCGAGGTAGCCAGTATGGAAGCTATAAATCACATGACAGATTACTTGCGCAACTATAATATGCCCCATCTTGTACAGCCCGACAATTATCTGGATTTATTGGTTACAGCAATACAAATAGCAAACAAGGCAGTATGTCGTATGGCCGCTACAAAAAAACAATATAAAGGCATGGGCACCACCATGACAGCATGCGTTGTTACAGATGAAAAACTGATACTTGCCCATGTAGGCGACAGCCGAGCATATGCGATTTCCCCAAGTGCAATAACTAAACTAACCACCGACCACACATATGTAAGCCAAATGTTAAACTCTGGCCAAATAACGGCAGAGGAGGCCGAAAACCACCCACAGCGGCATGTTATCACCCGTGTTTTGGGTGTGGAGCATCCGCCTTTTGAAGTGGACGGGCTGGTTCTGCCGCTGGGTGACACTGCTACAGTTTTACTATGTTCCGATGGACTAAGCAACATGATGGACGACCAAAAAATTAAAGAAATTGCCGAATGCGTAGGTTTTGTCGAGCACCGCACCAGATTCTTGATAGATGAAGCAAATGAGCGGGGCGGCCATGACAATATTTCTGCCATTTTAATAGATGTGAAGAGGTGACTCGATTGAGACTGGAAGCCGGAATACTGGTTGCCGACCGTTATGAAGTAGAACGTGTAATAGGCTCTGGCGGCATGAGTGTTGTGTACAAAGCCTACGATATAAAACTGGACAGGTCTGTTACACTAAAAGTTTTAAAAGAAGAGTATCTTGCAATGGGTGATGTGGCAGAGCGTTTCCCGGAAGAAGCTCGCGCCGCGGCAGCACTCAACCACCAAAACATTGTAAGCATATTCGACTTTGGGCGTGACGGCGACATTGTATACATTGTCTTACAATATGTAGATGGCGCGTCTCTTAAAGAATTGATAACCAAGCGCGCCCCTTTTGACAACGATATTATTTTGGACGCAGCTATACAAGTTGCCGAAGGCCTTGCCGAAGCCCATCGCGGGGGCATTGTTCACCGAGATATAAAGCCGCAAAATATTCTAATTACCAGACAAAGCGTGGTAAAGGTAACGGACTTTGGTATTGCTCGGGTGGCAAAATCGGACACTTTAACTGGCGGCAGCGGCAGCATGGGCAGTGTCCACTATTCCTCACCAGAGCAAGCACGCAACGGCTACCTAGACCACACAACCGATGTATATTCCCTTGGTGTTTGCATGTATGAAATGGCTACAGGCAGGCTTCCTTTCGATGGCGAAACGGAAGTTTCTGTTGCCATGTGCCATATAAACAACGAGTTCCCGAATATTTTAAACTACAACCCCAAGTTATCGGAAAGTATTGTTCAAATAATTGCCAAAGCAACTGAAAAGTCGTCGTCCATGCGCTATCAAACAGTGGAAAGCATGATTGCCGACCTAAAACGCGCCCAGCACGACGACAGCGGCGAGTTTATTTTAGACGAAATTACCGAGACACCATATATCGCGCCACCTCCTGCCAGGCCTGAAAACCCACAACGGGATATGCGTCAAAAAGCCCGTAACGCGTTCCTTAGTGACAACGATACCAACCCAGACGACGATATCGACTACGACAACTACGATTATGACGATAACGAGCCTATTAGAAGTGACAAAGCTGCCGTTTGGGGCGGCATTCTGCTTGGTCTTATTGTAGTGGCTGTGGCATCTGTTATTGTCATTATGTTTGTTTTGCCACGTGTAACTGGTGGCATGGGTTTGCGTGGTCAAAACATTGTGTTCCCCCCCAATATTGTTGGCCTGTCTTTGCAAGACGCTGAACATCTGGCACAGGATCTTGGGCTGTATATATACGTCCAATATCGCGAGTATTCAGACATCCACCCGGAAAATTATATTATTGCGCAAGTGCAAATGCCCAACTATCGCGGTCTTACAGCAGGCGATAATGTTATGGTAATCGTCAGTCAAGGGCCTGAAGAAGTATATGTATACACCATGCCCGACCTAAGCGGCATGGATATTACAATGGCCGAAACTCTACTGTCTGCCCTTACCATTACCCTGCGTATAGAGCTGGAATTTAGCGATACTATCGAGCATGATACCGTTATGAGCCAGTCCCCTGCGCCAGATACAGCCCTGCGCGCAGGGGATGAAATTATGTTGAGGGTTTCTGCAGGTGCAGACACAGGGCAATCCATTGTTCCGCGCCTAATAGGCCGTACGGAAGCCGAAGCATTGGAACTTTTGCGCGACGCCATGCTTATAGCTGGTATACGCACCTCGCAGGAAAGCACCACCTACCCTGCTGGTACAATCATTATGCAAGACCCACTACCAGATGAACTGATATACAGGGAATCCATTGTAAGCTATACCGTAAGCACAGGCCCGCCCGCAGCGGATACCGCTCCACCGGCAGAAGAGCCACAACAAGAAACACCACCCGCAGAAGAGCCACCTCCTCCGCCGCAGGCTGAAGAAGAGCCGCCGCCACAAATTGAAACACCACCAGCTGAAGAGCCCCCTCTTCCACCAGCCGAAGAAGAACCGCCACCTGAAGAAGATCCGCCAATTATTATAGAGCCTGACCCCGCACCACCAACCCCAACCACTCGCGCCATTACTGTCCAACCCTGGGAATTTGGCGAAGGGGTGGAAATGGTACTGTTACACATAATGCGCCAACAACCCGGCGGTGTAGCACAAGTGGCCGATATAATAAGCGTATCCGTAAACAATTTCCCATTCACCCACAACGTAACCGACATTGGGCAAGTCACATTCACCGTTATATCCGCCGCAGACGACATGGTACGTGGCACATTTGATTTGAATTTTGATGATTAGAAATAAAGGATGGTCTATATCGAATATGATGGCATAATCGTAAAAGGCGTAGGTGGCGCGTATGTAGTGCTTGCAACTGATGGCAAGCACTACACCTGCACCCCTCGCGGAATTTTTCGCAACCGTAATACTACGCCACTTATTGGCGACTATGTTGCTATTTCTGTTACCGACCAGGTGAAAGAATTGGCAACGCTGCACACAATCAAGCCCCGCAAAAACCAGTTGCGCCGTCCGCCTGTCGCAAATATCGACCAGGCGATAATTACTGTGTCTACGGCCCAGCCCAGTTTTAACGCGGGGCTTTTAGATAGGTTTTTGGTGTTGGTTGCGCTGGAAGATATACCTGTGCTAGTTTGTGTGAATAAAACAGATATGGAAAGCAATGTCGATGAATTTGCAACCTACGCAAACGCTGGTTATCCGCTGGTGTATACATCTGCCGAGACGAGTGACGGATTGCAAGCGTTGCGGGAGAAGATGGCCGGCAAGATAAATGTTTTTGCAGGGCCAAGCGGTGTGGGTAAATCCAGCCTTATCAATGCGCTCATGCCTAATTTGGGGCTAGCCACAGGCGAACTTAGTGCGAAGCTGGGGCGCGGTAAGCATACCACTAGGCATAGTGAAATATTTCCGCTGGGCGAAAAACCGGCGGATGGATATTGTGTAGATACGCCAGGGTTTACGTCGTTGGATGTGGAAATTCCCAAGCAGGAGTTAGGTTCGCTTTTTCTTGAGTTTCGAGAGTTCTCGCCGCTGTGTCGTTTTAGCAACTGCCTTCACGTGAAGGAGAAGGACTGCGCTGTAAAGGACGCGGTTGGGCAGGAGATATCCACGCAAAGGTATGAGAGTTATGTGAAGATGGTGCAGGGGCAGTCTAAGTTTTAATCGGACATTTGCCTAGGAAAATGTCTTAGAATGATTCATCGTGACTTGCACTTACATCTACGATATACTCTATTCAAGTCAAAGGCACACCGCCTATGCACTATCATAACCTCCCGCAAGCGATAAATTGCAGCTCAATCCCTACGCTTTTGCCGGATTTTTGATACCTGCATATTTGTTGTCACCATTTGGCTTAGCCCGGAAGAGAAATGCTCTGCTAACAGTAATGACCAAACCCAGCCGCCATGTAACACGCGC
>Ga0123355_10002655_pt1 | contig 25397 bp, 13 predicted proteins | sample TergutEmb28metaG_3_FD_89872 | JGI IMG/M metagenome (GOLD analysis project Ga0123355, IMG submission 89872) | Embiratermes neotenicus P1 segment gut microbial communities from Petit-Saut dam, French Guiana - Emb289 P1 | ecosystem: Host-associated > Arthropoda: Insects > Digestive system > Gut ...
GATAGTGCTTAGACTTCGTCAGCCCGCCAAGAGAGACGCACCACCCTATTCATGGCTGGTGGTGGGGGGGGGGGGGGGGGGGGGGGGAGGAAAGAAAAAGACTACGTATAGCCAATGCACTTCATAAAGAGGGGCTATCATATCTCCCTCGTCCTCCTCCCCCACCTGCATACGTAGTAACAGTTACCATCAAGCTGCAAATGGAGGCCAAGTTCAATCCAACACTCAGACCGGTTTCTCTGACGTGTGTTAGTCGTGGTTTTCCTCGGAATTTTCAGAGGAACTGGAAAGGTGAAACTATCGTTACTGAGAACTTAGAACAGTGCGCGATATTTTGCACTAAATCGCTCAACATACCGAGTAGACCAGCGTCTACTTGCCGTGACATGCTGACATCAACATGGCCCTTAACGTTTTACGTTCCCACACACCGCAAAGTAGTTTTAACCAATAAATAAACACACATCGACGTTTTGCACGCTTTAGGATCGCTATGGCACGTACATACTACTTTCCGTTACAGTGCCCACATCTAAGAAAAAGACAAACTGCGCTCCCTCCGGGTTTAATTTCTCCAAATTTCGAATTAAATATGTCAGTCAGGCGCTTAACAGGTTTATCGGTATGGTTTTGCTTTGTACTTTACCTGTACATTGAAAGGGAACTCCTGACACAAGCAAATAATTTTAAAATATGGACTAAACTACTGGTGGCACCGAACTGCAGGTTTTCCAATACATACGTATATAAAAGAAATGACGGTAGTTATAATTTGCAGTATTTGTCCACCAAGAAGTTCGTAATTATTAAATCATTTTTGCAGAATCCCTCTCGAAAGTCTATCAGTCCCTCACTCTACAAATTATCCGTCACTTTTAGAAACAAAGTTTAGTAACATGTCCAGATGACACAACCATTGGAGCCCAACACGAGTCGAAATGTTTCGTTCTTCATCATCTGAACCCAATTAATTGTACTTTAATATTATTCTCCCTTCTTATAAGTCTAGGCCTTCCTCGTTTACAAATAACATTCCGGTGTTTTTTTTTTTTGATAAAATTTGTATCATTAACAAATGATATTCTCAAGCATTATAGTACCTGCATTTACATATTATCTTCAGTCATCCGAAATTATTTATTTTTATTTCAATGTTTTTCAACTATGAAATATTTCTCGTAAATTCTTGAGGTTCGAAACAGCCCCATTCGTTGCTCCGAGTTTAAACTGTCTACCCCTTGACTAAGTAATTAAATATTTTTTTAATTCAGTTCATTTCGATTTACAGTGTATCGTTATATTTCCTCGTAACATGTACTGGGGTAGATAGACGCCTACGTTGTGCGACATCACCATCTCGTCACATTCTTCGCGCACAGACGACCTTAAAATAGCCAGAATTTCCAAAACAAGATACCTGTACTGACGCAATAATTTATCAAAAGCCTGCATGCAGAATAACAGTAATTATAAAGCAAACAAGGAATTATTTTCCTAGTGAGTACGAATGTCTTTCAAGTTTCAAGCGAAATCAACATAATGATCTGACTGAAAAGTTTACCAGCTATTCTGCAAAGCGTAACTTTTAAAATGGTTCCTTTGTTTCTGTGACGAAGGAAGTGGGCGTGCCCGAGGACCTGGAAGTACGTTCACGTAAACTCTTCTTTCTACTCGATGCGTGCTTACAGAATGAAAGCCAGCCCAATACGGCACTAAGAAATTTGGATCTTCTTGTATATTTTCATACACTTTGGCCACCAAAAATTAGTACCAGGAAGGGAAAAGAAATGACCTCACGATCGTTGAACCAGGTCACGCGCCGGTCATCAATCCACAGCAGCAGCGCATGGAGTTGACCCATTAGACCTACCAAGGCCATTTCACACTTTTATATTCCAGCAACTTACTTAATGAGGTCCTCTTCCCAGCAGCTCCACCTGTTGTTCAGTACCACTTCTCAGTTTTGAGCAACACACACATATTCACATTCACAGAATAGTATAACCAATAACTTCAATGGCGCTTGCCAGTCTTCTGTGATTCACTGTTTATGTAAACTAAACTTTAAAAACAAATTTAAACGAGGACCAGATATGGAATAACAAGTTCTTGTGGTTGAAGTCCTATTTCACAAAACGGACGTAATCAGATTGAGCTACTTTACTAGCAGGCCCTACTGTTGGTGCCCTGACCGGTTTGCGCGCGCGGCGGGCATTGACTCTGCACAGGCATGCACACTGCCTCACTTCTCCACGGCAAATGCTGCCTTGTCTCTGGAAGACTGAACACGATCGCTCGCCCAGTTGCGGTAGACTGCCGGCCGGTAGGACCCGGCGCGCTGCTTCGCGTCTGTCTCAAGGCCTCTCTGACTCGAACCTCGGCCGCGACCTCACATTGGGATATGAAGACGACCGAATGCGTGGTGGAGGGAGGGAAGGTATAACTTTGTACGATACATCTAGATTAGTGAGCGGGCAGAGTAGGAGAGAGCAATACAAGGAATAAACAAGCAAAACTCAGTTCCCGCACACGCATAGGAAATGTTTGAGCGGGAGAAAAGAACATAGGTATTACGTGGAACAGTCAAATGGGCAGTGCACTGGTAAATGGGTTCGTCCATTATGAGGGATGGAAGTCAATTTCAATCGGGATAGAAGTGACTGCGTACGTGAGAGACTCACCAGAAAATGACGTTTAAAAATTATTGGACTATTCGCACCGACTATACAAGCTTTCTAGATACCAGTTCACCAAATTACTGTACACAGACATAACAATGTCAACGCTAAGTATGGACAAGACCGTTTATGTAAGCAAGGATTTGACGGGAAGACAATATAAAAGCTAATCAAAAATTGGAATATAAAGGTCTGGACAAGAATCGTCTTCCTCAAGATAGGGTCTTCTAGTGATTGCCTGTTGTGAACACGGTTTCATAACGTGGAGCAAATATCTTGGCTAGCAGAAGCGATTACTAGCTTGTAAAGAAAGTGTTAGTTACGGGCACAATATCTCACACCAGCGGTTCCAAAACCTATCCAGTATGAGAGCCCATTCTTAGTCTAACCAAATTTTTGTGAGCCTCCAAATATTACTAACTGTACAATTAGGCTTCATTAATTCAGGCCATGCTTAATAACAAAGAACTATTACAATCTCAAATCCAGTAACTGGAGAGCACGCCTAACGACGACTATAGTGGTCGTACCGCACCGCTAACCTCTAAACGTTGCATTTTATATATTTATTCAAAAAATATAGGTACTGAATATTTTAAACATGGTATATATTCTCCGTTTTTTCCTCTTCAAAATGTAGTTTGTTTCATAAATCTAGCGTATTTGGTTCCTGTATTATTCACATTTTATATACAGGTGTGCTAAAATTAAAAAAATAATTCCGGCGCCAAAAGGTTAAGGAACTAGAGAAAACTGCCATACTGGTCGCTGAACACATCTCCGGACAGTAGTAGTGCAAAAGGACAAAATGTTTATCAAGAAAAGCATCATTATACACAGTACAACATATTGTTAAGTGGACCAGGATATGTCAGTCGGTAGAGCGATTCGCTAAGGGCTGGAAGGTCGGAGGGATCGAATCCCGGTGAAGGAGAGATTTTCCGCACCAGTCCAGAACGGCCCTGGGGTCCACCTAACCTCTTATACAATGGGTACCGGGGTCTTTCCCCTGGGGTAAAGCGGTCGAGGCGTGGCGTTAACCACCCACCCCATCTATCGCCGAGGTTACAGAAAGAGTAGCGCTATACCTGTACTCCCCCTCTGGGCCATAGTGGCCTGCTCTAGGGTGAAATTTACTTGTACCTTTAACGTAAATTGTAACCAAAGAATAGCTGCAATATTACATGTCCTAGAAACATGGTTTATTGCAGGTATATAATTGTAAATATTCTGCATAAAGTAACTAATAATAATAATAATAATAATAATAATAATAATAAGTAACTGCTGGGAAAGCGAAGTTGTTTCATACAAAGTTACGAGAATTCTCGTGGCTAGTCGAATAACCCTGCGGGTCTCCAGGCTTCTGCGGTCCACGGGTTGGTAACCATTTATCTAAACGCTGATTGGTGTTCGCAAGGTTCTAAATGATGCATTAGCCTTTGAAGACTAAGTCAGATTAAGAGTCACGCTACGACTGACGGTCAGTCAGCCTTCGTATCAAACTTTTCTTAAGCATATTACCAATCCAGTTTTGAAATTTAATTCTTTACATTCATGGGCGCCATCTTTGAAGAGACATCGGGTCTGTCCTTTGCCAGAAGTCACAGTATTTTTCAGTTAGATATCAATAAATCAATCAGTGATTTAACTGAGTAAAACTGTACAGAAGACTGCGTCTTCTAATGTAGCACACACACACAAATACTTGTTGACAGTTTGGCTGTGTGTGTGTGTGTGTGCGTGTGTGTGTGTGTGTGTGTGTGTGTGTGTTTGTGTACATTCGAACCCGGTTATAACGACACTGGCTTCAGCCATAACTAGTCTATAGCGCCATACGTTCTGTGATACCAATTAATGCACCGTCGTTAACCATAATACTATAGTAATCGATTAGAAAAACACTTGTTTATAACGACACAATATATTAGTCCCTTTCATGACGTTATAACCGGGTTCGACTGCATATCTTGTATTTATAGTGTTAGACACTCTCGCCAGTGTTCAGTATAAACATGACATCTCTCTCAGTCCAGGCCCTGTACAGCAGACTGTACGTATGGCAAGGAACAAAAGGAACAAAACATCAGGAGTACAGCAACAAGAGGGGAGGAGACCGGAGAACGAACAAATTTTTTTTATATATATATAACGAAGGAACAATCATTGTAAATACCAATTGTAAAAAGCATGTAGTATTACTAACAAATAATGTAATGGAGCGTGCCAATAAATATATTAAAAAAAAAATACGTATGGCGAGGCAGTGTAGTCACTTCGAACGGCCGTAAGCTTGAAAGCCACAAATTTTAAGCCCGTATTTTCTGTGTTGGACTCCTCCTTGTCAAATGTAGTCTACATTTTATTTTTCATAATTATGTATGAATTTAGCTTTTTACTTATATTTTTTTTATTAAATTACACACGAGCGAAATTTTGAAAGCCGCAAGACAATGGCGGATTTGTGCCTTCGCGAGTTGTAAATCGTACGAAGAACCTTGTTTTTCGGGCGCTGCAAATCCGAAAGATTGGTTATCTGCCGTAAATTTCCAAACGAAGCAGGCATAAATCACTACAGACCGAATGAGTGTTGCTTTATAGATGGTTAGGTGAATGTTAGTGTTTAATCCCTCATTTTGAAGAAGGAACAGTTTGCAGTACATGTTCAGGATTCCTTGGTTTCGAACGCTTCTATCAGGATCCTCCATGCAATCTTTCTTTCAAATATTAAGCTGACATATTCCGTGCGGCATACAACGAGAACATTCCAAAGACGAGACGCCTTCGATCCAAGTCTAGGAGATAAACGGTAGCCTAAGCCTTACCTTCATTGACTTAAATCTTCTACAGCTTACATCACGTCTTTAACGCGGTAAGTTGCGCTCTAATGCTGAGAACATACCCCTCTCTGAGTCCTGTGGCGTGAATATAGGTATCATCTGCAAAGAGAGGCTATATATGTACTGGTGTTTGGGAAATATCGTTTGGGTACAGACAGCACAAGAGAGGAATCAGGACGGAATGCTGTGGTAGGAAGTCCACGCGTGGACTTTTTCCTTCCATCGAAATACTGAATTTTCTTTTGGATAGGAAAAGCAAATAAGCCTAACTGCACCGAAAGAAAATTGCAATTTTGACAATTTTTGCAGCAAACCAGAATGCCATCTGGTGTCAAAAGCTTTATCGATATTCCAGAAGATCGAAACCGCAGCTAAGTTCCGGTTAAATTGAGGGTTAGGCTGTCCGTAAGTCTCACTTGGACATTTGCTTTCCACAGTGTACCTTTAGGCTATTTTGTAAAGTAACATTCTCAAATAGTTTACTTGTCATGAACAAGAGATTAGTGAGACGCACATCTTCAGTAAATTTGGTGTCCTTCGAATACGTTGGAAAATCTGATAGCCGAAAGCAGTGACTAAAATACTTGTGTGAGATGCAGCACTTCTTCTTAGAGGGTGATTGAGACATATGTTTGAACGGACTAGTCCGCGGGCCGTTCTTGGGTTTAGCGACTTCATTAGTTTTAGTGGACCACGAGGTCTGAATAATGGGGGCTTGTGTCCACGGAGCAACACCTCTACCTCCACCTCTCCCCCCACGTGTCTTCGTAGAGTAGATGGGAACAACTTTAGCATTAACTTTAACTTGATATTTACCTTATGATTAAGAACTATAACATGTTCAGTATGTGACAAAACTTGATGTGAAGGAAATGCTTCGATGAGTTTAAATGTTCTGGTCAGACTAAAATCGAAGATTTTCTCTTCTGGTTTGTTAAGTCGGGAAGTTTGTAGATGCTAACCATTAATTTATACAGCTCATTTTCAAATTGCACGAAGGGGAAATAAACTAACAGATCAGTGTATACATGGAACTCTTATGTAAGGAAAAAGGAAAAATTTCGGTACATTTGAATAAAAATCCAATAATTAACCTATTTATAATTTCGAAAAAAGCAATTTTTGATGAGTGATAAATTTGAATGTTGTGATATCAATTGAGCTGAGTTTACTAGCAACGTAGACTATAATACTGTTTCTAAATTTCAATAACGAGAGACTTATTTATTAAGGAAAATGACAACAAAGTTACTAACAGTTTTAAGCTGTTCTTACATAATCAGTAACTGAAGTGGCGTAGGTAAAGAACGGTTACACGCAAATATAAAACTTAATTTTAAAAACTATTAGTTACAATAGAAAAAGACAAATAATGAAAAGGTAATAATTGTTGATACTTTCACGGTTTGCAGGCTTCGTATAGTGTGTGTTAGTCAGTGTAACATTTATTCTGATTTGCAGTTGATTACATAGAGCTACAGCAATATGTACTATTAAAGAGCGTGGAACAAGTTTAAGTCAATTCTGAAACTTGTTTAACAACATTTTTACATTTCAAGTTATCAAATTTTATGCACAAAACAGAACGGAGTACGTACATAAACAGTTGTAAAGTTTAAATTTGAACTGAACTTTATGTTTATTGGACCGTGCATCATTGTGATAGTTGAAGAATAATAGACCAACTTGATGTTACTTGCTATTTTATTTCACGTCTTATGTGCTCAACATGTTTCGGACATTAATATATCCATCATCAGGAGCTTGCGACTATTCTATTGAATTACCACATTGGTCGTATTTTTTTTGGTTCGATGTGTGTTGGAGTTTCGGTATGGTTGGGTTGGAGTGGTATCCGTGTTGCAGGCTTCAGCCTGCAACACGGATACCACTCCATCAAGTTGGTCTTTTATTCGTCATCTATCTTAACCTGAACTGTTCACGAGGCTGTAACTGATAAATTCACAGTATTTGTCGAACACGTGGAATACATAGGGTAGTTACCCGTGTGCTTTAAATGGTCATTTGAGTGTTATGAGTCGTCTGTTTTTATTCTCTTGGTTGAGTGAGACCATGTCTCCTTGGAACTGCTGCAACTAACGGACCCATTGTCAGTCCTCGGGATGGTATACGAATGAATATGAAGCACTGGTGGAAAGAGAATTGACAGGGAAAGAGCGAAATTTTGGTTCAAAAACGTGACACTGACAGCTCCCAAACACAATAACCACATCAACTGCCTTGGGACACTGACACTGACAGCTCCCAAACATAATAACCACATCAACTGCCTTGGGACTGAACTATGCCATCCGCGGTTAGAATCCGGCTACTGATCGCCTGAGCTATGTTGCCCTCGGTTCAACATTTGGACAGCAATGTTGGGAGTAGCGGTGCCAAATACGCGGTTAGAATCCGGCGACTGATCGCCTGAGCTATGTTGCCCTCTGTTCAACATTTGGACAACAATGTTGAGAGTAGCGGTGCCAAATATGCTGTGCGGCGAATTTTCCAATACGGCCCGCAAGACCTAATGTAATTTTGTGAAGATGTTTAGGGATTGAAAAAATTCCACAGAACTGCAATAACAGATTCTCACTAACGCTTTCTCAAATATACAATTAGGAAGCCTTTGTCCTTATTATAAGTGTGTCTTATATTTCTGCCAGCAACGTTTGGTAATCCAAAGCGTAAAGAACATTGCACGTTGTAGGAAAATCCCGTCAAATCAAAGCCTTCTGCTATGCACAGAGGAATGTGTTAGTAATATGTGCCTTCGGTAAGAGTAGGTAGGCAAATCCAGAAGAAGGTAAAGGTACAGGCCTGGACAAGACTTTAGGTCCCCAGGATGCTAAGGGTCCCAGAATTTCCAGAGAATTGGAATATGAAGGTGGTAAGGTTGTCATCCCTAGGTACCGACCGCCTTTAACTCCAAAAGATATTCCTGGTACTCATTTCCGTTAGAGGCTGAGTCGACCCCAGGACCACAGTGCGGCCGGAAGGATTAAGTCAATGAAAAATTCCAGTGACCCTATCGGAAATCGAACCCGCCTCACTCCGGCTTGTAGCGCATTACCTCAACCAACAAGTATATTCAGTGCCCTAAAAATATGTTCCAGGTGCATAAATGTGCGAATTTACGTTTTTGTCTTTATTTTAATTTATTGCAGATTATCATAAACATGCCGTTCCTCGGTTTCCCATTTTCGGTCTGGTACGAAACTCAAGTAGCAGGGCTAAGCTCCAAAACTCATAACATAAGGCAAAAACCATGTTCGATTTCTCGTTTTTATTTTGTCAAATATTTATAAAACTGAAAAACAGCCTATTTCAAATATAAGTTGTAGATCTTAACACTGCAAAACATGTGCCAATTTTAGGCAGACTTCGCTTCGCTGTTTGGAAAGTTGGTAACATTTCTACTTCATCCTCATGTAGAGAAGCTATGCTGGACCGACACGAAACAAAATTAAATTTGTACAATCATTTCTTTGACAATACCATACCCAACCGCAATGCAATTAGTAACTGCAGGTACGAGACATGCGGAAAGAAGAACAAATTCGGCCGAAATATTCTGCTGCCATTTATGCGCTTGGTGTAAAGAAGTAATAAAATATGGCATTGGAATGGAAGGTAAAATTTAAGATGATATCGAAGCGAGGTGTGTGTATTTCATTGACTTCACTGGCCACATTGGACCTCGTTAGTATGGCGGAAGCGAGGGTGCGTTTAGCGGTCTGCATAGCTATCAGCATAGGGTATTGGGAACTGTAAGTGACATTTCGATTGTAATGTACAAACAGCGTGCTGTTCGTTTACCGTAGCAGAGAGCAAATAGCCTGAAGTGAGGTTGAAATTGTGCAGACACACGGAAAAATTGTGTGAAATATATGTTGAAGGGCGAACATAAAAAGGGAATGGCAGTAAGAAGCAATATTGTTGGTCAATAAATGCAATCACACAGTGACGGTACGAAGATAAGAGAGCTGGTGTTTTGGCAGTGAGAGAATGGCCAGAAATGAGATGAGAAGAGGAAATGAACCAGGGAGGGAGGCAAAGCAAGAGATAATGGGAAGGAGTGTGGGGTAGAATGGATGAGCAAGAGACAAGATCTTGTGGGAGTGAAGAACATTCTGCCAAAAGACCAGGACAAAATAAAAAGAAAGACAGAAGACGGATGTTTGCAGCTAAATAAAACGACCAACATCTCGGTGTAACTTGCCTTACAAGAAATGAGAGACGGAAATTAACAACGGTATAGACACAGACTATAGAAGACACAGAAAATGCGTACAACGAGACTGCAATAAAGGAGGACAATTAATGGATTATCTAGTGGCTGGTACCACTGGCGTATAGTCTGAGAATTCTGATTGTCACAGTAAAAGGTGTAGACTGCGGTCTCTGGAGATGTGAAATCATGCAGTCTGGTAGGTGGCCATAACACAGATCATTGTCTACCAGACCACACGGTGTTACATTCCAGACTATCATCTACTAAAGTATATGGTGTCATATCTCAGACTACCACGTAAGTCTAAGTATTGCCACATACCAGATTATCACCTACCACAACAGAAGCTGTCAAAACCCAAAAGACAGTAGTGACTGAATTAGTTGTAGGCCTATTAGGATTTCGCTTTTTAGCCACTTATTTATTATTCGGATTTTAACAGCACTGTTTCAAATCTCAAGAGTACATAATGTGACATAAAGTAAAAAGGTGGTCAAAATGGGGATTAGGTAAGGATTATGACGGGAATGTTAGTACCATACTGTCCTACAATTCAACCGAAGAGGGAGGAACTCCATAGAAATTGTCAGTCAAAATAAGAAGTAGCTCGGACAAGACATGAATCCGACACATCCCGAATACAGATCTAAGACAATCTGTTTTCATCTCCGTCCTCAAAAATAAACAGACGTGCAGCATAAGTTGCATTTTTCTCCTTGCATGAATTCCACTATCAGAAGCACCTTTCTTAACTTACTTTGTATTATGTAGGAATTTTATTTTTACGTATGTTCGTATAAATTACATAAAAAGATTCTTAACTTTTTAAAGGCTAAATATATTAAAATTATATCAAATATTCAGATTCGTCCTCGCACAGAACATGCAAAATTTCAACAAAAACCCCAATCGGATAATGCTGTTGATATCAGAATAATATGAAGTACATATACTGTGTGCGAAATATGCAGAGTTTCTGAATGCAAAAATGATGGTAAGTACAGTTGCTACTAACATTTAAAGGGTTACCTGTATTTTAGAAGTTGGACGCATAAACATGTGTCTACACGACATCAAATATCGTTTCCCACAATGTAAAATAAATGTCTGTGGAATTACATGTCACAATATTGTAAATTATGAAAAGCTACAGTTTTGTTATAACAAACTTAAATGATGTTTCGGACAATGTCCATCGTCTAGGTTGACTAGAAAAACAACGCTTAGGAGAGTGTCTGTCTCTGCATTCAGCTAGTCTCTGTCACTCTGTCTCTCTTTCTAACGACTCGAGCAAATTGGGTTGCTCCAACTGTGCTCCCTGTCTTAAGACGGAGGCAGACGAAGCCTCCAAACAGATGTGTTTTAACAAACCTACACGATAGACAACGTTCAAAATATTTCACTTTAATTATGATATACTAGTACAAGTTTTGTTGCTGGTCATCAAATACGCGCTCTAGATGAACTTCTATGAAGTTTATCGAAAACCGAAGGCAGATTTATTAGTGATGAACTTGTCTGTGAGGGTTTGAAAGTGAACATTTTATGTCAGAAAAGTCTGTAACTTGAAGCTAAAGTACATTATTTTGCTGGCACTTTTATTTCTAATGTGCTCCAGGTTAATAGATTTCCACTGCCTTCTAAACGATATAGTATATAAATAGCCAGTTTATGTGGCATCAAATTTAATCTCTCAGGTTAAATTGCCAATAGAGGATTTCATCAATTCCATTATCCAGTACACAAAAAACTACTCCTCTCTTCCTGCAGTGTAAGATCTACCCACCTACCTTTGAATTCTAACTAACCGTACTGTTTCATCATCCGCCACATCTACACCTATTCTTCTGTCATATTAAAGACACGAATTATATACATTTTTCTGTGTCCTTTAACGGTTCAAAATAATTTATCATCATCATCGTCATCATCACCCGTCACGAGTTAGGCCTTGGTAGACATGTTTCAGTTTCGTCTAATAGTCTCTTCAAAGTCTTCTGAGCCCTCTTCGTCTATTTGGTCTATAATTCAGCATTATTTTTGGCATCCTCTTGCTGTTCATTCTTGGTACATGTCGTAGCCAATTTGATTCGTATCTTCTTAGAGTCTCGTCAATTGGTCCTACTTCCAACTCTTCCCAAATTTCTTCATTCCTTTTGTGATCACAAAGGGTATACCCGACTGTTCTTCTGGTAATTTTCATATCGATCGATGTCAAATTCATTTATCCTTTTTTTTAAGGTTCCGATTTTCACTTCCATATAACAGAATGGGGAGAGCCAGTGTATTATATACTTTTATTCTTGAAAATTTCTGGACGACAGTTGGTTTAGAAGTGTTATTTATAATTCCCAGTATTTCAGAAAATTTCTTAATTTTGTTGAATATTTCCTTTTCAATTTCATAGAAAATTTCACAACTAAAATATCTAAAATTCTTTACTTGTAAACATTTGTTATCCACAACGATTTTATATCTTACTGGGTCCTGTCCTAAAAATGCCATCAAATGAATTTATAAAGTCCAATAAGTAACTGATAAAAGAAAGAATCGTCGTTCGTTTTTAATTATCAGGTAGACAAATACAGGTATGCCAGTACCACTATTCTGTCGTCTTTGAATTAAGTGCTTTCATATATACGAGGCTTTCACTGTCAGACACATTACGTATTACAGCGTCGATTCCGAGCATGTGTTGTTAAACAGTAAAACGGTCTCTATGCAAACAACAGGAGTGTAAAAGTAACTGGATATATAGCTCTACTCCTTAATCTCTGCAACTAGGCGCCCTGGCCACTCTACCCGCGAGGAAAGCAGCCCAGCCTCGTCGTAGAGATGGAGGCTGGATAGATCCCTGTGAAGGTCTCGAAGTTTTAGAGAAGAGAAAATATTTTATGCCTGCCGGGAATTGAGCCACAATTCCTCCCTCGCCCTAGCCATAGCCTAGTCGATATAACGACTACGCCATCATCCCGCATCTTCTATTTCTAAAAAAATTCCACAAGACAGAGGAAGCTGGTATATTGCAGGAAAGAAGTTCTACCCCGCAATTTTTACTAGACAAGAACACCATTACCATACAGCCGGTTCTGGACGCTAGTATATTTGTTTCCAATTTCAACTGTCAGTTATAAGCACATGATAATAATAGTTTGATGATAGTGTACAAAAGAATAAGGAAAAAAGTCTCTTTTGTCAGATAGTTAAGTGAGATTACTTTAATCATCCCGTCGCGAAGGCCGTTACCTATACAACATGCAACAAACGTAAAATATGAATATCCATAACATCAGCGGGATCCGAACCCGCGATCACAGCGGTCAAGCAGCTGCTGAACTACGCGTTAAGAGAACACGAACATCAGGATCGGCACTCTTCATGGTTAGGCTAACGAAATTCATACAAAAATTCATAATTTTATGAAAAGAGTCCTAAAGTCGATGCTCAAATAGCTGTAAGCATTTCGGACAATGAATGACGATGTTACAAGGAAACCATAGCTGTCAGCAACAGGTGTGGCTGCCTGACCGGCTAAAGAGGAAGCCCCAGCGAAAGAAGAAAGCGTATTGTCTGCTGCTGCAGGGAAGTCTAGCGGAAACCTGTCTGGAAAGGTCTTTAGGTAATTTATTGAACTCGCCTTTAACGTACACAAAAAGGAAGACTGCACACACCGACGTCTTCCAGATCACATCATCGAACCGCACTCATGCGAAGATAACCGGCGCTGTACAAATATTTACTTATTTATACCAGTCGTATTTATGTTTTTACCCCCGCTAGTACAGATGAAGGTCTGGCACCTCGCCTTTCGTTACATGGATGTTTGCCAGCAGCACGGCGGAGTTATTCGAACTGAGCTATAAAAGTGCATCTGTCCACTCGCGTTTCGTCTAAACTCGCCACGTGATTGCTGGGATTGTGCCATCAAGAAATGTTGCAGAATTAGGCGTTGTTAGCCAAAGAAAATTGATTTATTTGGCAGTATTTGTTTTGACGGATTGAGAAAAATATGTAAAATTTTAAGACGCAGTGGTGACCTTGGATTGTGTTAAATTATGACTTCCTAAATGCAGGCTCCAGGCTGTATTAAACTGCCGAATTGCGCGATGTGAACAATTAATAACAAATTAACGAACGGTTTGTACATTTGCTGATGGATGTAGAAGATCTTCGTGATTGGGTTCTACGCCGTATCAAAGGGATAGACTTTTGGCAGCAGATTTCCTTAATGAATGTCTATAGCTGTCACCGTGGCGACATGGCAATGCAGCTCTTCATACGTAAATACACGTATAGCAGTGTACGTGCTCAAGGGTAAACAACCTTGGTTATTGCTACACATTTATTTCTCAACGAAGAAGTGCTTTTCCAGCTTCTCTTGCCCAAAGCGTCCAGACCTGATCTGGAGTCCGTCCAGCCTTATATTCATAGGATGCGTGCAGCGTTTTCTCCGTGGGTAAAGCGGTAGGGTCGTGAAGTTAAACACTCATCTCCACCTAGGGTCGATGGTGTAAGAATGAGTGGAGCTATAACTCCATTTTCAAATATACCTTCGTGGTGTGCATAGGGGCAATTTACCTTTTAGGATTTTGTTGATTTTTTGCTTCCTTTCCGTCCAAACCACGGGAGTGTAAGCGTATATTTACTCGATAAACGGAACGGGAAAATTTAACAGTCGCCTTGTGTCGGAGAGCTCGGGAGAAATAATCGGTTACTAACAAAATTCTTGCAGGTCCCAGTGGCCGTGCGGTCTGAGGCGAAGGTCTGCGGCCGCTTGCCTGCTGAGATTGTGGGTTCGAATCCCAGTGAGTGCATGGATGTTTGTCTGTTGTGAGTGTTGTGTGTGTCGTTGTGTGTGGTCTGGAAACCTCATGAATGAGGAGGCCCTGACCCACTGCGGGCTGTCGCGCCAAAAAACAAACAAACAAACAAAATTCATAACGGGCTACGAGTCACTTGCATTCTTTATATGCACTGCACAGATATACCACAGTGAGCAAACACAGCGTCATTAGTAACCAATTCTAAGCATTACTGCTAAATAGCCTACATGGATAAGAAACGTAATGTGTTAAGGACTAGCACTGAATTGGGCTACAACAGAACAGTATACGTGCCGACTAAACAAGCAATAACCATTCAGCCCGTTATGACATCTACCGGCAAGCGTAAGTTTGACAAATAATCAAACTGATGCCTTCTCTTAACTCTTGATGTCTTTCTGCCATGTAGGCAATGCCTTATCAATTAGACCGATGTTAGGCTATAGAATTTCACGTATTCAGTGAGTCACACAGAAATATTATACGTGACATAATACACGCACCTAACCCACACAAACATATCATCCAGGCAATTTTCCTCTCGGGTGCCTATTCAGATAAGCCTACTGTCTGTTTGCAGCCCTTAGGCACAAAATGATGTAGCTTTAAAATTAACCGGTGTGTGACACTAATAGCAGTGTAACAGACATTATTCAAAGTTCAACGAAAATATGTCGCAAGCATTATAAGGTCTGCGTTCTACTTAATTTGGGGCCCAAGAAGAGGGACGTCTTCAAATCGAATGTAAGTTAATAAAATTATGCAAGTTAATATTTATATAATAGAAATGCCGTATAATTTTTATCGAATTCTGAAAACGAATAACACGAAAAGCCGATTCTTGCCCCTAAGAAAGCATGTAAAGCGGAGCTTGGATCGTTGACTTAGTCGAGAAGAACAGGGTGCACGTACCTACAACCACAATAGAACAGAAAGCTCACAAACGCAGCAGAAAATATTGGCACTAATCTGTTTAACTCTTGCCACTGAAAAATCACCGCTATACTGACTTCCTGTGAATGTGGAAAAAGCAATGTCATGTTATGACGGTTTTCCTACGCGTGATGATATACTTGTGTGGAAGTCCTGGCAAACACGCACTTCCCACACGTCCCCGCTTTTCCATCTCTAGTGATTACATCGAAGATTTATAAGCAGTCAGAATAAAGCAAACAACGCATTCACTTCTGTTCCAAATTATATATCAGTTTGCTCCCCCAACTTGTTAACAAGATTTAGAGTGGGTCTGCGCGAGTATAAGGAATGGTGCCGTAAGCGCCAACAACGGACTTTCATTTAGCCCTATAGAGATTACTAGGCATCGACTTAGGAGGGAGGCTGGAATATTAGAAGAGTTTCCGAGGTTATGAGTTCCTTCATTTGAAACTTGTGGCATAAAACATAAGCATGTTCCATATAAATCCTACACGCTCTGAATTTTAATGTAAGGCGCGAAAGAGAAACTGTATGTGAGGATCTGAACCTTTAAAATGGTAATTTCTGGACTAAGTTTAAATTAACTTAATTAATAATCTTGGAGGGGAATTTTCCGGTTTTATGGCGACGTACGGAACAAAGGGTGAAATATTAAACATGTGAGACCACTATTTAATACCAACAACCAGATTCGCTTCCCGTTTGTTCTGGAAACATTTAGCCGGAGTATTTAAATGCAAGGGGGTAGGGATAGCGTAGTCGGTATAGCGACTCGCTACGGGCTGGACGGTCCGGGGATTGAATCCCGATAAGGGCGAGGTTTTCCGCACCCGTCCAGACCGGCCCTGGTGCCCACCCAGCCTCCTATACAATGGGTACCGGGTCTTTCCCGGTGGTAAAGCGGCCGGGGCGTGGCGCTGACCACCCACCCTATCTAGCACCGAGGTTAAAGAAAGATTAGGGCTATACCTCCACTCCCCCTCGGAGCCTTCGTGGCCTGTTCTGGGGTGAATTTTACCTTTATTTCGACACACGGAGAGATTCGTACCCTATAACAGCTTAGATACTTCGGTAGATGGTCCAATATGTATTCTGAGAAAGTGGTTTAAAGATGGATAAAATACATGTTACTACTGTTCCCGGTTCGACATTCAAAACAACTCCCCGGTTTGGTAGCTTATCTAAGCAAATGAGTAAGCTTTCTAGACCGGTTTTCCCAGACTGTTTTGCTCACGGACCCTTCTGGCTTCGAAACATAACCACGGATCCTCACATCCTTGCTCACGTTAATAGAATGTGCGGATGATAAATATCCAAAATTAAAAATTTATATATCAGACCTGATTGTAGACAAATACCAACACATACCAGTAACATACGTAACAATGCATTACACGATTTAACTTTAATTAAACTGACTGTCGCTCGCTTGGTGGGTTCAGGGGTTTCTAAATTATTCTACCGGTCATACGAAATAAAAACATCGCCAATTAAAGAAGTTCCGCAATGGTTTTTAACAAAACATTATTCCTTTAATTAAAGAAGTAAGTAAACTTCTAAGTACCCATTAAAGAAATGTATCCACGGGCCCCTTTGGAACCGGTTGACGATCCTTTGGGATCTGCGGGTCACACTTTGGGAACCACTGTCCTAGACAATTCTGATTATATATTGATGAAAATAACTGCGAAGTAGAAAGTAAGGCGGGGATTAAGGAAGTGGTAAGCTATAAGGATGCGATTCGTAAGTTGTGGTGCTTCTTCTTAAAGAGCTTTTGGGTGCGTCAATCAAGGAGAATGGAATGGGCAAGCATGGGGCATGCATACGAAAGAAGACAAATTTATATAGAATTTTGTTTGGAAAATCTCAAGGAAAGAGGCCGCTTGGAAAACCTAGGCGTAAAGGGACTATAAAACTATAACATATCGTAAATAAGACGGGAGGGCGTAGACTGGATCAACTTGGTTCACTATACGAACAAGTGGTAGGCTCTGGTGAATGCGGAAAAGAAAATCCGACTTTTTTTTTTTTTAATTAGAGGACATCCTTGGCTAACTGAAGATTGATTTGTTCCTCATAATGACTCTGCTATATGGAATTATTTGGTTCTTATCGACAACTGAAACGGCCGTGTTCTGAATATGTGGTAATGGAAGACGTCGAAGGAAATTTGCGACATCTTAGCGACCTCCAACAGAAATATGACTAAAAGAATGAGTTGTTTATTAGACAGAAGACAGCAAGGTCAAATTACAGGCTGAGTCATCCTCTATCCTCTGTGAAGTGATGAGTCTCAAGACAGAAGAGCGGACAATAAGCAGAGCTCTCTAAGTTACAAATAATACAACATGAAGCTGATATTAGAGAAGGTAATGATCCTTTACGCACGTCTGTAAGGAAGTAAAACGTTAGAGAAGAACAAAAAATTTAGTTGAAGCATCGTGAACAAAGTTTCTATGAAGTGCCAAGGAACGTACATACTTCACCTTAGAACAGGACATGAAAGCCCCGAGAGGGAGTAGAGGTATAGTCCTACTCTTTACTTAACCTCGGCGCTAGATGGAGGTTGGGTGGTCAACGCCACGTCCGGCCGCTTTATCCCAGGGAAAGAGACCCAGTAGTTAGTGTAGAGGCTGAGTTGGCCCCATGGCCAGTCTGGACGGGTTCGGAATATCTCGTCCCCGCCGGGATTCGATCCTCGGACCGCCCAGCCCGTAGCGAGTCTTTGTACCGACTACCCTATCACGACCCCTCGTGCCATATAGTATCAAAATTCGGCATAGAATTCATTAGTCAGAAAGCTAGTTAGTTAGCGAAACTCATGGTCTACTCTGAGCGAAACGGATTTTGGCCGCTAACGCTCCTATAGTCAAAATCCAAAACAGCACCCCCCCTCCAGTGTAGCGCCACCCTCTCGTAGTGCCCATGGAAGTCTGTAACCAGGAATTCCCTATTATACAGTATTTCCATTTACCGCCACCCTCAGTATAGGACTACTGCCATAAATTGCGGTGAACAAACAGTGACTCTCTGTTTGGGTTATTTCACAAGAAGCTCCAAGATAAAATTACTATTAATGCAAACAAAATGAATAATAATAATAATAATAATAATCAATTGATATAAATTATAAAAGAAAGTCCATCAAATTCAGAAATGTTGTTTCGAACATTTTTCGATGTGGGTAGCATTTAACGAAATTAAAAGAAAAAAAAACAGCACCTGTCATGTTACAAAATTTGATGGAGTAGATTTATATCAGCATTGCATCAGAACAAAAGGAAAAGCCAGATGAAAACACGCGAAGAACGTATTCGAAAAACACGCCTACTCCGAGCTGTAAAATTCCAGTCTTGTTCCGTTGGGATATGATCTGCATCACAACAGCGGTGTGTAAAACTCCAGCATTTTGTGAAGGGTGACAATGACAGAAAAACACTCTAGTACGTTCCACTGCTTATTAAGCTATATATCTTATTACTACCAGCAGTAACTGAAATATTTTAGGTTTGCACAATGACAAAATCCCTCTACCCATGTTAAATAGCGTACCATACCCTTTTGTTTCAACAGCTTAAGAGCAGAATCGTAGCGAGTATCTACGTATTTCTGGGCTACGTAACTACTTCATAAAATATGCCTTTCGAATCCACTTGTGCGTGCGTGAGCGCGCGCGCATGCATGCACACTCTATCGAATGAAGAGCGGATGTTCGGAAACTGTGCATTTAAGTGCTGTACTTTGAACGAGAAAGTTTTGAAACTTTTAGTTTTTAATTAGGCAATGCACACTGAAAATCAAAATGAGGAAAGTCCTGCGTTCAAACTGCATCACCCCAAATTAATGCCAATAATGAAACCGTCTTTATACCCAAGATTTAATTATTATGATTCAGATGTTAAGTAAGTGTGCAATTTTACATTTCGGGCTATCTGATATGATATTCAAATACACGGAGAAATAAATTTTGTTCTTCATGCCATCCCTTGTTAATTATTATGATTCAGATGGTGACTGTGCAATTTTACGTTTCGGACTATCTGATATGATATTCAAATATATGGAGATATAAATTTTATTCTTCATGCCATCCCTTGCTTCCAGAATACGTCTGTTGCAGACGGTCAGTTCCACTGCGTGAAGAACCACTGTACGTCCCTTGTTGCAGTCTTCACTCAGTCGACTTGTTGCCGATACAAATAAAAAGCAACGAATTTAATGAGGGATTTTAAGGAACGTATTTGCACTTCTTGGCCGGTACCGGTGGTCTCGCGGACTAAGGCGTGGGTCTGCGGCCGCTCGCTTGCTGGAATTTCGGGTTCGAATCCCGCAGAGGGGATGGATGTGTGTAGTGCCCAAGCCGAGCGGTAAGTTTGGGCTAGCCTACTGTGGCCGTAAATAGGCTTAACTTGGAATTTCCACGAAGTCAGGGAATAAATGGTAGCGATGGCCTAGTCAGAGGCTTCGCGGTTACCTAGGTATCAAGGACTCCTTTGGGTTTTGTGGGAGACGAACTGCGTAAGAAACTTAACAAAAGATTCTATTGTCTACTATATATACATAAATATACATGTAGGTTACACAAATCCGAAATATGTTTCTTCAATCCCGTAATTACGCTAATTATTCTGTTACAAATTTGTAAGTCAATTCATCGTCACGCCACTATTCAATCCCAATCAGTAATCGTACAATTTAGGAAAGTATTTAGTTTCCGAAAGTGACTCGCTAAAACAAAGAATTTAAATAATCGGTCAGTCCAGCTTACTTCCAGTTATCAGCCAGAATATGGAGCAGCCCAACATCTCAACCGATGATATTTTATAAAGTATAACTATTCTTCAGGCAACAGAATAACGTAGAGTCGTAGACCAGTAAATCTCCTCTTAAGACAAATCTTGCGAGTCTCTCGTTAACTTAATTTCGTCGGGATTTTATAGTGGCGTTGTGCTGACTCAAATATTTTTCTTAACACTTACATCATTTATCTGGGGCACGGATATACCTGTCAACAAACAACTGTGAAGTAAGCTGCTCAGTGTTTCCTAGTTACATCAACCAAAGTTTCGTTACCAGCACATTCCAGATTTTACAAAAGGTTAAACAATTTCTAAATGTTGCGTACATTACATGTGCTTATCTTTTGAGTGTTGTGCGTTGTAAGGTTGAAGTCTCTGCGTCGGGCTGATCACTCGTCCAAAGGAGACCTACCGAGTGTGACGTGTCTAACGGAGTGTGGTGGTGAAGCCTCGACAAAGAGAAGGCCCTTACCCATTCGGAGCTGTCGAGCCATGTGGGAAAAGAAATTTGCACTCATTGTAGAAAGTAAGCACATGGGCCAAAGGATAAATCAATCTCTTTTTCCTACTCATATTTCTGTTCCAAGATTTCTTGCCAAATTTGGATAAAGTTGATATGGGGAACTTTAATTTTGGCTCGCATGCCACAATTATAACCACTACCGTACATGAAATTTAAGTACAATACTACCAAAAGCACGCGATTCGTAATAGGCCTATGTAATCTACAGTGCAATACACTTATATCATGAAATTAAAATATAATGCAGGCTCATTCACATATCAACAGACAGTCTGTGCAATTCGCTCTATCCGTCTGTCTGTTCATCATCACGCACATGAATTAAGAACCACAGAAAGCCTTTTTTCTGAAATTGTATATTGTGAAATTTTACGAAAAATTTGTCCAGGCATTTCAATTTTCATTTAGATCAGACAATTCTAATGTGCACTGTTCATTAAGAACCACAGCTCCGGTGTGCTTCTAGAACGTCATTCGCTATATACTTGCTTATCTAGCGAGAAATGTTCGGAACTGACTGAAGAGGAGAATAAAACATACGTTTTTGCCATATTTTCCAAAGTCCTACGGTGCTCGGCATAATCGAATAACAGTAAGGTTGTGCATAAGGAACACTCAACAATAGCCTTAATTGAATACAACTATTTACCGGCGTGAAAAGTAAATGCAATTTTTAGGTTTAGGGTACCATAAAACGTGTTATATACAGGGTCCGTCAGAAAAACCTGACGATTTTTAAGTTACAATAAAATGATAATTATACTGTATTTTTAAGTGAATTTATTACTAAAATTATCTTTATATCAAAGCATTTTAATTACAATATTCACTCCCTGAATATAGTGTCTGTGAGGTGGCGTCCCTTGTTGTCAGCACATTCCCGCAAGCGGAGGACTTCTGACAAAAGCCGGACGCAATCCTTCGACGTTCTCAGGAGTTCTAAGTGAAGGCTCTCTTTCTGGAGGTTTTCTTTTTGCGGCAGACGCTGTTTCTCTGCAGTTTCTCACCCACAACAGTACAGTAATGCCACTAGGGACACTGTCGTTCCGATGAATATTGAAGTGCCGACGAAATATCCGCTGAGTCACAACGACAGAATGGTTGTTTTAGAAATACGTCTCCACAGCAAAAGCCCGACGCTCTACAGACCAGCGCTCCATGGCAACTGAAATGCTTTGAGTCTCGCTAGAAGGGCACTCAAGGACAAATTCCCCGCGCCAACGATTCCATTCACAGCTGTGTTGCCAAATCGTCAGGTATTTCTGCCGGACCCTGTATTTTATGTAACATTATGTTATTCAAAATTAACTTGCCTTTCATTAGACACTTTCTACCCATACGTATGGTGCGATTCAATAGTTACTGAACACAGTTTATTTCTTCATAACAGCACTTAGCTTCTAATAAATTATATCCACTTCAAAGTAATGGTTTTGGGAATTTATACAGCGAACTTAGCGATCATGCAGCCGTATGAAGCATTTCGAAAACTATTTTTTGTGTGTGTGTCGCTGCGGCCCAACGCGGGCTATGGTTTCCTCATTCATGAGGTTTCTAGATCACACACAACGACGCACCACGGTCGGTAGGATTCCTCTGGACGAGCGATCAGCTCGACGCAGAGACCTCTACCTGACAGAACACAACACTCACAAGTGACAGATACCCATACCTCCTGCGGGATTCGAACCCACAATCTTAAGAGGCGAGCGGCCGCAGTCCCACGCCTCATACCGTGAGGCCGTTGCTACCGGCTTTCGTAAAACTATACTAAACTAAAGGTCACTTGAGTCTAGTGGTCGCATTAAGATTCCGGTCATTTTACCCAGACCTGAGTTATCAATTAATGGAGGATACATACGTTTTAGACGCTTTTCTAGCTGTCGATTTTTAAAAATTGTAACACTTTCTCTTAAAATAAATTAAATCTCACTCTTTTAAAATTTCTTCCACTATGTTTAACAAAAATGTAGTTGGTGAATTTTATAATTATTTCGTTTTTGCATTTGTTTTCCACACTTGCTATTTCATTAGAGCCATTGAAGTGTGTTGCAATAATCCTGCAACATCACTGAACACAGAGAGCAATGAAATTAAAATATGTTTATTTTATTTTATTTTGTTAAAACTAGGCCTATTTATTCTGAAGGTATTTTTAAAATTATTTGTGTAACGTATGTGGTACACAATCCCAAAGTCAAGATACTCCTTTCGCTGACATGGACCTTCTCATAACGGTGTTGGCACTTCTTAAATCCTGGACCAGAATATCTGATTGAAGTTAGACTAGGAAAGGCGTTCCGGCATAACTTCTGGCATTTACAACATTGTTCAGAATCGACATCTAACAGCAGGGTTCGTTAATTAATTCGGGGAGAACACTGTGATGAAACACCGGATAGTGGTTGCTGCTCTGAGGATTTGTCCCGATGATCCTGCTTCTGCTTGAAAGGACAGGAATCGCCGGTATCTATAGGCAACTTTCTCTACACACCGTGTTTCGCGGCTAGTCTAATTGAGAAGCCTCAGGCGCATTCCTATCAAACAGGTGAATGGTAAAGACCTTTAGCATGGTACCTTGTGTTTCGTCAGAACAGTGTACTGTGTTCTGCTGTGTCTAATATCCGTTTCTCACCATCAAAGGAATTTGATGACATTAATTTTTGCCCATCTTCTTTCGCGTAATTAAATACAATTAAGGGTTTTAAAACTCTACATCAGTTCCAAATTATTGAAAGATTTTTGAAAAATTATAGTAAAATTCGGATAAAAGTCTGTAACACAAATAAGGCTCCCATGTATTGGGTACCGTTAGCCCTGTCCGTCGAGGTAAATGGCCGGGGAGTGAAGTTTTTTATCCCTCACCTCCATCTAGTGCAACGGTTTAAAATGGGAGGAGCCACACATGTACTCCCCCTATATGCTTTCACGTCCAAAAAAGGAAGAATTTACCTTTATATTTACAATATTTAGATCACCGTGAAAAGGAATTTTGATATTATTCTTTCAAACCTACTTCCCCCCCCCCCCTCTCTCTCTCTCTCTCTGAAAATAAATTCCTTTACTGTTTATCGTGCAGCGCACAGGTTTATTGCAGTGCTTACATAAGCCCGCATTTCCGAAGATTTGAGTAACAATTCATAACATTTTTGGTGAAGCATAACCCCTAAACTCTAGGACCACCCCTAGATGGCTGTCCGAAAATGCCTATTTAGGTTATTCGCAATTGTCCTCCATATTCGGATGAACCATGCCCTAGTAAATTGGGACCCAGTTAACAAGCAGACTTATTTTTCTGTTCAATTCTCTCCGATGCCCGAAAACTTTGTTTAAAGGTCCCAAGTTTCCACCCCTTGTCCTTATGTAAAATTGGTGGAATGATGCTGATAAGGGTAAAGCGAAATACTCAGCAGGAAACCTATCTCAGTGTCACTTTTTCCACCACAAATATCACGCGGACTGGCTTGGAATCGAACATGGGCTCCACATTACATTACGTCACAAAAACGGATACATAAAGATCACACTGTTAATGTTATGTGTGCACACATTTGCTGTTTATTATGCACAGTATAAAGAAAATGTTAATAAGTGTGTGGGGAAAATGCAGAGTTGTTGAATGTTAGATCTGTTGGTACATAACAGCAAATGCCAAGAGATTACAGTAATACTTCCAGCCTACGTATCTGTTTAAATATTCCTATATTCTGCGTGTCCGCATTACAAAACACGCTAATCATAGCCATTCTCCACATTCTTATCAAGCTAAGATAAATAAAAACATTGGCTATTATTTTTCGGCAATGTCACATAGCCAAGGGCTGCCTTTGCTACGTCGGCACTACAGACAGTACGGTTAACGAGCAACCCTCATCACGGGTGCGTAGGAGAGAAAGATGAGACTGTAGTGGACAAAAAGGAAATAAACAAATACTGACAGGCTGAGTAAATAGATGTTCATACGAACATTAATATTCAGTGGTCCGAAAGAGAAATCAAACTGCTCCGTGGGAAGCAGGATAAAGTGAAGTACGGAGTTTTCCAGGTTCAATGGGAACAGCACGCCTACACGGAGGGTTCACGGGAAGTATTATAAATATGAACGCGGATAGAAATATGTAACTCTTCCAAAAACCACAGGCCTAAAGACACTGACGAAACTACGATATTTCAAACATGCATAATTTTCAACACTGCTGATACGTTAGTATTCAAAGTTGCAAACTATAATGTCTGTGTTCAGGACAAAGCACTACCCGTGAATGCCGTTACTATAGCTAAAACAGAATTCTCTCTTATAATAGAAGCCAACAAGATGCACTAATTCTCAAATTTATTTTGGTAAAGAACTCTATATGTTTCGGAGAGATCTACTGTCTATCATCAGCAGTCTCAACACTGTATACACAGCAATAGGTATTTGTTATGCTTGTTATGTTGACTGTCTGCTAGCGAGGTCAGGATGGAACATCCTGACTCTGCTTCTATTATAAGAATACATCACGATGCACGGTCCTCTGAATGTCAGAATTCTCTCGATTGCAGATATTTCATAAATGTA
>Ga0123355_10002656_pt1 | contig 25394 bp, 21 predicted proteins | sample TergutEmb28metaG_3_FD_89872 | JGI IMG/M metagenome (GOLD analysis project Ga0123355, IMG submission 89872) | Embiratermes neotenicus P1 segment gut microbial communities from Petit-Saut dam, French Guiana - Emb289 P1 | ecosystem: Host-associated > Arthropoda: Insects > Digestive system > Gut ...
AACCCATATGTATTTGAAATTACGGCCGAGGCTGGAGTTGCCCTTACTAATAGGTTTGTAATTGAGTTTACTTCCCCCGGCAGGCATACTGTGGCGCTTGTGCCTATTGTGCTGTTGGATGGCGGGTTGATTGGTGCGTGAGTTGTATGAGAACACATGTTTTATAGACCCCTTTTGAAATTTGTGCTACTCTATGTCAGAAGGGGGAAGATTGCTTTGTTTTACAACTTTGCCAATTTTATTACTCTTGCAAAAAGCACGTCACCGGGGGCAATAGCCGCTGGTTACGTCATATATCATATCAAACACAGATTCTAATATACCCGCTTATGGCCAGCAAACACTGGTCATTACGGGTATTTTTTATTTTCAGCCATACTTCCATCATCAACCAGCAAACAAAGAAAGAAAACACATAAACTAAACACATAAACTAAACAAAGAAAGGATGACAAAAATGAAACTAGATTATAACAACATGTTAAAAGAACGTATCGGCGAAAAAGGCATACCTCTTTCTGCCCTAACCGCCATTGCGCCAAAACTAGCAATGGCCACCGCCGCAATGAAAGAAAAACGCCCCAAGATGGCATGGCGCGACCTACCCTACAACCAAGCCGAGGTGGTAAAAGAAATCAAGGCCTATGTAGCCGAAATGAAAGACCAAATCGACGCCTTTGTTGTACTTGGCATAGGCGGCAGCGCACTAGGGCCTCTTGCGGTGCAGCAAGCCCTAAATCACCCACATTATAACGAACTGCCCCGCGATAAACGCGGCAATAATCCAAAACTATACGTCGTAGACAACATAGACCCAGAACGCCTTGTATACCTGTTTCAAGCAATAGACCCAGCCCGCTGTCTGTTCAACGTAATATCAAAATCCGGCAGCACTTCCGAAACAATGAGCCAGTTTATGATTATCCAAGCGATGCTTGAAGAAAAACTGGGCAAAGACAAAGCCCGCAAGCATATTGTCTGCACCACAGATCCCAAAAGCGGCAATTTAATCACAATTGCCAAACAAGAAGGCTATAAAACCTTCTATGTGCCAACCCCGGTTGGTGGCCGCTTTTCTGAGTTGACACCCGTTGGCCTGCTGCCTGCGGCATTCTGCGGCATAGATATCGATGGCCTGCTTGAAGGTGCCGCCCAGATGGATAAACTATGCCAGCAAGATGACATAACAAAAAACCCAGCCCATATGTACGCCGCACTCCACTACCTTGGCATGGAAAGCGGCAAAAATATCTCCGTTTTGATGCCCTATGCCGATGGCCTAAAATTAATCGGGGACTGGTATGCCCAACTTTGGGCAGAATCCCTTGGCAAAAAATACGATAACGACGGCAATACAGTAAACGTAGGCCAAACCCCAATCCGTGCCCTAGGCGCCACAGACCAACACTCCCAAGTCCAGCTTTACGCCGAAGGCCCATACGATAAAATCATTACTTTCCTAGGGGTAGAAAAATACCGGGAAACAATACAAATCCCAAACACTTACGGCGAACTGCCAAGCCTGGGCTTCCTTGGAGGCGTAACCCATAACGACCTGCTACAAACCCAGCAAACCGCCACCGAATACGCCCTTTCGAAGGCAGGCCGCATGAATATGACAATCACCATCCCAGAAATCAACGCCCAAACTGTAGGCAAGCTAATCTATTTCTTTGAAGTGGCAACGGCCTATGCTGGCGAACTGTTAAATATCAACGCCTTTGACCAACCCGGCGTAGAAGAAGGCAAAAACGCAACATACGCACTGTTTGGCCGCCCCGGCTATGAAAAAAAGAAAGCCGAGCTTGAAGCCGCGCCGAAAAAAGACGCGAATTATCAAATTATGTAGTACGCGTTCTCGTTGCCGTAAGCAGCCACATTTTACCATAGTGGGGGAACACACAATAATATCATAGAGAGTGGGTTTTGACATGAGGGTATGTAAAGCCGCCACTATTTTACTGATTGCACTGCTGGTATTTACTGGATGCAGCGACGAAACACCTCATAGCCCCGGTGTATGCGAATGTGAGCAGCATATTGAAACATTATCCATAATACAATCACCATACTTTAACTTGCCCACAATTGATGACCGTTACAGTGTGCAGGTTCGGCATTTTGCGCGGTGCTGGGATGGATACCTGGTTGGAAGCGGCAGACGTTTCTATAACACAGATGGCAGAGGCAGAGATTTTTATACATGTGAATGGGAGTGGCTGCAAGAATATCCCGAGCACCTCACACGAAGGCGTAGCGATATATGTCCGGTACACATGGCACAACGTGTAATTAATGTAAGGGTAGTGACCTCTGTAGCCGAGCTTGAGCCAGGAATGGAAGAATATACAGACTGCTTTTTTTACAGCAAATATTTGGTTGTGGTTGATTTTTGTGTGAGTAGTACAACAGATGTCGAGATGGTGTACCGGGCCGAAGAAAACGGAACTATTATATTTAGGCCACTATTAAGCAGGCGAAACGTCCATATGTACCACCCTCACCCATACGGGACTGTTGCCATTGAGCTGGATAACCGTTTTTGGCCACAGGAGTTTAACGTAGAGTTTATTAATAACCCGTGGGGGCCGTCTTGTCTGTCGGCTATCTTTAATGTTCCTATTTTCCCGGGTGCAGGATATAGCGGATATATCTTTGCTTTGATATGTGGTGCTGTAGTTCACGAGCCTTACGGTGCAGGTATACAAAGGTTGCCATTCGCTCCACTAGAATCGAATGTGTTTACTGCGGCAACTATTCAAAACATCATTGATTTTATTGCCCCGGAGTATATAAGGTATATCGAGCCGAATTATATTATTTATCTCGACCCGATGCCCTGCTGTTGCGATACACCAACCCCAACCCCTGTGCCTACCTTGTACGAATAAGGGAAATCACCCTATATACGAACTGGTGTATCGGCTTGCTGCCCCTTGGTTGGGTTATAGTAACGTGAGTATTATGCGTTGAAATTAATGATTATAAATGAATTTAATGATTATAAAGTAGGAGGTAATGCCATTGAAATGGGTAAAAGAAAGCATTAACGAAGTAATCAAAAAGCAAAACACCAATATCGAAACAGGCCTAAGCACCAAGGAAGTAGCCGCCCGCCAAGCAAAATACGGCCTAAACGAGTTTGAAGAAGAAAAGAAAGACACACTGCTTCAAAAAATCCTGCACCATCTACTAGAAATCCCATCTATGGTGCTAATCGCCGCGTCGATTATCGCAACAATTGCGGCAGTATTAAACATGCGGGACGGCACCGGAAGCGGCAGCGATTGGGCAAAGGTCGCGGTTATTTTAAGCATAGTAATAATCAACGTGGTGCTGGGTGTATATCAAGAAGGCAAAGCCGCCAAGGCTCTTGATGCCCTCAAAAAAATGAATACCTATAAGACAACGGTAATCCGTGACGGCAACAAGCAAATAATTGAGGCAAACCAGCTAGTCCCCGGCGATATTATAGAAATTAACGCAGGCGATGTAATCACCGCCGACGCACGCCTAATAGACGCAAGCAGCCTGCAAGTGGAAGAGGCCGCCCTAACCGGCGAAAGCGTCCCGGTAGACAAAAAGCCGGATGTGGAAATAAATGAGGAAGTACCTCTGGGCGACAGGCTAAACATGCTATTTTCCGGCTGTCTGGTAACAAATGGCCGAGGCCGCGCAATCGTTGTGGAAACGGCAATGGAAACGGAAATGGGTAAAATCGCCCGCCTGCTCAACACCACACAAAAGCAAATGACCCCGCTACAGCTTCGCCTTAGGCAGCTTGCGATGCGTATCTCCGCGATTGCACTTATAAGCGGTGTGATTATGTTCCTTGTAGGGTTTTTCTTACATGGCAACGAGGTACTTGAAATGCTGCTTCTTGCGGTGGCACTTGGTGTTGCGGCAGTGCCTGAGACATTGCCGATTATCGTCACAATGATACTGTCCTATGGCGTTTACAACATGGTTGGCAAAAAGACAATTATCCGTAAAATCTCAGCCGTTGAAACCGTAGGCAATACATCGGTAATCTGTTCCGACAAAACCGGAACCCTTACCATGAACAAAATGAAAATCCGCCGCCTATGGCACGAGGCACACGATGTCGCCTTCTATAAAAATGACTTTAACGAAGACCAAACCCACATGCTGGAACTTTTAGCGTCCTGCTCAAACGCCACAATTGAAGTACATGGGGACGAGGACGAGCATGTAATAGGCGACCCAACCGAGATTGCAATCATCCGCCTACTACACGAAAAAGGCCTAACTCGCGTAGATGCCGAAAGGGACTACCCCCGTGTACACGAGTTACCTTTCGACTCTGGCCGTAAGCGTATGACCACCGTCCACCACTACCGTAAGGGCACGCAATACATCGTAGTAACGAAGGGTGCCTTCGACCGGATTCCGGTAAACTGGAAAGACGGCCAACTAGAGCGCGCAACAGAAGTCCACGACCAGTTCGCAGAGCGTGCCTTTAGAGTAATCGCAATTGGCTACAAGATACTGGACCATCTGCCGGAAGACCTTTCCGAGGCAAATCTGGAACGCGACCTTACTTTCATGGGGCTTATTGGCATGATTGACCCACCAAGGGAAGAAAGTGCCGAGGCCGTAAAACGCGCCAAAGAGGCCGGTATCCGTACTGTAATGATTACCGGCGACCATATCGTGACCGCTGTTGCAATCTCAAAAGAAATCGGCATCTACCAAGAAGGCGACAAAGCCCTAACGGGCAATGATTTAAATAACATGACCCAGCAAGAACTTGAGGCAACAGTAAGAGGCGTATCCGTATACGCAAGGGTAAGCCCCGAAGACAAGATAAGAATCGTCCAGGCCTGGCTTGCCCACGGCGAAGTTATATGTATGACCGGCGACGGCGTAAACGACGCACCTGCACTTAAAGCCGCCGACGTTGGCGCAGCAATGGGCATCACCGGCACCGAGGTATCAAAAAACGCCGCCGACATGGTAATCACCGACGATAATTTCGCAACAATAGTTGACGCAATCTCCGAAGGCCGCACGTCCTATGATAATATCCGCAAGACTATCCAGTTCCTTCTTGGCGTAAACTTTGCGGAGATTTTTGTATTGCTTCTGGGTATGCTGCTTCTTGGTATTTCTCCGATTACGGCAATGCAGATTCTTATTATCAACGTGGTATACGATGGTATCCCTGGGTTCTTCCTTGCTTTTGAAATGCCGGAACCGGGGGTAATGATGCGTAAGCCTATCAAGAAGGGCGCGGGGATTTTTGCAAACCGGGTTGGCACATTTATTGCCGTCCGTGCGGTTTCCTTCTCAATTTTGGTAATGACGGCCTTTATTATCGGTGCTTATGTACAGGTTTCACCGGACTTTTTTATCGCCGGTGCAGGCAACTGGAATTGGGATCTTCTTAGGAACCCAGACTATGCCAACTTTGGTGTTGGTATTACCATGGCGTTTATGGTGCTTAGCTGGGCGTCTACCATTGATACCTTTAACACACGGACTACCCTTTCTATTTTCCAAGTTGGCTTCCTTTCTAATAAGGGCGTGTTCTTTAGTGTTATTGGCGCGATTGCGTTTTCGCTGGTTGTGGCATTGTTCCCGCCGTTCCAGGCTGTGTTTGATGTTGTTAACATGAGCCTAAGGCACTGGGGTATTGTTATTGCACTGGCTCTTACCCATGTTGTTGTGGTTGAGCTGCTTAAACTTAGCTTCCGTATGCGTGATGCGCGGGAGAGGCGGGCTGAGGCACAGTAAAGCTAAAGCCTGTTAAACGCAAGTCGTATATCATTTGACCACATGAGCAAAGGCTGAGCCTCAGCATCGTGATTGCAAAATAGTTACGATGCTAAGTCCAGCCTTTATTGATTTCACTAGATATTCAACTGAAATCACTTTACTCTTACAAAACATCCCTCAATCTTAACGAAATCTTTATACACAAAAGCCCAGTTATTGTAACATAGATGTGTGTGCGTAGTGATATACTGCCTTAGCCACCGTGGGCAAGTTACTGACTGACCCCGGAAAGGAGAAAGCCATGACTATTATCGCTATTCCAATGACTCCCAATGAAATACTAAGCGTTGCACTCACCATTGTTTTAATAATCATCACTTATTTACGTTACAAAAACGACAAGCCGCCCACGGGTAAGTAGCGGCTTGAAGCACAACAACTAGCATTTCGCACCTCTTAGTTGGAGTCAGCCAAAACTGACACCCCAGGTGGTACTGGAGCAACCCTAGCCGGTTGCTCCTTTTATTATACCCAGATATATTTTTTTTTCAACATTTTTAATCACTTTTACAGTGGTTTTTTTGTTGGATTAGACCTTATGCCTATCCAAGATTTGCGAGGATTTTTGCCACAAGGCATATAAGTACCGATACCGCAGAGCATGAAGGCATGTCTGCCAAACATGCGACATGCAATTTACCCATAGCGAGCAAATAATTCATATAAATATTGACGAACATTATTGCATATAATATAATTACAAAAAAATTACACAAAAGGAGGTTCCAAAATGAACATCGTACCACTAGTAGATCCAGAATTTAAAGCACTTATCCCGCCGCTTACCAAGGATGAGCGCGAACAACTGGAGGAAAACATATTATCGTGCAAGAAATGCCGGGACGCGATAATCCTATGGGACGGCACAATAGTAGACGGCCATAACCGGTTTGAAATATGCCTCGAGCATGGCATAGAGTTTCAAATCAAAGAAGTTTCGTTCGACTCCAGAGAAGAGGCCATGGCCTGGATACTGGAAAACCAGCTTGGACGTCGCAACCTTAACGAGGCCGCCAGAATAGAGATTGTGCTGCAAAGAGCCGATCTTTTGCGGGAGAGGGCGAAAAAGAGAATGGCGCGTGGGTGGGGGGCGAATAAGAAGGCAGAGATTGAGATTGGGCTGGAGATTGAGCTGCCCGGAGTTGAGGCTGGCTTGACGGGTGGATTGGATGCTGGAGATTGTGGTTTGCCGGCGGATGGGGATGCGTTGCCTGCGGATGGGGCGGGCTGTGAAAAAGCGGCTTTGTCAGAATCATCCACGCAACATGAAAAAGCGGCTTTATCAGAATCATCCACGCAGGACGATAACAAAGTACACGTTCAAAAAGCCCTAGCCAAACAAGCCGGTGTAGGCGAAGGCACCCTTTACAACTTCATGCAAATCATGAAATCCGGCAATCAAGCATTAATAGACCAAGTAAAATCCGGCCAAATAAAAATTGACGCAGCCCATAAGCGTCTTCCAAAAGAAATTGAGAAACGTCTAAATGTGGGCTACAAGCAACTCAAAGCAATAGCAAAGCACATGCCCGTACCAGCCAAACCAGAGGAAACCGAGGCCATGTATGCCAGGCTAAGCGACCTGCATCAACAACTGACCGACCTTATCGGCCAAGTCATAAAAAGGAGGAAGATTTGTGAAAAAGAGCAGCTACATGAACAAACAATCGAACATCCCGCTAATAGTTAACCCACTATTTAGAGACCTAATCCCGCCATTATCTACCGAGGAACATGCGCAACTAGAGCAAAACATCCAGGCAAATGGCTGCCTTGATGGGATAATCGCATGGAAAGGCATAATTATTGACGGCCACAACCGTTATGAAATCTGCCAGAAACACGGCCTACCATACGACGTATCCGAAATGCGCTTTGCCTCACGGGACGAGGCCAAGCTATGGATACTGGAAAACCAGCTTGGCCGCCGCAATCTTACAAGCGCGACCAGAATAGAACTTGCTTTGCGCAAGGTACAGCTTGAAGGCCCAACGCCCGGTATACGCACCCGCAAAGCAATCGCAAGCCAGGCCGGTGTTTCCGAGCAAACTGTATACAAGTACATGAAGATAAAAAAACTGGGCGACGCCCAACTGCTTTCCAAAGTAAAAAACGGCGTAAAGACAATAAACGCCGCGCACAAAGGCCTTGAAGTAAGCACCAAAAGCGTGACCATTATGTACGATATTACACAATGCCCCAAAGCCTATGCCAACTATAAGATACGCACCGCGGATGGCTATGTCACATCACTGAAAAAGCTTTACGGCAATATAGCTGATAACCTGCATGAAATGGAAATTGATGATGTTGATATTGTATTGAAGCTGCTTAAGAGGCAGTTGCGGCTTATGCGGCGTAGTCATAGTTTACGCCCTGCTTTGGCGGTGAGGTATAAGGCGAAAATCAATTAATCGACAAGTAGGTATTGGGTGAAAAATAATTTTATCGCACTATAAAAAAAACCCGGCTAAATGGGCTTTACATTAGTCGGGTTTTTGGTTTCGTATATTTGGCGGTTAGTCCGTAATTCCAGCACGAACACCCCCAAGATGGCCTTGATAAAAGAGCAAAACCCGCGCAGATAGACTATACCCCTGTGCGGCTTTGCATACCAAATGAGGCCATGTGCAGTAGGAATTATAAGCGCAGAAAAAGTAGGGGTTTTCTGCAATGCACATGCCCCTACATTTTATGTCTAATGCCAGTAAAGGTTGTATCTCCCTATAAAAGGACAAGAATCCCCAAAACCAGCAAGAAAAATCGACAATTGAAATATATCATAGCTTAATGGGTTTTGCAACAAGCATTTCCATTCATACATAAAAACCGGTGACAAGCCGCTGTTTTTACTTGCAGAAAACCCCTACTTTTCCTACAAAATCCAACAAGAAAATCCAAGGGATTTAGGGATTTTTGAAGGATTTCGATCTGGGGGAGAGCAAGCGATGATAAAAGCCAAGGCACCAGTTGCACCAGCCGTAAACTGTCCGACATGCGGCTTGGACTGGGTAGTAAGGTTTGGAAAAACCCAAGACGGCAAGCAGCGGTATCGTTGTCGAAACAAAAAATGCGAAACAAACACCTTCCAGTTGCTATACACCTATTATCGATGCCATGAAAACCATATTCCCACTAAACCGGCCGCGGTACTTACGGCAAAACCTTTGACATTTTAATCATGCGGGGTGGGATATGAAGCTTGCCGAATGGCCTATTGCAGCAGAATGCGCTGCTGTTGCGGAATACCCCGCTGTTTTATCAACCCCAAAAGTCAGTGTAATCATGGCAGCCTATAACGCGGAGGCTACTATTGCAGAAAGCATTAACTCCATACTCGTCCAAACCTTTACAGATTGGGAGTTGCTTATAGTTGATGATTGCTCAACTGATTCGACCTTATCCATCATTGCGGGCATGGCAAAAGAAGATGCTAGGATACGCATATACCACGCGCCGGAAAATCAAGGCGTAGCTGCAACCCGCAATTTTGCTATTGCATATGCAATAGGCGGCTGGATTGCATTTTTGGATAGCGATGATATTTGGCACAAGGAAAAACTAGATAAACAGTTGCGCTTCGCGGAAGAAACCGCCGCGGTAATCACTTATACCGGCACGGCCTACATGGACGAAACAGGCAATATTTCCAGCTACATTTTACCCGCAAAGCCCAAACTGCCCTACAAGACCCTATTACACAGCAATCTTATGTCGTGTTCATCTGTGATGGTACGAAAGGACGCGATGAAGCCCTTTCCGGTAGGTGCAAGCACCCACGAGGACTATGCCGTTTGGCTGCAAATCGTATCGGAAGTAGGACATGCCTCCGGCTTAAACGAGCCGCTACTGACATATCGAATGGGTAATGAGTCGAAATCTGCGGCGAGATTGCATTCCGCAATAATGACATATAACGCATATCGGCAAGTTCGATTTGGAAGGTTTATGTCATTTCTACTTACTGTACGTTATGCACTGCATAGTGTTTCGAAACGCTTGAATATTCGGCTGGGGAGGATGAACGCTGGTGCAAGAACCAACAAAGCTGCTAAGCATCATCATCCCAATATATAACGTAGCTGCCTATATTTCAAAGGCGGCGCACAGCGTCAGCCAGCAAGCGTTTCCTGGCCTGGAGGTAGTTTTAATAGACGATGGAAGCACCGATGATTCTTTAAAAATATGTCAAGAAATCTTGCGTGGCGTGGATGTTGTAACAGTCACACAAGAAAACATGGGGCTAAGCTGCGCCAGAAATGCAGGCCTAACTATTGCCAGTGGCGAGTATGTTATGTTTTTGGATGCTGATGATTTTTTACTGCCTAGTGCATTAACCAATATTTTATCAGCACTAGAACCCGACAGCCCCGATGTGCTATTCGGACGATATCTGCGCTTCACACCAAAAACAGGCCTTTTGCCCGGTATGCCTTACGACTTTAATCCACCAAGCTGCACAATGCAACGAACAGAATATATTTTGGGGTCGCTTCCAGAGCCTTCATGGAATGCATGGCGTTATGTTTGCAATCGTCGTTTTTTACTTGAAAACAATCTGTTTTTTGAACCAGGCATCCTTTGCGAAGACGTACCGTGGACGTTAACGCTGCTAGAAACGGCAAAAACAATTGAGTTTATGCAAGCCCCGTTTTATGCCTACTTTCAAAGACGGCCAGGTTCTATTATGAGCAGCGTAAACCCCAAGCGCATCACAGATCTTAACCAGATATTGACTCGCTTGCTTATCCGCTATAAAGACAGGCCGGTACTTTGCCGGATACTTGTATGGCAGTCGTTTTTTTATATTAATGAGTATGCAAACATTCCAAATAGCGAAAAAACCAAAGTATGGGCAAGTTACAAAAAAACAATGCCGCACTACATACAATCACCATCGTTGCTGCACAAGTTGATGGGTAAATGTCAAAACCGTTTACTGTTTACATTTACGTCAAGGTCAATGAACTTAATAAAAAACGCAAGACGATGGTACAAGTATAAACACATTCAATAAGGAGGAAGTACATTGTTGCGCATCTTTCTTTTCATCAAAAACATAGCAAAGAGAATCCTTCCGCTGCCAATAGTTCATGCAGTACAGCAAAATGAGGTTTTGCTTGCTAGGCTCAGCAGAATAGAGGACAAGCTAAAGACCACCAGTGCGGCTGCCAAGAGCAAGAAAAAAATTATTTTCGGCACTGGCGACATGGCCAAACGCGCCTTTAATCACTACGCAAGGGATAACATGATGGATGTATTTTGCTTTGCAGATTTAGGCGAAGGCGGTACAGAGTTTTGCGGCAAGCCTGTTATTTCATTTGATGAGTTTACGCAAATTCATAAGAAATACGATGTAATAATTGCTGTCTTTGATGTACGAGAAATATTGCCTGCCCTTGATGATGCGTTAATATCCAAATTTACTGTATGGCAGGAACATCTCACGATGTCCGCATGTGAGTTTGAAAGCGTAACATTCGATAGATTAAGCTTGCTGGAAAAAAACGACGAAAGAAAAAAAATAATTTATGGCTTCGATGGCTTGCAAGACGTTGCTTTTAGATATTACGGGAGTGACAACGTCTATGCATTTGCAGATGACACTGCCAGTGGAACGGCATACATGAATAAAGATGTGTTGCACACACGTCAACTGGCGGCATTGCAAAAAGAATATGACATTGTTGTGTGCAGTAAAAATTGTGATAAGACATTCAATTATTTCTCACAAAATAAAATTACTCAATATCGAAAAAGTATACTTGTGTCATATTATTTTGAACGCAAAAATGACGTTAGGTTTGCCGGGAATGCAACCCTATATAATCCAATAAATTATCTAGAACTGGAGGAAAGTACACGTTCACCCAAAGTAAATGAAGAGTTGAAGTCGCTAGATTTTATTGAAAACCCAGGCTTATTAAACTCGTATGCTGACCATCTGATAAGAACAACAAGAAGAGTTGGTGGTTTAACAAGACAAAATAGTGCATTTACTGCGACACGAAACATTGGTGAAAATTTTGCATATGGCAATTTTGAAGCTTTTTCTGATTATGCAGGTGTAAAAGCAGAGCATTGGGCTTTTCCAGCAATAACACATGGCTATGCTGTACTTGATGCATACGGATATCCTGTTAGGCTCAATTGGAGAAGTGTTCTGGGCGCGGGGCCAAAAATCAAGGCCATCTATCACGAAATATCAAGGGACTGTATGTATTTTGCAGTTGGGCCTTTTTTTCATTACATTAAGTCTTTTTACGATGATGAAAAACTCGCGCAACTAAAAGAGGCCCAAGGTAAGAATTTAACTGTATTCCCCGTTCATACTGTCGTATCGCATAGCCAAACATACGACATTGATGCCTTTATTAAGAGAGTCTTTGAGGAGGCAAAACAATTTGATTCGCTAACAGTGTGCACGTATTTTTTTGACTATAACACTGAAGTTATCCAACGATTAAAGGCAGGCGGGGCAAAAATTGTTACAGCAGGCTTTAACTTTGATACGTCATTTATGTCAAGACTAAAAACTATTTTTTTACTAGCAGACGCTGTTTTGACAAATACATTAGGCTCTCATGTTAATCATGCACTAAGCCTAAACAAACCTGTAAAGCTAATACGTCAAGAGGTTGTGTCATCATGCCGACATCACAACAATGATGCTACCAAGATTGCGATGAAAAATGCGCAATCTCACCTACAGTCAGTGCTTGAGACATCTGACTATCGAATAACAAAAAAACAGATCGAAGCCTTTGATCCAATCACCGGCTTCAACCTTGTAAAGAGCAAGGAGGAAATAACTGCGCTCTTCGATCTCAGCGGACGAATCATTATGAATGCTGATTTCAAACATGATAAGTTTGTAGCCAGTATGCGCGACACTTATATCGAACTGAGCAAAGCTACATCAGAAGCAGAGCAGCTACAATACCGCTTGATGAAAGATGCTTTACCCAACAACTATAGTTAACACATGGTTATGCTTATTTTATGGCAACTGAGATTAGAATCACAACATGAGGAGCAGACAAAATGGCTAGGTTTAAAGATACGATGAAAATGTTTCTACGAAAAGTCAATCCAACATATAGGCATATTGATTACACATACGATGAAGTAATACGCATGGGTAAGTTGCAGCAGGCCTCAAGTAAATCCATTTCAGATTTTTTCGCTCAAATAGACCGTCAATGTACTAGTATCCAAAATAAAATTACGGCACTGCATCAATCTGTTACAGGTGAAGAACCTGTTGTTAACAATGTATACGAGGTTTTTCAAGGCCTTTATGATTGTTTTCTTGATCAACAGTCCAAGAGTCTTTTTCTTGCGCGATTTAATTCAAGCATGACAGATAGCTTTTATCATCTGTTCTATGAACTTGCGCATATGGAGCGCAACGTTGATGGTCGCGATTTACTGACAGTAATACGAGACAATATAAGCGGACAAAAGGACACCCTTATATTAGCCTGGGGCGAAGTCGCTTCTCATAGGAAAGTCGCCGGACATATAAAACATGTTTTTTTGCAGCTTGGAATACAATTTTCATTTTATATAGGCAACGCAGATAATAGCGGCGGAAAGGCTGGCATCCCAAGCATAACAATACAAGAGGCCGTGCATAAAGCACATGAGGGGGCAATAATCATCGTCCCTGGAGGCAAAGTAATGCGTGTTTTGGTCGAAAATGGATGTAACGCAAATAGTATCGTGTTTAAGAAATCTCAGTGGACAACACAATACTTTGATAAGTCGTTGATAGCCCCTCAAAAAGATGAGGTCTTTATAGATGGTGGGGCTTTTGATATGCAAGATTCAGCAAATTTTGCAAATTGGTGTAATGGTGAGTATTCAGCTATCTATGCATTTGAGCCAGATGAAAAAAACTACAAAAAATGCAAGAATGCGATAAAGAGTGCCCCCTTCGTACAAGATAGGCACAAAAGCCATTACATTTCAAACAGCGGATTACACAAAAATCCGGGACATTTAGCCTTTTCAAGTGGACTTGGAGGAAGCAGCCATCTTATTAAGTCTAAGCTTGATGCCGTTGATTCTCTCCCCCTTTCACATGAGTCGATGATTGCAGTAACAAGTATAGATCATACCTTATGTGGGAAGAAGGCAACATTTATTAAGCTTGATGTTGAGGGCGCAGAGCTAGATGCACTGGAAGGCGCAAGAGATACTATTTTAAAACATCGTCCAAGAATGGCAATTGCCATTTATCACAATAGAGAAGATATATTAACAATTCCCCTGTATATTCTCAGCTTAAACCCAACATATAAATTTTATTTACGGCACTACTCGACATGGCGAACTGAAACAGTATTGTACTGTGTTTGATACATGTTGTCGCAAGAGACGAAGGATTTAGGAGGATAAATATGAGTATGCTACGCAGAACATTGAAAGGTGCCCTTAGGCGAATAAGTCCTACTTATAGATCAATATGTTATGCCATTGACGGCATTTCACGCATTGAAGAAGAACAGCGCAAGACTAAAGATATGCACAAGCAGTTAGTAGCTGATACTTGTCGAGAAATCTCATACTCATTTTCAAAGAATAGCGAATCCTCCGTAAAAAAAGCAATAAGGCCTCCTGTTGAAATGACTCTGCCAATCGTTGACATTCTAAAACTCCAAATGGTAGAGATAGAAACGTTTTCATTTTGTAATCGGAAGTGTTGGTTTTGTCCCAACTCGTTTATTGATCGTTCATCCAAGAATGACTATATGGACGAGAAAACATACACCAAAATTCTGAAAGAATTGTCGTTATTTAAGTTTAAAGGAACGATTTCATATTCGAGATACAATGAACCCTTGGCAGATCCCGTTATATTTGAACGACTTGAACAGGCTCGGAAGATCCTTCCAAATGCAACCCTCCACACCAATACAAACGGTGATTATCTAACGCACGAGAGCCTCAATATGTTGAAAGAAGCAGGGTTAACCACTTTGAATATACAACACTACTTAGCACATGACGCAACCTTTGATAAACAACAGATATATGCATGTATAGATGAGATGGCAGAAAAGTTGGGTATTGCTAAACCAATAAAAGAACTGCAACACAGGAAAAGATGTGGCAAAAAATTGGATTTTGACGGGATCGAAATTCAAATGTATGCCATAGACTTTGCGAAAACCGGAACTAATCGCGGAGATTCATTAAGCACGATTCAGCCGATAAGTAGAGTTAAGCCATGCCCTCTTCCTTTTAGAGATATATATATTGATTATGATGGATCTGTAATGCCGTGCTGTAATGTAAGGTCTGATTATGCGCCACATGCAGAATTTATTATGGGCAATGTGACTAACGATTCAATTTTTTCCATCATTAACAACGAAAATTATATTAACTTTCGTCACAACATAATTCATAACGTATCAGAATTTTCGCCATGCAATACATGTAATATGTAAATCATGCATTAGAGTAAAAAATACATGTATTAGTAAAGGTAGGCAGATGCTATGCTACGAAAATTATTAAGAAATATTTTAATATTTATAAGTCCAACATACAGACAAACAAATTACCTGCTGACCGAAATAAGTTATTTGCGCAAAAGCATAGAGTATTGTGCCAACACAATGACAGCGAATAACAACGATGCGTTGATACGCGAGTGTGAATTGAAAGAAGCTCTAAATAATCTCGTTGTGACCATTCTCACAGAATCGAATACCCTTGAGCAAAGCATCATGGTCGGACATGAGCATATAAACACCTTTAAAAAAGATGTTGAACAAAGATTAGCAAAGATTTCAAATAAAATAACTAACATTGAGAAGCGAACATTATCGCTTCCGCTCCCGGACAGAAGCCCCCAGCAGACCGAAGCTGCACAATATGGCGATATTAAAAGGCCTACACTAACCCTACAAAAAATGCTACATGACTACGAGTTCGACACAGTCTTGGATATTGGTTGTGGTGCAGGCCATCACACAAAAATTCTTATTGATAATGGAAAAAAGGTCACAGCAGTTGATTATGAACGCTCGCCTGGATTCGTGCTTAATGATTTTGACGATTTCATTATCGGCGATTTTATGCAGCTTGAATTTGGTTCTCGCCAGTTTGATGCCGTTTGGTGCTCGCATGTGTTAGAGCATATGCCCAATACAAATTTATTTCTTCGTAAAGTCTATTCAGTTTTAAAGGAAGGGGGCGTCTTAGCCCTTTCTGTTCCACCACTAAAGCATGACATTGTTGGCGGACATGTACATCTCTTTAACGCAGGCATTTTGCTCTATCATCTTGTCTTGGCAGGGTTTGACTGTAGTAACGCTGCCGTAAAAAGTTATGGCTATAACATAAGTGTTCTTGTTACCAAGCGCACAATAAATGTACTACCCGACTTGATTTATGATAGCGGTGATATTAACACTATAAAGAAGTTTCTGCCTTTAGGTCTTGACTTTTTGCCACAGGGCAACGATGTAAAATTTAACGGAAGCATTGAAAGTCTAAACTGGGAGTAGGTGTAACAACATGATAAGAGTTGCATTCGTCCCGAACAAAGCTAAACAACACACGCGAAAGGATCAACCAAATGTTAAACAGGCTTAAAGAACGTATACGTGGGTATATTTACCACACAATAAAAAGTGCGTACTTAGATGCTTTAAAGGAGCATACTGTAGCATCCCCCCCCCGTAAAGTGGATATAGTTGCGTCTGTGCATGAGGCCTTTAACAAGTATGTTCCTCATGAAAATAGTTTTTTCAACAATCCTCACTTTTGGAATAGGATTAATGCGGCACAAGAGGCGGCACAGTTTATTAGAGAAAACAATAAAGACGCTATAATTTTCCGAGATAATAGGAGTGCTGCAATAAAATACAGCTTAAGTCTAATTACTGTTGATGGGCTTATTATTGAGTGCGGCGTTTTCAAGGGTCGGTCAATTAATCTCATAGCACAACATCTTCCGGAGAAAACAATTTATGGCTTTGACTCCTTTGAGGGCTTGCCGGAGAATTGGACAGGATGGAAAGATCATCAAAAGGGGGCACTTGCAACACCGTTACCGCAAGTGAAGGATAATGTTGTACTAATTAAGGGTTGGTTCGATGATACGCTTCCTAAGTTTCATCAAGAACAACCTATGGAAGCAATTGGGTTGCTACATATTGATTGCGACTTGTACTCTTCCACTGTAACTATTTTAGAAACGCTTGTTACAAGAATTGTACCGGGTACGGTTATCGTTTTTGACGAATATTTAAATTTCGTCACTTGGCGAGAACATGAAGCAAAGGCATTTGCGGAATTTTGTGAAAAATATAAAGTTAAATTTAGGTTCAAAGCTTATGGTTTTTTTCAAGCTGTGGTTGTAATTGATGAAATATCAAATACCGACATTTTCTAGATCACCATTTATTAAAAACAGAGGTGCATCATAAAATGGCGCATTTCTCAGAAGGAGTGGTCTTATCTATGAAAACAGCATCATTCGTTCCAATAAAACTAAACAACCAACGTCTACCGGGCAAAAATCTCATGCCCTTAAATGGCCGCCCATTATGCGACTATCACTTCAATGCATTACTGCAACTAACCGGTTTTGATGAAAAATACGTCTATTGCAGCAGCGAGGAAATAGCACCCTATATCCCAGACGGCATTAACCTACTAAAGCGCAGCCCCAGCCTAGACACTCCCCAAACCAAGGGGATGGAAATCATTGAGGCGTTTGTAAGCGATGTAGATGCAGATATTTATATGATTAGCCATGTGACACAGCCGTTTATAAAAACACTGTCTATAGAGAATGCCCTAAACAAGGTAATCCGCGAGGGCTATGACTCTGCCTTTAGTGCGCTAAGTCAGCAGACATACTGCTGGTTTGATGGCAAGCCGGTAAATTATTCGCTAGACAATATCGTTGTCACGCAAGATTTAATGCCCGTTTATATCGAAACCAGTGGGTTCTTTATTTTTACAAAGGAAGTAGTCACTAAGTTGCGTAGGCGCATAGGCAATAACCCATTTATGCAAATGGTAGATCAATTTGAAGCTATAGATATCGATACCGCCGAAGATTTTAAAATGGCAGAGATAATAGCGAATTACCTAACTAACATGGAGGGCAATAATGATTGACTTGTTTAACAAAAACCCAGAAACGTTTTTCCTAATTGCTGGCCCTTGCGTAATAGAATCAAAAGAAAATGCATTGCACATAGCCAAGACAATGAAGGCAATTGCCCAAAATCTAGGGATTCCATATGTGTTTAAAGCCTCGTTTGATAAGGCAAACCGTTCGTCCATTAAGTCATTTCGTGGCCCTGGCATAGAGGCTGGGTTAAGAATACTGGCAGAGATTAAGAGCGAGTTGTCGCTGCCTATACTAACCGATATCCATACCCCCGACCAAGCAGTAGCAATAGCACAGGTTGCTGACATTATCCAAATCCCAGCATTCCTTGCCAGACAAACAGATTTAATCGAGGCAGTCGCTAACACAGGCAAGCCAATGAACATAAAGAAACCGCAGTTTATGTCTGCGTTTGATATGGAAAACGTAGTAGAGAAATGCAAAAGCATGGGTAATAACCGTGTCATGCTTTGCGAACGTGGTACATGCTTTGGATACAATACTTTGGTTGTTGATATGACAGGCCTTTACGAAATGCGCAAGTTTGGGCAGCCCGTTGTTTTTGATGCGACCCACAGCGTTCAAAAACCCGGAGGAAACAAAACAAGCACTGGTGGAAATAGAGAATATGTACGATACCTGTCACGTGCCGCTGTTGCAGTTGGCATAGACGGTCTATTTTTAGAAGTTCACCCCGAGCCAAATAATGCTTTATCGGATGGCCCCAATATGATACCACTGGATCAAGTTGAGAGTCTGCTGTGTGAACTTATTATGATTCATAGGACTATATACTGATGAGATAAACTGAAGGAATAACATTGGAGAAGCATAATGGATATCTTAAAAGAATGCCAAAATGTGTTCGATATCGAAATATCGCAACTACAAAAAATGAGAGAGTCACTTGATAATACAATTGTTGAAATAGTGCAAAAAATCCACCGATGCGAAGGTAAAACAATCATATCTGGAATGGGGAAACCCGGATATATCGCAAGAAAAATTGCGGCTTCATTGTCAAGTCTTGGCATAGCGTCTTTTTACTTGCACCCGGCAGAAGCTCTTCACGGTGACCTTGGAAGCCTTAGCAATAAGGATATTATCATCCTTATAAGCAACAGCGGTAATACGCAAGAGATGGTTGACCTGTTTCCCACCTTAAAAATAATTGGCATTACAACGATTGCAATTACCTCCAGCAAAGAATCCGAACTTGGCAAATATTCTGATATTGTACTATGTACAAATCAAATTAAAGAAGCATGTGCGTTAAACTTAGCCCCTACAAGCAGCACAACTGTAGAGCTTGTTATAGGTGATGCAATAGCTGTGGTGGCGTCAAAGCTTTCACAGTTTAGGCATGAAGACTTTGCTGTGTACCACCCGGCAGGGGCTCTTGGGAAAAGACTCTTGCTTCGCGTCAAAGATGTAATGCACACAAAGAAGGATGTGCCAATAATTTTCGCAGACACAACATTAAATGAAGCATTGGTTAAAATTTCAGAAAAATCATTTGGCACGGTTGTTGTTGTCGATAAGTGCGGAAAAATGCTTGGGCTAATAACAGATGGAGATATAAGGCGTGCATTAGGGAACAACATAGATATTTATGCGTGCAAAGCAAGAGAGGTTATGACTGTTGACCCTGTATTTATAAATAAGGATAGTTTGGCAGTTGATGCCCTAAAAAAAATGATTGGCAGTAAACGTTCGGTGCTGGCACTTCCTGTCGTGGACGAGGACGGGAAAATAGAAGGAATTATTCACGGTAATGAAATACTGCGTAGTGGGATTACGCTGTGATTTATGAGGGGATTATGATAGACCATATTGTTTTTGATATTGACGGAACCCTTACCGATGGCGGGATAATCATTTCAGATTGTGGCCGCGAGTTAAAGCGGTTCCATGTTAGAGACGGACAAATAATTGCGTTCTTGCCAAGTATCGGGTTTACAACAATTTTTCTAACCGGCAGGACATCTGAAGTAACCAGAATAAGAGCAAATGAGCTGGGTGTTAAAGTTGTAATGCAAGGCGTATCAGATAAGGCCGCAACACTGCAAAAATATATGAATACCAACAAGATAGATAAAAAACGCATTGCTTATGTTGGTGATGACCTTAATGACTATGCCGCAATGAGCCTGTGTGCCTTCAAAGCTTGCCCGTCTGATGCTGCCATTGAAATAAGGCAAATTTGTAACTATGTGTCTGTTAATAAAGGTGGGGACGGTGCCGCAAGGGATATATGCGAGTACATACTTAAATGCCAGAATCAACTCGCGTCCTTTATAAATCAATATATGAGGTAAGTTGTATGGTCTATAAACTGAGATGTCTTTTGTCGCGGGCTGTGAAAATAAAGCTGATTCTTCTGATAGTTGGAATTATTGTTGGCGCGCAAATCGAGACTCTGACGCTTTCTGTTATACAGCCATTTGTTTTTGTGTTAACAGACCACTCTGTAATTTACACAAATCAAATACTGTATTTTTTTTATTCTGTTTTTGGCTTTGATAGCGCAATACACTTTTTGGCTTTTTTAGCTTTACTAATAGCGTTAATATATGTTGTGCGAGGGCTGTATGTATACTTTTTTAATGTTCTTAAAAATCGTTTTCTTGCTTCAAGTACAGCGATGCTATCCAATACACTATTGGTTAGTACATTAAACCAGCCCTACATTTACCATAAAAGCCAAAACTCTGTAAAGCAGCAGCAGCAAGTAATTCGAACTGCCGAGCGCATGTTTAGTTGTATAAACAACGCATTATTACTAATGGTTGATGGATTTATGTCGCTTTTTATCCTTGTGTTTCTTATGGTGTCATCGTTTTCAATGACTATGGTGGTTTTGTCATTTGCGTCAATATGTGTGATTGTTTATTTAAAAATCTTCAAAGCACGTATTAAGTCTAGTGATGACGAAGAGGCCAGAGGTCTACTTGCGATTAACAAATCTGTGTTACAGGCTCTTAATGGTATAAAGGAGATAAAGGTTGCGCAGCGAGAAAAATTTTTTGTAAACAAGTTTAAGTCTGTAAGAGTTGAAACTGTCAAGTTCAGCGTAAAAATGCAAACTATACGACAGCTCCCGAAGCTGTTTATTGAATCTTTGTGTTTTAGTGGTGCCTTTTTGGTTGTCGCAGGCGTTATATTGGCAGGCGTTGACATGCAAACATTAATTCCACAACTTGGTGTGTTTATGCTTGCGGCGTTTAAACTGTTGCCTGCAATTTCTAGAATGCTTGAGAGTATCACGCTTATAATGCGACAAGCACCATCAATCAACATGGTGTACAGCATAATAATGGCAGAGAATCAAGACATTCAAACCCCAGAGCCATTAATCGAAACATCAACACATGATATCCTTGTAAAGAACCTGACATTTAAATATCCTAAAACAAAAAAAGCCGTCTTGCGAAATGTTTCTTTCGCTATCCCATATAAAAAATCAATCGGAATTATTGGCGAATCCGGTGCGGGCAAGTCTACTTTATTGGATATTATTTTGGGCTTATTGTCGCCACAAGCAGGTAGTGTTGTGTTTAATGGAATGTCTATCCACCACAACATGGCTAGTTGGGCAAGGCATATTGGATATGTACCTCAATCAATATACTTACTGGACGAGTCGATTTTGGAAAACATTGCGTTCGGGATTGACAGAGATCAAATTGACGAGCAGAGAGTCTGGAATGTTATTGAGCAATCTCAATTGAAAGATTTTGTTGAATCATTGCCGGAAGGGCTTCTGACAAAAGTTGGTGAGCGTGGCGCAAAACTTTCCGGTGGGCAAAGACAACGTATAGGTATTGCCCGCGCGCTTTATGAAAACCCCTCAATTTTGGTTATGGACGAGGCAACGTCTGCACTAGATAATGACACTGAAAAAGCTGTGATGGATTCAATCGCAAGCTTGCAAGGCAGTAAAACTTTGATAATTGTTGCACACAGGCTAAGCACAATTGAGCGTTGCGATATTGTTTACCAAGTTAAAAACGGGAAAGTGCTACACGTTTAAAGGTGGATTCTATCAGAGTAAGTGTAACTGACCAAATCATCCACATGCGCACGCCATGACATGTATGCGAAATAGCGGCTTCTATTAGAAGGGGTAATCGCTAAGGGCTGCTAAGCGGCTTTATCAGAATCATCCACTTGAACCTGTCTATAAAGGGCTTGCTTAAAAGCCTCACGGCAGCGGAATCCTTACACCATCAATATAAATTGCGCTGGCCGACTGGACATCTAGCGGGGATGTTGCGCGTCTTGTGTATTCGAAATGCAATATGCAACCTACTACAGTTGCAGCACTGCCGCTGGCGGCTAGTAGTATTTTCTCCTCTGTTGTTTCTACATAGACATCTCCCAAGGAACGCGATCTATCCGCCATGTCTGCGTCATCAACAGGCGACATTAACCTACCGCTTGCACGCAAGCCGAAGGGTGTCAGCGTGATTGTATCAAAGTGGCTTGTTTCGGTTTGCACATCGGTGAGGGTAATTACATTGGCAACATCGCCCACGGGGGCTTCTATGCGCCAGTCGCCTATTATTCCGGCAATATTGGTTGAGCTTAGCACAATCATGTCTGAATGAGCGGCCCCTCCTACAATGGAAAACTCAAGCCGGTAGTATCCGGTGTTGGTGGTTTCGTTAAAATACAGCATCTCCCCGGTGATTATATTAAAACCGCCCTCTGAGGGGCCTGCTTCACCGGTTAGGCTAAAGTTTGTCCATAGGTTTTCTATGGTTCCAAACCTTAGCATAAACATGGTCGTATCATCGAAAACTTGGTACCAGTCGTCGGCTTCGTCGGTTATGGGATTTTCGTAAAGTATGTCACTTTCAAAGGGGATTGTCCCGGTTGTATCCTGGACAGAAAAATAAGCCATTGCCATACCGTCAAACCGCTGGGCGGCGACTAGGGTCACGCGGATGCCTTGGTCTTCGGTGTAAGCCATTACCGGCTCAAGCACCTGGGCAAAGGCGGGGTTAATCCGCTGCAATAGCCATTCATAACCACCGCCAACTGCAAGGGCTGTGGTGGAAAGTGCAAGTATCATCACAAAAACGGTAATGGGCGGCAGCACGCGTTTTATATTACTGGTGGGAGATTGTGTAGTCTTAGCTGTTTGGGCTGCATGGTTGTGGCAGTTTTGCCTTATGTGCTCCAAATCGGGCATTTCTTCGCGGGTTAGTTGGGCCAGTAGGTCTTGCCCTTTGATACTGGGGTTTGGTAGATTGGTTTCGCTCATGGTGGGGTTGCCTCCTTTTGTTGGCGTTCATGTTGGCTAGACTCAAATTGGTTACTCAAGAACTTTCCGTAACTCCTTAAGGGTGCGATATAATTTGTTTTTTACATTGGACTCTGTGATAGATAATGCGGCGGCAATCTCCGGGATGGTAAGGCCGACATCGTACATCAGATAAAATGCCTTACGCACAGTATCGGGCTTGGATTTGAGAAATTGCCTAGCGTTTTCTAGTATGATGCTATTGATAGCGAAGTCTTCTGTGCAAAAGCTGTCTGCTTCTAATTCGGTTGCCCCCGCTGCCTCACCGTCATCGCTGGTTGCAACAGATGATACAAACATGCCAAGCCGCGTCCAAAGGGAGTAATGCCGTGCAAGTTTTCGCCTGGCAATGCGCATTACCAGGGCCAACTCGTGGGTTACATAGTCCACCCCGCGCTTTTGTAGCAGGCTGTATAGTTCCATGTACGTGTCTTGAAAAATGTCGCCGATATCGGCAGTGTTTGCGCAGCGCGCTGTAATAAACGCAAGCACTGCTTTACTGGTGGAATCATATATTTCGTCAAACCGTATCGCGAGGTTTGCATCTGGCATCATATATCACCCCCCCCTCGTACATGCCGCTTTGCAGCGGTATCGCGGTAAAATCGGCTGATGTAAAAAAACGCTATTGGATTATTTCGCACGCTATACCTATGTAATGGCCGGCTGCGGCGAAAAAGTTTCACACTGCAAAATTTATTTAATAGTAAAGCGGTGACGCCAAAAGCAACAACACCTCATCTAAACAAGCGTGGCCATACAGAACAAATCGGAGAAAATGCACGCAAATCGGAGAAAGCAAACCTTTTTCCAAAACGACAAAAGCTTGACAACTGCCAAATGCTTTGGCAAAATCTCAATATAGTCTGGCGAAAGCCTAGGCAATATCTTATATCCACGGAGGATAAATACACCGATGAGAGCCGTAATTCGGATTCGCAATTCAAAATAAGGTGTGCTAAATGCTAACAAGGCTGGCCTGTAGCTAATTAATTCAAAATCAGCTCCGCCTGTCGTCGGCAACTCGCTTAAAGCTGCGGGTTCCCACCTCGGCCGGGACTGTTTTTCATTGAATTTGCTATAATTATACAGACACAGCCCAGCTTTTGGTACGCCTTTTTGTTTTGTTTTCGAACTTCGAATCCGAATCCAAAGAGGTGTATTTTTTATGTCCAAAAATAATCGCACGCCGGTATGGGTATCCCAAAACTTTCTTACCAGTGCCAAAACCATATTGCAACTGATAAACAAAACCAGTATAAGCCCAAGCGACCATGTAATTGAAATTGGCCCCGGACGTGGCCATATAACCGCAGCACTGCTGCGGCACTGCAAGAAGGTTTCAGCAATAGAAATAGACAACAGTCTATATGCAAAGCTGCAAACAAAGCTTGATAGCCCTGCCCTAAAGCTATACAACCAAGATTTTCTCAAGTGGAACCTGCCAAAAGGTGAGTATAAGGTTTTCGCAAACATCCCATTCAACCACACAACAGAAATAATCAACAAGCTTGCAAGCAGCAATAACCCACCCATCGAGGCATGGCTGGTAGTGGAAAAAGGTGCGGCAAAGCGGTTTATGGGCAGCCCGCGCGAAAGCCTAGCCTCGCTAAAGCTTAAGCCGATATTTGATATGCGCGTAATCTATCACTTTAGGCTGGAAGATTTTCATCCAATGCCCGGTGTAGAGATTGTAATGCTGCACATGAAAAGAAAGACTGTACGCGATATACCACACAACCAAATGCAGAGCTATAATCGTTTTATTTCCGCTGCATTAAAATATGGCCTAACGCGCATATTTACAAAGAAGCAACTGACTAAAGCCTGCCGCGAAGCGGGGCTAAGCGATATAACTAGCGCGGAGATTTTGTATATCCAGTGGCTTTGCCTTTTTCGATGCTATTGCATTGTTTCAAAATAACAGTTAAAGCATTTGACACGATAACCGTTGTCTACTTTATACTCGCGCCGAGATGAGGAAAGGAAAACAGCATGGCATGGAACTTCAAACGGTAAGCCAGGTTTCAAAGGCACTGGGCATTTCAGCGCAAATGCTGCGATATTACGAGCGATGCGGGCTGATAACAAGCCTTCGCAAAGACGACTATGCATACCGCGTCTACGATGACGAAAGCATAGTGC
>Ga0123355_10002657_pt1 | contig 25378 bp, 14 predicted proteins | sample TergutEmb28metaG_3_FD_89872 | JGI IMG/M metagenome (GOLD analysis project Ga0123355, IMG submission 89872) | Embiratermes neotenicus P1 segment gut microbial communities from Petit-Saut dam, French Guiana - Emb289 P1 | ecosystem: Host-associated > Arthropoda: Insects > Digestive system > Gut ...
GCATAATATTTTTGTTTATTTTTTTGCAAGACAAGGCGTGAGGAGGGCGAATACCCATTGGTATTTAACTGACGAACAACGCTGTATTGTGAAAAAATACACGGAAATATCCAACTTTTAGATTTTACAGACCACTAGTATATATTATGCGAGCAAGTAGATTGGGTGGCGGGGCCTGCTCCCTCTAGAAAGGAGGAGTATGACACTACTTGAGACTATTGCATTATTAATGTTAGTTATTGCAGTTATTCAACTTGTGGTGAACCTCTTCCGTGAAAAGAAGTAAGCCACACCTCTGTTAGCTAAGGCGTGGCGCTCCTATTGACAATTACTCGAAACGAGGGGCGACCACACCTTCCACAAAGGAGTCACCCGACTGCTTGCATCATAACACACACAATACTCATTTGTCAAACAGAGGTGTTTAATGACTGCTTACCATTCCCTTGCTACGCATTTTTTGCTTATTGCTTATCAAGCCACTATTTTGGCGACTACTAAGCCCTAAACCCTAGCCCCTAAACCCTAAGTTTACATAATTATCTCAATTGCCTTATGGCAGTTTGTTATTTCTACCTTTTTGTGTTTTCCGCCGTCTTCGCCGTCGATTGTCCATGCAACTTCTTCGTCAAAAATGAATCTCACTTTTGATGCATGCAATATTTTTACATTATCTCCATCGTAGGTTTTCGCTGCCAAACTTGCTAATATATCCATAAAGTCCGCCGGTACAAGTGGTTGTTTGACGAGTATTACTTCAAACTCTCCATCTGCTAAATCTACGAGTTTTGGATCAAGTTTTATAAGTCCGGCGACAGAGGTTGAGTTTGTGACAGCCCCAAATACGAAATCACCTTCAATTGTTTTACCATCATATTCAACAATCGTATATCTCGGCTTTATATTAGCAACATCAGCTATACCACTTAGTACATATGCAAAATGCCCAAGCGAACGCTTGGTAGCTTGAGGTGTTGAGTATGAAACACTTGTAAATGCTCCAAATGCAGCAATGTAAGTGAAATGCTTATCGTGAAACTTGCCAATATCAAGAGGTTTAGGCGTACCTTTTAATATTTTCTTTGTAGAGATTGATGGATATCTTGATAGTGCAAGTGAGCTTGCAACGTCATTTGCAGTTCCGGCAGGGATATACCCAACAGGAACTGATGCTTGCGATTGAAGTAGTCCGGAAATTACAGCGCTTAGTGTGCCATCACCGCCAACACAAACTACTAAATCGTGCATTTGAGCATGCTCAAATGCTAACTCTTCCGGAGTTTTTTCATGAGAATAATACACTGTGACACTATAGTCCGCAGCACATAAATTTGAAATGATAGTGCCGAGGGCTGTTTTAGTTAGCCCTCGGCCTGAATACGGGTTTATGATAAGCATCATTTTGCGAGTCATAGATGTCTCCATTAGGGATAGCGTTTAGCCCAATACTCTAACTCTAGTTACTCCATCGATTTGGCTGATAGCTTCTTCTAGTCCATCTGCTATTTTATCGACATCAACTAATGTGTATGATGCAAGTTTGCCTTTTGCTCCTGCGTTTAGCATGTTTTCAATATTTACACCAAACTTTGAAATTGTTCCTGTTATGGTTGCAATCATTTCCGGCACATTGTTGTGGATGATACATAGTCGTGGATCACCCTCAATACGTGGCAAAAATGCTCCCGGTAGGTTCACGGAGTTTATGATGTTACCGTTTTCAATATATTCGACAATTTGATCGGCTGCCATACTGACACAGTTATCTTCACTTTCAGGTGTTGATGCACCGAGATGTGGGATGGCAATTACACCTTTTGCTCCTGCTGTTTTAGCATTCGGGAAGTCTGTGACATAGCATGATACTTGCCCAGATTCGAGTGCTTCAAGCATATCATCATCATTGACAAGTTCCGCACGTGCTGCATTAATAATACGCACACCTTTTTTCATCTTCGCAATGCTTTCTTTATTAATAGTATGTTCTGTCACGCCTTTAATGAACGGAATATTAATAGATATAAAGTCGCATTTGCTGTAAATTGTGTCTAAATCATCAGCCTTTCTGATTTTCGAGGATAGATGCCATGCTGATTCAACAGAAATGTATGGATCATAGCCATAAACCTTCATGCCCAAACCAAGTGCTGCTTCTGCTATTTTTGCACCAATTGCTCCAAGTCCGACCACTCCAAGTGATTTTCCTGCTACTTCTGGTCCAACATATTGAGCTTTTTGTTTCTCAACTAATGCCGGTATTGCATCGCCTTCAGAAACAACTGTTTTAACCCACTCGATTCCGGATACTATATCACGTGATGAAAGAAATAGTCCACAGATTACAAGTTCTTTAACCGCTCCGGCATTTGCGCCTGGTGTGTTGAATACAACAATGCCCTCTTCAGCACAGCGGTCAACCGGAATATTATTATATCCTGCACCTGCACGAGCAATACAGAGGAGTTCTTCGCCAAATACCATATCGTGAATCTTCGCACTACGAAGCATTAGTGCACTATGATCTTCCGTTTCTACGCCAACTTCGTACTTTTCTTTGCTGAATATTTCAAGTTTTTTCGACTTAATATTATTTAACAGTTTTACTTTGTACATTATGTAACAATTCCTTTCTTATACATTTTTTCTTTCGAATTCACGCATGAATTCAGCTAGTTTTTTCGTACCTTCTACCGGCATTGCATTGTATATTGATGCGCGCATACCGCCGAGAACACGATGTCCTTTAAGTGTATCAAATCCTGCAGCTTTTGCTTCTTTGATAAATTGTGCATCAAGCTCATCACTGCTTGTTTTGAATGTAACGTTCATGTCTGAACGCGCATCTTTATCTGCGCATCCGATAAACATTTTACTGTCATCCAGCACATCGTAGAGATATTTTGATCTTTCGACTTTTAACTTTGCCATTGCTTCAACGCCACCTTGTTTTTCGAGCCATTTCAACACCAGTCCCAACATATATATTGTATATGTTGGAGGTGTGTTGTTCATTGAGTCAGAGTCAATCATAACTTGATAGCTCATGAGTTTTGGTGTAAGTGGATGCTCATTTCCTGCAAGTTTCTTATCTATAATAACTACAGCAGCGCCAGCCGGTGCCATATTCTTTTGAACACCGCCGTATAAAATACCAAACTTTGATACATCTAGTGGACCTGATAGAATGTTCGATGATACGTCACATACTAATGGCACATCACCGGTTTCCGGTATATATTTCCATTCCGTACCAAAAATAGTGTTGTTTGAGCAATAATGGAAATATGATGCATCTTTTGACACATTTATGTCTTTCTGCTCTGGAATATATGTATGTCCTCTATCTTCTGATGAACATGCAATGTTGATTTCACCATATTTTTTCGCTTCTTTCATAGCAACAGTTGAGAAGTTGCCTGTCACTGCGTAATCAGCTTTGCCTGTTTTCCCAATCAAGTTCATTGGTATTGCTGAGAATTGTAATGTCGCTCCGCCTTGCATGAATAGTATTTCATGTGTGTCCGGAATACTCATTACTCTTCTGAGGTCTGCTTTTGTTTGCTCGAATATTTCTATGTATGCTTTGCCTCTGTGGCTCATTTCCATGACGGACATTCCTGTACCGCGATAGTTTGTCATTTCCGCTGCTGCTTCTTCAAGCACGGGTAGTGGTAGCATTGATGGTCCTGCTGAAAAGTTGAAAATTCTCTCTGTTGACATGTTCATCCTCCTTATGTTGTAAAAATGTGCAAAATATGCACTTTCCTTGCTAACAAGTATATATTACATGCTTTTTCGTGTCAAACATTTTTGTAATAATTATTCCACAATCTTTCCGTATAATGCCCCCCTTTTTATAGCGGTAATTTTTACTTTACTTATTGTATTTCGCTCAACTTTCTCTGGAACTTTAATTTCAAGATAGTTATCAGAGTGACCCACAGTGTAGCCTTCCTTTTCTTGTTCAAATAAAATCTCCATAGTTTTTCCTATTTGAGTTTGTTTAAAGTCAAGCGACATTTCATTTGCAAGTTTTTTTGCCTTTTGTGCTCTTTCTTTTCGTATGGTTTTATCAACCTGTTTCGGCATTTTTGCTGCTGTTGTGCCCGGTCGTTCTGAGTATGGAAAAATATGCATTTCTGATAGTTTTGCTTTTTCAATAAATTCCAGCGTTTGCTCGAACTCTGTATCAGTCTCTCCGGGAAAGCCTACAATCATGTCTGCAGTTATTCCGCAATTTTCGAAGTGATTTCTGATTGATTCTATTGAGTTTAGCACTTGCTGTGCTGTGTATTTTCTTCCCATTTTTGTTAAAATTTCGTCACAACCGCTCTGTATCGATAGATGGAAGTGATTGCATAAGTTTGATACTTTGCTTAATTCTAGGCATAGTTCTTCTGTCATTATTGAAGGGTCCAGCGAGCCAAGACGGAGCCTGGCAGTTGGTGCTGCATTATTGACTGCTTGTATCGCTGCATGAAGCAAGGGGACAGTTCCTCTGCTTTCTTGCAGTAAAGCAGAAGAACCGTCCCCTTGCTTCACGATGTCTTTACCCCATGATGATATCTCTATCCCGGTGATAACTATTTCTCTGTATCCTTGCTCTGCAAGCTTTGTTGTGTACTCTGTAATCCGCTCAATTGATAATGAACGTGAGCGACCTCTTGCATATGGGACAATGCAATATGTACAGAAATTATTGCAACCGTCTTGTATTTTCAATAATGCACGGGTACGATTCTCGCTATTACCCGGTGGAAGTTCTTCGAATACGGACAGGGGAACTGCCTCCGCGCCTGCCGTGTATGGCTTTGCCTGGACGCGAGGAATGCCCTCTTGTCTTTCTGTTTGTTCTTCAGCATCAGACAAAGGAACCGACCCCTTGTCCGTTAAAAACTCAACAATTTTCAGCGCAAACCCTTGCCTATCTTCTGTGCCACTCACAATGTCTGCACCCAGCTTTTCAGCAGTCTCCGAATCTAGTTCTGTATAGCAACCACATACAGCAATCAGCGCGTTCGGCTCTGATTTTCTCATGCGTTTGATTGCTTTTTGTGATTTTTTCACGCTTTCTTCCGTTACCGCACAAGTATTCAAAATGCATATATCACAACCGTCGCCAAGCGCAACAAGTGAGTGACCTTGTTCACGTAAAAGTCCTTCGATTGCGATTGTTTCATATTGGTTGACTTTGCACCCAAGTGTCATTGTACAAAAGGTGAATTGCTGCATAGTTTCCGGCTCCTTGCATTTTCTGCTTGCTGAAATTAAATTTCTATTGAAGTTTCTGTAGATTTAATATATTGTATCAAATTATATGAGTTTTTATCAACTCTATCGATTCCAAATATTTGAATTTTTACTGAGGTGTATGATTACATGAACAACCACAAAGTTTATTTTGATAATGCTGCGTCAACAATGGTGCGTGATGAAGCTATTGAGGCTATGACTCGTGTAATGAAGTCATCTTATGGTAATCCTTCGTCAACTCACGAGCTGGGGAGACTTGCCAAACAAGAACTGAATACTGCTCGTGAAAGTGTCGCTTTCACCCTTGGTGCGCAACCTGATGACATTTATTTCACATCCGGCGGAACTGAAGCTAATAATTGGGCTATTCGCAGCGCTGCTAAAATTCTCATGCGTAAAGGCAAGCATATAATCACATCTGCAATCGAACATTCAGCTGTTCTTGATCCTATGAAGATGCTTGAAAGCGAGGGTTTTGTGGTCACATATCTGTCGCCTGATGAGTCGGGGCGTATTTCAGTTGAATCTTTTTCTGATGCACTCCGTGATGATACTGTACTAGCATCGGTAATGCTTGTCAATAACGAAACAGGCATTATTAATCCTGTCGATGAATATGCCGCTGCAATAAAACAGCGTGGTTTGAGTACGATTTTGCATACTGATGCGATTCAAGGTTTGTGCAAAATTCCTTTCACCGTTCAATCTCTCGCTGCTGATTTAATAACAGTTAGTTCGCATAAATTGCACGGTCCAAAAGGCGTTGGTGCTCTTTATTTAAAAAGTGGATTAAAATTACCTCCCCTCATTTTAGGGGGCAGTCATGAAAAAGGCATTCGTGGCGGCACAGAGCCTTTACCTGCTGCTGTCGGATTCGGTGAGGCTGCGCGACTTGGCAAGCTGGAATTTGATGATGTAACTGCGACAGTCTGCGACTTGCGTGAATATGTTGTTACGTTGTTGAAATCAGGAATACCCGACATCATTTTCTTGAAGCAAGGGGACGGTTCTTCTGCTTCACTGCAAGAAAGCAGAAGAACCGTCCCCTTGCTTCACTCTCCTTTTATCCTCCCCATTTCATTGCCCGGACACAAGGCAGAGGTTTTGATGAACTTCCTTGACGGTGAGGGCATCTGTGTATCGAGAAGTGCTGCATGCAAAAAAGGCGCCCGTAGTCGCACTCTTGAAGCAATGGGGCTAAAGAATGATGTTATTGATGGATCTCTTCGCATTAGTTTTTCGCGATACAGCACAAAAAATGAAGCTGAGTACTTTGTTGCGATGTTGAAAAGAGCGTCAGAGACATTGTTTAAGTCGCTATAGTTTCAAACAATTACAAAATTCATTTTTATGTGTTTTATCAGTATTCATACCTTCCGCACTCATTTTTTGGGTGCGGTTTTTGCATGTTTTTATGCCCAATACTACTACTAATCCCCATTTAAAAGTATAATCCTCGTTTAAACGGGATTAGTAGTATTTTATGATTTCAACTCAAATGTAGAAATCGTGCCTAAATTATGAATCTTTCTTGACGATAACTATATATATATGGTATGGTGACTTTATTCTTTCATGCATGCTTTACGATGCATATTTGTTTTTACAAACATTGAATATGTCACCAACTCCCTATGGTAATAGCAAGATTACGTGCGAATGTATTGCAATATCGCACACAGTATTTCACCCTAAGTTCGAAATGTTGAAATTTTGCGAAAAATATATCATCATTGGAGGACATACAAATGATTAACAGAAAGACAAAAATGCTATCAAAAGGAACGGCAAAATTCATTGCCATCTTGATGTCTCTGGCAATACTTTTCTCTATGCTTGCCTTTATGTCTAATATCGTCGGCGCTGCTACAGGTAATATGTGGGATTTGAGTAACTTCGTTCAGAGTGTCACCATGACAGATGCTAATGGTAATGTCATAAATTCCGGCAGTCCTACCTATGTTGGAGAATCATATACATTCAGCATTAACTTTACTGAAAACACACAACGACAACTTTCATATTCCGGTTCGCCTGTGTCAAATTATTTAGTATTCCAACTGCCCTCACAACTCAGGATTCAAAACCCAGTCGGTCCATCGCCAATACCTGGTCCTGCTCCGGCTAATGTTACAGTCGGTACTTACAGTATTGACACTTCAGGTCAAGTGACCGTACAGTTCAAGAATGTTGATAATGCTGGAAATTCGACTCCGGGTAACTTCATAGATAATTATACTAATGTCAACTTTTGGTTAAACATCACTGCTCAACTCATGGACGGCGGCGACGGTAGTTTAGATTTCGGCAACATTGTCGTTGATATCGTTCCACCTGTACCTCCTCCTCCACAATTGAATGTCATCAAGCAATCGGAATACAATCCTGCAACAGAGCGAATTTATTATACTATAACAATTACAGCTTTAGGCAGTCCGGTCACTAATATCAACCTTGTCGATTCTGTTTTTATTAACAATGTGGCTATTAACAACACTCCGACCAACGCTCTGTTTGGATTTAGATATGCTATAAATGGTAGTACCAACTTTATGCCTATGGGGGTCAACTGGCTAGGTAGTGGCGGGAATCTATTTACCTACAATTTCGCTGGTGTGACGTTAAATCCAACTGACTATATAACAGTGTACTTCTATTTGGACCTACAAGTTTTAGCTGCAAATAATGGCATTGATTTATTGAACTATGACTTCAATGTTACTAACTCTGCTAGTGTTACAGGTGATGGTGGTCTTCACGGTAATGATAATGTTACAAATCATGTGCAGAAAACTTTCCCGATGTCAAAAACAGGAGTGCTCGGCGGTGGCAGCGGCAGTGACCCTTACTATATCGAATGGACTATAACTGTCGGACCGTCCGGTGCTACCCCATTAAATTCATCTGCTCTATCACAAGCTGCAAAAACTATAACTGATACTTTGGGAGCTGACCTGTTCTTTATCGACCCGACACAACCAACACCAAATGATGCATATGATAATATAAATATTGAATTGTATGATAGTACCATTTTGACCAATCCAAGCGCAACCCCAACATTCACTGGCAATCCGAATGAAATAAACACATATGATACATATTTTACATTAAATTCCACAACAGGATCAGATTACAACTCATTTACTTTCGTTCTACCCCCACCCGGTATTACCCTACTTGCAGCTTCAAGTTTATTTGAAATTGCGGACTACGAATCACCTGATGACATAGCTGACGCCGATGAAAGTTCAGCTGCAAACAATGACTCTACCACTGATACATCACAGGCAGAAAATGACCCTACTGACGATGATGAAATTGATGAAGAAGAGTATACAGACAGTATTGGTGATACATTACCTACTGACGATTCTCTTATCGATGAAGAAACTCAAATCGACGACAACCCGGATATTACCAGCTTGATTATAAGTGCAATAGCTGCGAGTGTTGATGAAGATACGGATGATGTAGACGAAGATGATCCCGAAGATGAACAAAATCAGTCTTTTGAAGTTGCATCCGATGAACATTTGGAAATAGCAGCTATAAATGGTGATATATACAAGGTTATTATCACGTTTAAAACTGAAATTAATGCCCCGCCAACTATAGCTGGTCACCCTGCAGTTGTTTATCAAAATAACGTAACATTTGGCGATTACGGTAGAACAGGCATCGTGCCCTTCAATCCACCTGCAATTACAATTAATAAGCAAACATCAGGTATCTGTGGAACTCCTGCTGCCGGATACTGGGTTGATTATTCTATTAACTTTACAATACCCGCTGGTAACGATGGTCAAGAATTTTTCATTTATGACACCTTGGGAATGATGCCCGGTGGTGGTTCTGTTGCTAATACTCCGGATAATTTCGTCCTCACTGCAACAAATGCTTCTGGGAGTCCTATTCCACTTCCCAACACAGGTCCCGTACCTAATACTGCCAACTCATGGAAAGTGTATTTGAATGGTACTGATTCTAATCCGGATAGTGGGCAAAATATCTGGAACTTCCTTTTTGACGTAAATATTAATATCACATACAGCATACTCATTCCAATCGATACCGTCAATTGGTTAAAAGCCGGAAATTCTCGTATGATTCAAAATACCACCTATCTGGTTAACGGTCCTGTCGGTAGGACTCCCGGAGATGGTGTCGCAATTTCCGTTGGTGGTAGCAGCATTAATGACTATTGGCCAATTTTCAAATCCGCACAAGGGACAAGTAACCCTGCGTTGTTCAATTATACTGTGATTTTAAACGGTGCATACTCTGGACGCCCCAATGCATTGTTTCAGACAGGCTCACCAGCTCAACCTTCAAATCCTGTATTCACAGACACATTTAGTTCAATGTTAAGCTATGTACCCGGAACATTCTATGTGAGAGATGCAGGTACGGGCTATATCTACGCACCTCCTCCCGGTACAGATGTAACTGTTAGCGGCAGTTCATTTAATGTTACCTTTAGATCACTTCAACGGTTTAGTGCACCTCCATCTGCCGGTGGCACTCCCATAGATCCAAGTCCTGCAGACCCAACATGGTTTACAGGTCGAAGAAATTACGAAGTACACTATCAATTAATTCTGAGAGACCAGTACTTAGAAGTTGCCAGACCTAACTTGACCAACGTTGCGTCTATTGCTGTCAGTCCCGGCGCATGCACATTCCAAAGTACGGCCACTGTAAATTATAGTCCTGAACAAATTTCAAAAACCGTAACCACAAACGGCTCTGATATGGCTCATGTTGAGATTATAGTCAATCCTGATGGCGGATACGTTTTCTCAGATGGCGTTCATGCTGCCCCTAATCAGATTGTAGCCAGAGACGTTTTAACAAACTTGATGGTCTATTTAACGCAAATTCAAGTTTACACAGAAACATATGTTGGTGGGCATTGGGATGGTGTTTGGAAACCACAGCCTATAACATTTAACGATGGTGCGTTGTGGAGTGCAAATGTCGTCAGCTCTGATGTAGTCGATTTTGTACTACCAAATGAGCAACCGGTTAAGATTGTTTACGACGCTTTAATAACTCTTGAGCCTGGATCACCTGGTACTGTAAATAATATCATTAGTATCTTCGGAGTGACCGGGGAGGATGGCGAAAACAACTATGTCGTCAACAATACAACAGGTGGCGCATCTGCCGATGCACTCCGACTCAGACTATTCAAACAAGACCCTGTTAATAACATCAATGTTCCGGGTGCAGTTTTCACTCTATATGTAACAGATTTGGAAAATCCGGGACTTCCGCCATATGGCATCACTGACCCACCTCGTGTTATCAACGGAGTCAATTTTTATCCATTAGTAACAAATCGAGTAACAGATAACTTTGGTATTGCAATCTTTGATAATCCCGGTATCAATACTACATTCGAATTTTTGTTCATGCTCTATGAAGATGTTATACCTATGGGATATTCACCGCAACCACAAAACCCAACTCCATTGGAAAACAGTACATTCTTTACAATTAAACCAAATATAAATCAGACTTTGCTTGCTAATGCAGTAAATACAATTAACTCTAATCTTCCAAGTGGTCAAATCACAGTAAATCAAATTACCGACTTTATCACTGTTAACAATATCCCTGAAAGAGGGGCTCCCGGTTCTCTGAGACTCTGGAAACTGTTTACCGGAATCGATATTACCGATCAACACTACTTGGATCAACTATCCGATTTTAGTATTACAATAACTGACCCTCGTGGTGTGAGACATAACTTCACTCTTGCACAAGCTCTTGATCCATTTGGCATTGTTATCAATAATGCAATAGAAGGTACATATCTAGTCCAAGAATACAATGCTAATGTCCAAGGTTATAATATGCGCACCACTCCGGATCCACTAAGGTTTTATGTCATGCCTAACATGGATAGAGAGTATGTAATTCAGATGAACAACATATATACAATCCCATGGGTACCTTTGCCACCCGGTGTGCCAAACTATCCGGAATCATTGAACGTTTTGAAAGTTGTCAATGGTCTTACCGATGAACAAGTCCAACAAAATTTGAAAGATGCGGTCATATATATTACCGGACCTGCAGGGTTCAATGAGACTATCAGCCTTATTGATGCAATCAACGGAGTAACTTTCGAGGATGTTCCGCAAGGCTCTTACTTCTTCAGTGAAGCAAATGCAAATGTTAACGGATTCAGTTTGATAACAACTCCACAGGTACCTTTCAGGCGATATATTCTTCCAACAACATCAGGGGCCGTGACGATACTCATTACAAATGATTACACGCCTATTCCCGACTCAGGAAGGTCTCCACAAACTGGTGTTCGTCATAACATATTAATACCCGCTCTTCTAGTCGCATTAGGTGGTGGAGTTGTCGTTATAGCAGAGGTTCACCGAAGACGTCGCAAAAATAATGCAAAAGATGACATTCAATAAAGTGGTAAATGTCATTCCGGAGCCTCACCGCTCCGGAATGACAGAGGGTTAATCGCAAAATTAGAATAAGTTTTTGGAGGTACTTATGACATGCTAACAGGAAGTTCAAAGAGGAAATTTTTGAAAGCGACGTGCATGATTCTTGCCGTCGCAATGGTCTTTTCTATGCTTACTTTGAGTTTTGGAGGAGTGTTAGATGAGCCAACAGCCGCCGCCGTGACAGCAACCGGTACGGCACTGGTCCCCGGTGTAAACCTTATTGATAAGGTGTCAGATGTCGATACTTCTAACTTTATGTTTTTTAGCGAATTTGACGCACAATCAATGCCTGGTTATCGGTTTGTGAACACATCCAATAACGATGGACGTATGTGGACTGATAAGTCGGTAAATGCTTCTCGTGCCAGCATATATGACACGCTGGGCGGTGTTGCCGATGTAGTAACCGTTGCCGCCAATACTCCTGAATTTTTGGTTACATTGTCCGCTCTCAGTCAGACAATAAACGAAACGAATATTATCGTTGAGCCTTCAGATACTGTTATTATTGTTGACGTGTCCGGCAGTATGGCATCAAATACTGTACCTGGTGACGGGCGTTCCAGAATTGCAGTTGTTGTTGATGCTCTCAATGATGCGATTAAACTACTTATGGATGCTAATGATAACAACAGAGTTTCTGTTGTTATATACGGTGGTCAAGCTGTTAGTGGTGCAAACTATGCCAGAGCTCAACCTATATTGGCACTAGGTCGTTATGACGCATCAACACCGATATTTACCGTAAGTGGTTCTAATGTAACTGTGCGAAGCGGTGTTCCGGCAATCCACAGTTCTTTTGCCGTTACCGGCGGTACTCCTACACAGCTTGGTATTAGAAGAGGTGCACAAGTTCTGCTTGATGTCCCACAAGGTCTTGCAGGTGGAAATGGTACACAATTTGATACAGGAGTGCCTAATCCTGCCGGCTCAGGTAATATAATCGTGACTCGCCAGCCTAATATCATTCTAATGACAGATGGTGAACCCACCTTTGGTTACACAGACTATAGGTTGGATTCTTTGAGAAGTATTGATGGAACTGACAATACCTTTAACTTAGGAAACGGTTCTACAGCTGATATGGGTCTAACTGCCCTTACCGTTATGACTGCAGCATATGTCAAGGAAACTGTTCGTGCCTGGTATTACGGAGCAGATGCTTCCAGGAGTGTTGGTTTCTACACAATTGGTCTTGGTGTTAATTCGGATATTGCAAATGCAATGTTGGATCCATTCGGCATTTCTGCAAGTGGCGTACCGAACGCACAACTCGTTACGCAAACTTCCGGCACCACGACTTATAATATGTATAATATTTTGACCAGCTTTGCACCCGGCACAGCGAATGTGTCATTTCCTGCTATAGCTAAGAATGCAAGCACATCTAACCCATCACGTCCAATAACAACGGTTTCGAATACAGGTGGTGTTTCAACAGCTAACTATGCCACAATGTCTTTCACCGCAATGGATAAACAAGGCTTAGATGATGCCTTTAACTCTATTACCAATCAAATAGTAAATCAAGGTCACTATAGTACGGTTGTCGATGGTAGTCCACAATTCAGTGGATATCTTACCTTCTCTGATGTACTGGGTGAATATATGCAGTTCGGATCATTTGTTGGCTTGTGGTATAACAATGTAAAATTTGATGGCGCAGGTTTCGCTGGAGCTGTGGCTGCAAACAGAACCAGTTTCCTTAACAGCCTAGTGGCACAAATGGAAGCACAGTCAAGCCAAAACGTCTCACCGGTGTTTGACTTATCTGTCGCAGATCAACTTCTAACATCAAACATGCAAAATCCTAACTTTACAAATGTTATTTCGTACTTTGTTGATGAAAGCAGGGTGTTCTTGAGCAGTGCTTATGATTTAAGTGGTGCACCAATTGCGGCTAGCACTGTGCGTACCGATGGTGGACCACTAGCCAGAGTCGATATGTACATTGTTCAAAATAATAATGCTGTTGATAGTGTCACTGGTGCACCATCTGACTTGATGTACATTATTTTCCAGGTTCTAACTGTTATAAATCCTGGATCATTTGCAACAGCTGATGCGACACAAAATCTTAGTCCAACCTTAGCTGCAAACGATCAGATTGTGCGTTGGTATATCCCTGCGGCATTGATTCCAATGCGTAGTGTTGAGCCTGTAATTTATGGTGGTCAGGCTCTTGTGGATGACCTTGGCTTCCCCTTATATAATATCGCAGAAGCCAATCCACTGCGTGTTATTTATACAGTAACACCAAGGCTCAATGACATTGTCCACGGTCTTACAGCGCAGTATATGAGCGTAAATACCGCTCCCGGAAATAATTCATTTTATTTCTACACAAACCGTTGGCGTGGCACTAATGGTTTGGTTGACAGAGGCGATTTAGCAAATATGACGCTAGCATTTTTCCAGGTAGATGCGGGAAATTCATTTTATGCTGATAATACAGATTTAAGAGGTACGGCAGTAATTAAACTAGCCATCCCAGTGGGTCCAACGGGAACTTCTCCATTTGTTGTGGACTATAGATATTTTACAACAAATCCAACATTTGAAGTTCAGAGACTTGGAAATAATGGTCGGGTAACCTTGGAGATTCCACCCTATGATGTAACCCTTAGAAAAACATTTAACTTCCCTGCGGATTCAGGTCTTACAGTGGCAGATCTTTCTGAAATTTCTTTTACCATTGTTGGATTTGATAGCACACTGGTTGAGATATATAGAACTACAGTATTTTTCAATCAACTAACACCTGATGGCACGGGTGGATATACAATTCAACTACAGCTCCCACCGGGCACATACACTGTAACAGAATCAGGCGGATATGCGTTGGGCTATTTGGTTGAGCCATCTGATACCTTGCCAATAATGATTCCCAACATAGCGGGTCCACCATACGAATTTAATTTGACAAATGCATATATAGATGGTGTCACGCCCGGAGGTGGAATATACTTAAACAAAGTATGGCATGGTTTGACCCCGAATCAAATTCCAAATTTTCAGATTGAATTATTTTATGATGGGTCTGATGATGTTGCTGTCCCTTCTGACACACCTTTTGCCATTTTAACTCAATATGATTTCGCAACCGCACCTCAAACAGGCATTCATATACAGTATTTTGACCAATTCGATACTCCTTCACCTCACACCTACCCTCTTCTACCCGGTTGGTATCGGATTGTAGAAACCGTTCCCAGCGTACCGGGCTTCACTTTCATACCACCTTCTCCTACAGTATTTACTGTAACTGCTGAGGATCTAATAGACGGCAATGGTTTCATGTTTACAGTCAATAATATCTATACACCAGAACCTCCACCTCCGACTTTCAATCTTACCATGCTCAAGCGTGTGCTCGGTATCGATGGAGCTACTGATGTAGCTGGCAATGTTGTCATTCCGAACGATTTGGCATTCAAGATTGAACTTAAAGATTCAACAAGTCCTCCCTGGGATACCGTTTCTTTAGCAACCATTACCTATAGTGACATAATGAGTGGTCAAAACGTTCTAGTCAATATGCCTATGGGCACATATACTATAACTGAGATTGGTGGAGTAGTTCCTGGTTTTGATGGACCGGCTGTTAGTTTCTCTGCAACATTACCTCCAAATCCGGACGGCACACCAAATAGCTATGTGCTTAACTTTGTCGGTCCCGTTAATGAGTCGTTTTCATTCGGATTCACAAATGTTTACACACCCCAACCCCCGCCTCCTCCGCCTGACAATACCATGCGCATTGCAAAATCATTCGTAGATTTACCTGCTGATATGGATGTGTTTGATGTAAATAATATCTCACCTATAACATTTCTTGTGCTAGGTAATGATGCAAATAATGTTGAGATTTTCCGTCAAACTGTTGAATTCAACAGAACTAACTTCATGTTCAATCAACTTACAGGACAATACGAATTTGTATTGCACAATTTACCACCCGGCAACTATCGCGTCTATGAGCAAGGAGGAATTGCTCCCGGGTTTGTTGTTGATCGTCCTAACCCACCACAACTTGCTACAATTGTTGATGGTGAAGCTGGGGTGACCGTAACCTTTGTAAACCAATATGTACAAGCTCCTGATGTAATCAGCGGCTTCACAGCACACAAGATGTTCCACGGTCTGACTGATTCAGAGAGACCGCCAAACTTCCAACTCCATATTACAGGTCCGAATGGCTTTGACGAAATTCTGGATTTAGATCAATCTGTTAATGGCACGACATTTGCAAATATTACTCCGGGAACATATACAATTGATGAGCTGAATAAAATTGTAGATGGGTTTGTTGTCAATGTAATGGTTGGTGGTCAACCGGTAACATTACCATACAATTTTGACGTTGCTCAAGATAGTGTAAACCTTACAATCGTAATAGATAACTTCTATTCTCCCGAAGATCCGCCTGAGCCACCCGAAGAGCCACAAACACCCGGACGCGCTCCGCAAACAGGCGTCGTCAGAAATCTGCTTGTTCCAATATTGTTGCTTGTATTTGGTTTCATAATAGTCGGTGGTGCAGAGGTTCATCGTAGACGCCAAAAGCGCGAGAAGTAATGTAATACTAATCACATGTAATGATAAAATCCCGCATTCACAAAGTGGAGCGGGATTTTGCATTGAATGTGCTAATGTTCATCCCCGATAAAAGTGAAATAATCAACATTTTTAGTCAAGTACACAGGCAATTCATACGATATATGTAATAAGGGCATCTCTAAAAAACCAGCGTTCATCACCTTATGAGTCTTTGACAAAAGTTACGCTCATCATTACACCACCCATTCCCACCCATTTCACGCGCTTTTAGAGGTGCCCGATATAATAATGTATTGCATCTTTGTGTTGTGGGGTTGCGATATGAAAGTTAAGGTTTTAAATAATACATATTTGTCCATGTTCTGCTCTGAGCTTGCTATGCTCCTTGATGCAGGACTTTCATTATCTGACAGCGTGCAGGTGATTGGCGAGGATGAGCACAGTAAAGAGGCAAAAACAATCATGAGCTGTCTTTATGATTCCCTCATGCTTGGGAATCAATTTGCTACTGCACTTAAAGAAGCATCTGTCTTTCCAAAATACATGGTGCATATGGTTGAAGTTGGCGAAAAAACAGGGCGTCTTGTTCAAACTTTGACTGCTCTTTCTGAGTATTATGACAGACAAACACGCTTGTCTGTCACAATAAAAAACTCGGTCCTCTACCCTGCCATACTTCTCATATTGATGATTGTCGTTGTGCTCATATTGATTGTCCAAGTGCTGCCCATTTTCAATGATATTTTCGGGCGCATGGGTACACAGATGGATCCTTTTGCAATACGACTTATGCAGTTTGGTGGATGGCTCGGAAACGCTGCAATAGGCATAGCTTTAGTATTTAGTGCGATATTCATTACAATATTGATTTTATTCGCCGTACCTGCAATTCGCAAATGGGTTACTCAAGTCTTTACAAATAAATGGGGCAATCGTGGAGTTTTTGGCAAAATCGCTTCATCCCGATTTATTTTTGCAATGTCCCTTGGCATGGCAAGTGGCTTGGATATTGCAGAATCGGTAAATATCGCTTCCGCAGTCAGCGGCGGTTCTAAAGCTGTAGATGCTATGCATAAAAAATGTGTTGCACTTCTTGAGTCGGGCAAAACTCTTTCTGAATCACTATCCGAATCCGGTATTTTGTCAAAACAAGATAGCAAGATGTTATCTGTTGGTAGTGTCAGTGGCAAGGCTGATATTGCAATTGCAGAGATTGCTCGTAGAAGTGATGTTGATGTGCGTGACAGCATAGATCGTGTGGTTAGCAGAATCGAGCCTACTCTTGTTATTCTCTCATCGGTGATTGTAGGTGTCATTTTATTGTCCGTAATGCTTCCATTAATGGGCATCATGACTTCGCTAGGGTAGGCGAATTGTGTTCGCAGGGGTTAGGGGTTAGTTATGGATATTTATCGAAAAAGCGGATTAGATTTTTTGCGTTCGGCTGTTCTTCCGATTTTTTTTACCGCTGTAATTATTGTTATGGTCTTTTTCGGTGTGCGTCAGGCTGGTGCGTCTAGCTCTTATGAGGGAGTTCGTATTCTTGAAGATAGTATACGTCGTGCAATCGTTATGAATTATGCGATTGAAGGACGATATCCGGAGAGTATTGAGTATATCGAACAACGTTTTGGTATTTACATAGATAGAACAAGATTTGTTGTGCACTATAGGATTTTTGCTTCAAATATCCTGCCGGAAGTGACGGTGATTCCAAGATAGTTACCGTAGCCTCCTTCGCTTGCGAGGGAGGTGACCGCCGAAGGCGGTCGGAGGGAGTGAAGTAGACAATCAATTTGAGGCTGTGTGTGCGGACATACACTTTAATATTGAAAAACTAACGAGGTAACTCAATGAAAAAATTTGGTCGTAGTATTGATACTGTTTTTGTACTAATTGTCTTTAGTGTTTTTGCTATATCTGTGTTGATGGTGCTTATGCTTGGGGCTAGTATTTATCGTAATATCAATGAGATTTCAACTGAAAGACAAAATGAGCATACCGCTCTGGCATATATTTGGACAAAAACCAGAAATTTCGATCAAGCGGATGGTATGTCTGTCGGCGATTTCAACGGAGTTTCGGCTCTTTTAATTGATGAAAATATTAATGGAACTCACTTTAGAACCATAATTTATAATTATGATGGTTGGTTACTTGAACTCTTTAGTGACGCATCTCTTGAGTTTTCTCTTAATGACGGCGTGCCAGTCGTACCGGCTGATGGTTTACACTTTGATGCCATTGAGCATGGACTTATACAAGTCACAATCGGCGATATGAGTTTGTACTTATCTCCGCGCAGCGGGGCTGGTTGTCCAAATAATGAAAGTTAGGCGATTGCAATGAATCAACGTTCAAAATCTACACTTTTTCTAATTGAACAACTTATTGTTGTTGCAGTATTTGCAATATGTGCTACTGCATGCATCAGTATTATGGTGGCTGCATATTTTAATGCAAATGAATCTCGCTCAATAAGTGACGCGCTTCTTAAAGCCGAAAGTGCTGCTGAAGTATTCAAGGCAACGGCTGGTAACCCTAATGCAGTTGCAGATATATTAGGTGGTGTGAGCAATGACGCATATGCATTTCCAACATCAGATTATGCTCTTGTAACCGTATATTATGACAGCACATGGCAACCTATCCATTTATGGGACACAAATACACCTACTCCTATTAGTTCACCACTGCCTCCAATACCAGACATAAATCCAAATGTAAGTTATGTACTTACAATTAAATTTGATGCTCCACAGCAAACAGCAAGTAGTTTTAATTTCATTAAAGGACAAGTGCACATCGGAAGCTCCACAGGCGAGGAGCTGGTTAGGCTACCGTTAGCAGTTAGGGGCTAGTGTTCTGTAAAGTCTAAAATTGCGTATAGTGCTGAGTATATTTTTTGCTCGGCGAGGCGAGAGGAGGGCGAATACCCATTGGTATTTAACCGACGATTAACGAAGCAGAGTGAAAAATATATCAGCGATATATGCAAAATTTAGGTTTTACAGAACACTAGGTTAAAAAATGAGGTGCAATATCATGAACAAAGCAGGAATCGGTGTTGGTAGTGCTTCAATAGTGCTTGTATTTGCCGTGCTTTGCCTCACAATTTTCTCACTTATCACCTTTGTTATTGCCGGAAATGAAAAAGCTATGGTCGATGCACGAGCAGAACTGGTAATAGCATACTACGAAGCTGATGCGCTGGCTGAACAAATATTAGTCGATATACTATCCGCTGACCTCTTGCCGGAAACAGTTCGAGGCATTGAGGTACATAAACGTTGGGATGATGCGCTTGAGACTGAATTAATATATTTCTTTTGCGATATTTCTGATATAAAGATTCTTTATGTCAGTTTCGTAATTCACGATGATACATTTGATATACTAAGTTGGCACATGCAAGCAACAGATGACTGGGAGTTCGACGATTCACTAAATGTTTGGCGGGGTGAGTAGCAGTGAATAATACAAATGAAATTATTTTAGAATATTTAAAACTGGCTGTTGATGAAGGCGTTTCTGATATCTTTATCGGTGCAGGACGGCAAATTACGTTTAAGAAAAATGGCAATCTTATTGCCCAAGATGGTGATATAATCAAACCGGATGAAGCAAAATATCTTATCATCGCGTTGTATGAAATTGCACATAGAGATATGGCTAAGTACATTGAGTTGGGTGATGATGACTTCCCTGTTACCATTCCCGGACTTGCAAGATTTAGGATTAACACATATCGTCAACGCAGCACTATGGCAGCGATAATTCGTGTTGTTTTATTTGACATTCCTGATTATAGAGACTTGCGCATACCGGAAGAAGTTATGCGTCTTGCATCTGAGGTTGACGGACTTGCACTCGTTACAGGTCCGGCAGGTAGTGGTAAATCGACAACCCTTGCTTGCGTGATTGATTTGATAAATAAAACAAGAAACTCCCATATAATCACCTTGGAAGACCCGATTGAGTATCTTCACAGGGATAATGAGAGTCTCATAAGTCAGCGCGAAATATCTACTGATACACATTCATATATGGACGCACTTCGTGCCAGCCTTAGGCAAGCACCGGATATTATTTTACTCGGTGAAATGCGTGATCACGAAACAATAAAAACTGCAATAACCGCCGCCGAAACAGGTCACTTGGTCATCTCTACACTTCATACAGTCGGTGCAGCAAATACAATTGATCGCATTATTGATATCTTCCCCCCTGCGCAGCAGCAACAAGTGCGTGTGCAGCTTTCCATGTCTCTCAGAATGGTTGTATCTCAACGTTTACTGACAAGTATTAGCGGAGATTCCATACCAGCATTTGAAATAATGCGAGTTAATAATGCAATCAGCAATATTATACGTGAAGGCAAAACTCATCAAATTGATGCCGTCATACAGACCTCAGCTCATGAGGGCATGATTAGCATGGATGCATATATTTTGAACCTATTTCGAAGGGGTGAAATAACAAAAGAAACAGCCATCAGAAACGCATCAAATCATGAGCTAATGATAAGGCAAACTAGTGGTCTGTAGAAATTTCTACATCGTGTAGCCGTAAACGTGTATTGATATGTAGAGAAGCCTTGTGGTATGCTGAGGTAGCAAGTAAAACGGCGGTCGGGTTGTTTCTCTGAAAGGAGGAACGATGACACTACTGGAGACAATAGCATTGTTAATGTTGATAGTGGCAGTTATAAACCTAGTGATGATTATTTCCCATAAGCGGAAGTAAACGCCCCACCGCATCTCGGCATGGCGTTTCTCCTGATTAAAAATCTAATTCGAGAAGCGACCAACCGTTACCGCGGCGACCGCTTGTTGCTTGCATTGTAACATATATGATTTTAACTGTCAAACAACTACTCGCTCCGCAGTGCTTCTACCGGTGCTTTGCTTGCTGCTGCTGATGCCGGCATTAATCCTGCTATGTATGTTAGGAACATACTGATTGCTATCAACACGAATGGCACGCCAACCGGCAGTATTACAAGTTGTTCAATATCAAGCGCATTATATAATATTATATTCGCGACAACAATTATTCCAAATGTCGCCAGTACACCTATAACTCCTGCTATAAACCCAATTATCAATGTCTCGGCGTTGAAAACTAATCGGATATTTCCTTTGCTTGCACCTACTGCGCGAAGGATTCCGATTTCTTTTTTACGCTCTAGTACGGATATAAATGTGATAACACCAATCATAATTGATGAAACAATCAAAGCTACCGATATGAATGACACTAGCGCATAACTGACCATGTCAATAATATCTGTGACCGTCGACATCATAAGACCTACAATGTCGGTGTAATGTATGATTCTCTCATAGTCGCCTGCAGCTTCCATTCTTGCATTGTAATTATCCAGTATGCCGATTATTTCTTGTTTTGCATCAAAGCTACGTGGATATATAAGGATTTGTGCGGGTATATTTGGATTGGCATATCCCAATCTGCTTAAATTATGATTATAACTGCTGACCGATGGATTCATGATTGCCTGCATCAGGTCGAATATCTCATCTTCGCCCATTTCAAACTGGAATGCCTCTGCGAGTGCCTCACCATCAAAACCTTCCATCGATTCTTGCATTTGTTCTGCTATTTCTTCAAATACACCTGTTATACTCTCCTCAATCTGACTGCCTATACCTTGCATTGCATTTTGTATTTGCCTTGATATTTGCCCCATTGTGCCAGTCATAACAGATTCAAGTGCAGAGCTGATTTGTGTACTCATGCTATGCATTACCTGCCCCATGACCTGTTCCATGACATTTTGCATCGCACTCTGCATGGCATTTTGTATGGCTGTCTGCATCTGCGTTTGAAGCATCGTCATCATTTGCGTCATATAGGCCTGCATTGCGGTCATTAAGAAATCCTGCACTGCGCCAATGATTTGATTTTCAAATTCACTAATGTCAACAGCCGCTGAAATTTGCGCCATAATCATTGCCAGCACTTCCGGACGAGATATATACTCGCTAAAAGCAGCAATGAGAGCAGGTGTGTCAAAAATTAGAGCAGGATTAGTCATAACAATATCAGTCATAAAGCCGGTTAGTACAGATGTTACAACATTTGTCAAAACATCAACGGGAATATCAACTTGGTTTGCAACCGCTTGTATCAATGCTCCAATGTCAATATCCGGCGGAGGCAGGGCAGACATATCAAGGTCACCCAAATCCAAATTGCCCAGGTCAATATTACCAAAATCAATATTACCCAAATCCGGCATACTAAAATTCAAACCACTTAAGTCCAGACCGGACATATCCATGTTCCCGAAATCCATGCTGTTCATATCAAAGTCGAAATTTCCGAAATCCATATCGTCAAAATCAAGAGAAGAGAACATATCTTCAAAGTCCATGGCTTCACCGAATACGTCTTCATCAACAGAAATAATACGAGAAAAATCAAAATACGATTCAGGATTTTCCAAGTCATACTCAAATGTGTTGCCTGTAAATATATTAATTTCCGGATTTTCTAATTGCTCTTCTACAATACCCCTGTTTGCAGCTTGTATCATTAAGTGTTCTATTAACTGTGGAGTATAGTTCACCCCCATAGATAAAACATTTGTTGTGGCATCTTGACTGGGCTGCACAATACCGACGATTCTGAGTTCTAGCCCACCATTGATGAGGTCAGTCATAAAGTATTCATCACCTGATCTATCGACCCATACATTGAATGTTTCATCATATTGGAACCAGTCGGCAGGCTGTACTATTTTGAACGACATTTCCATAAAAGTATCGAATGAGAAATCTCCTTCACTCTCAGAAATTTCAAACTCCATATCTTCACCGGTCATCATCGATTCAAACATCGCCCTCATTTCCGAGCGGTCTCGTACGCCCATAGAAAACAGCATAAAGTCTGATATTCTTCTGCCAAATCCAAGAACAAGCACTGCTTCGTCATAGTTCTCCGGCCAACGACCTGTGAGAATATCATATTGATCTTCATACAATGCCGGTTCGTTTGGCATTTCTGAAAAAACATTCATGCCCGGCATAAACATATTACCACCCGCCGGTCCCATATCTCCGCCACCCATCATTGGTGCAAATATCGAATCCGGATTTATTTGATCAACACCATCTGATGTATCAGACAGAAATATTTGTGGTGTTAAATCAAATGTATAATGAACTGCACTGGCATATCTTGATATTGTCTCTTCGTTTTCAACAAAATATACTTTTAGCGCTTCCAGATCATTATTGTTTTGCGTGGCGAAAATTGTCTCCATTATCCTCATTTCGCGGACAGAATCCGGTGGACGTTCCGGTCGCGGCTCGTTACCGCCGTGTGGACTGCCGCCATTATCATCGCCACCACCAAAAAATGCAGACAAATCAAATCCTTGACTTTGAATCGCCAGCGGATACATACTAAGAGTCTCTTCTTCTATGTTGCGGATATACTCATTTATCCCATTTGACAGTGCTAGAATGGTTGCAATTCCAATAATCCCTATTGAACCTGCAAAAGCTGTTGTAAGTGTTCTTCCCTTTTTCGTCATTAGATTTGAAAATGATAACATTAATGCAGTAAAAAACGACATTCTTGCTTTGCGTGGTTCTCGACCAATCGGAGCGTTTTCCACTTCCGGGTCATATGGCTTAGTGTCTGATTTAACTTTTCCATCTGTGAGATGAACTATACGGGTAGCATATTCTTCCGCAAGCTCGCTATTGTGTGTAACCATTATTACCAGACGGTCTTTGGCAATTCTCTCAAGCAATTCCATTACTTGCTTACTCGTCGTAGTATCGAGGGCACCGGTCGGCTCATCTGCTAACAGTATCTCAGGGTCATTTACAATTGCACGTGCAATCGCGACACGTTGCATCTGTCCACCGCTGAGTTGTCCGGGCTTTTTGCGTATATGGTCTTTTAGACCAACTTCTGTTAACGCTTCAATCGCTCGTCTGCGCCGCTCTCTACGTGAAACACCGCTCAATGTAAGTGCAAGTTCTACGTTTGAAAGCACACTTTGGTGGGGAATCAGATTATAACTTTGGAAAACAAAGCCAATGCGATTATTTCTATAGGTATCCCAATCGCTTGCTTTGTAGTTTTTAGTTGAGATTTTATCGATTTCAAGATCACCTGAATCGTATTGATCAAGACCTCCGATAATATTAAGCATTGTGGTTTTTCCAGAGCCTGATGGTCCTAAAATCGCAGCAAACTCATTATCTCTGAACGCAATAGAAACGCCGTCCAACGCATTTTGCGTAAAGCCGGCGGTCGTGTATGATTTCCGTATATTTTTCAATCGCAGCATTAGTTGTTGTCCTTTATATTCAATTTATATTATAGTCTATGAGTATTTTACCACATTATTTTGAATTTACTATGAACAACAATATTTTTTTTGCAAAAATATGAGCTTGGTAGTTCAGCGCTACCAAGCTCACATAATTTATATGTATTCCTTATATTTAGTCTCTCTTCTGTTTACCTGCTTTGTGTCTCACAAAAAATCCGGTCATAGTGAGCATAGCAAGTGCTACCAGTCCTATACTTAGTAACATGTTGCTTTGCATATCGCTTTCAGGTTGGTTGGACTGTCCTACTAAACTCTGTGTGTCAATAATATCTGATTGAGGTATAGCTGTTTCATTGATGTTTAAGTCTGTTTGGTTATATATTGTTTCAGCAATTAATCCAATCTCTCCAGATAGGGTTGACATTGTTTCAGCAAATTCTGCTGCAGGTGCTTCTTGTAAGTTTGCAGGGGGTGCTGATATATTTGCATTATTCATATTGTTACGTGCATTACCGACATTATTATTGCCTGTGTTACCGGCATTACTGTTGCCTGCGTTACCGGCATTGTTATTGTCTGCATTACCAGCATTATTGTTGCCCGCGTTGTCGGCATCATTCTCCCCAGCGTTACCTGTGTCGTTATTGTCATCTGTGCAAGGTACATAATTTGTTCCGGAATCACATTCGACAAAACCTAGTACTCCACCTGAATGCATCGGGGCAAATGCGTTACTTACTAGTACTTCCCCTAATTCGGATACATCAGA
>Ga0123355_10002658_pt1 | contig 25377 bp, 15 predicted proteins | sample TergutEmb28metaG_3_FD_89872 | JGI IMG/M metagenome (GOLD analysis project Ga0123355, IMG submission 89872) | Embiratermes neotenicus P1 segment gut microbial communities from Petit-Saut dam, French Guiana - Emb289 P1 | ecosystem: Host-associated > Arthropoda: Insects > Digestive system > Gut ...
GTGTACGTATTTCTTGGCAAGCCGTAATGCTCCAACACCAGCCACTGTGGGAAACGGTCCTGGCCGTTTTCTGTAGTTGGCATGTTGGTTCCTAACCTAACTTGCCCCGGCAGGTTGCCGCCGGCAATGTCAATATTTACATTGTTGGCATACATAAGATGTGGCTGTAGTCCTGCGGAATAATACGCAAAACCGGTGCCTGTAAATGTGTAGATAAAAGCACCTTCAGTAAAGTTAAATGTATTCACGCCCCAGGTGCGAGACCCGCCATAACCTGTAGAAGAGTAACCGGGGTCACGAATTAAGTCATTTATGAAAATAACGTCGCGTGTAAATGGCATACGGCGCAAATCAACTTCGCCGATGGTGTCTAGGTCGATAGTCGCGACCAAAGATGGGTTGCTTTCATAAAAATAGTCATTGCCGCCTGTGCGGATAACAAGGTCGATTGTGCCGGACAAGCCGGAAATATCTATACCGTCTTGCGTAAGAGTATTCCATGTGCCGCCATCAATTTGGTATTGCAATGGCCCAAACTGTTCCAAGCCGGCGAAAGGTATCATTTCTATAAACAAGCGTTCGTCGACAGATACTATGCCGCGTGGGGTAGGTGCTGGTAGTGCAAGCGGCTCACGTGCGGTCATTGCAGTAAGCACCAAAGAGCTGTCTGCTTGGTTGTAGATGCGTATTGTCCTGGTATCAACTGTAGGGAAGGTTGTCTCGAAAATGCGTCCCAAAGATACATTAAGGTTTGATGCTACCTCTACACCATCGACAGTTACTCTTGCAAGACCTGTAAAATATGTCGGATGATGCAACACGTCGATAGCAATATAATTACCGGTAAACTCCAGCTCAAAGAATGCTCCGGCTGCGCCACCTGTGCCCCAAGGCCCTACGCCGCCACCGGTGCGCCCGGCCCAGCCTCCATTACCATTAAAGGTGATGCGCCCGGCAGGGTTTTCAATTACATGCCCTGATTCAATTGCGGCGTTTACGACGTTAACATCTGCGGGGCTGGTTAGGACTTCTTGGGTGAATGGGCGACCCTTTGTGTCTGGTGGCGGTGGTGGTGTGTATTCTTCTTTGTGAATTATTACTCTATCTATTGCAACCTCTCCCGGGTACTGGACCAAATCGCATAGGAATACACGTAAAGTACGTAAGCTGTCATCTGGGAAGGGCATTGCCAAAACTCTGGTGCCGGGAGTCCAGGCTGATAGATATATATCGTCTTCAACGACAACACCGTCAATTGAAATTACAGCATTAACATGGAACATGCCGGTGGTTAAGAATACTTCAATGCCGTAACCTTCAAAATCTAGCTCAAAGTATCCGTTGGTATCTGTAACACCCCAAGGCCCGGTTCCGGCAAATTGTCCGGCCCAACCCGGTGTATTAAGGTGAATTCTACCGGTTGGATTACCACCCTGGCCACCAGAGAGAGAAGGAGATGTTACACGAACATCTGCCGGGTTGGTTAATGTTACAAAGGGGCTTGGTAGTGGTGGTGCTATCGCGCCTTCTTCCTTGTGTATTACAAAGCGGTCTAATAGAAGCTCGCCCGGGTACTGCCCTGCGCTAGGGCATGGAAATACACGTATAGTGCGTTCGCTATCATCTTCAAAGCCACGTTCAAAAACCTTGGTGCTGCCAGCCCAAGCACTCATAGATATTTCCGAAGCAACAGTAACGCCGTCAATAGAAATGGCCGCAACAAGACGATACCAGTCGGGTGATAGCCATACTTCAATGCCGTACCCTTCAAAGGTTAACTCGAAGTATGCAGTAGGATCATTAGTAATCCAGCGGTCATAGCTACGTCTATTTACATAACCCGGCGAATTAAGGTGAATTCTGCCGGATGGGTTATCTGCCCCATGCTGGGTAGCATAAGGAGACGTTACACGTACATCTGCGTGGTTGGTTAGAGTAACGGTGGGCTGGCCGCCGTTGTTGCCGCCGTTACCTTCGCTATAAACAACGAAACGGGTTAACCAAATGGATCTCTCCCAACTAAGGCCATAAACGGATTCTATTCTGATGTTGTTAGCACCAGCTCTGCCAATAGCAGGAGGCACATCAAAGCCGAGCGAAGTTGGATCCCATTCGTTTAAGGTAAACGCGCCGTCTGGGCGGTCACCAAGAACAGGTTCTCCGTTAATTTCAACCAATACTGCGCCGCCGTGAGCAAGCGCATGGAGATCGACATAAACTCTGTGGCCTGTAAAACTTAATTCTGCCCAACCGCCGGCTTGTATAACAGACCTAGGGATCCAGGTTATTTCGTTGTAATAGAACGGCCCCCAGTTGCCACCTGTTACTATTGCAGAGTGGCCAAATGGATAGATATTGGGCGTACCCGTTGGTGGTGTTCCACCGCCGCCGTTGTCATTGTCATCGCTATAAACGGTGAAATTGAGGAAATTAACACCCCACTGCCAACTATAACCAACAGTGGATTCAAGCCTTATTGTATTTTCTCCAGGCGTAACGTCATATCCCCTGCTAAATGTGTCCCAATCTCCCAAAGCAACGGTATCAACAACTTGCCCATTGATAAGCACGTTAAATTCTGCTCCAACATTAACACTTGCAACGTTTACATAAACTCTGTGCCCGTCAAATGTTAGTTGCGCAAACCCACCGTCGTGGAGTATTGGTGTTACACCGTCTAAAAGATAGTGAGGACCGCCCCAAATCACATCAGGGTGAGTAAGTGGGAATTCTTCTGGCGTACCTGTTGGTGGTGTTCCGCCGCCATTGTCGCCATTTCCATTCCCTTCGCTGTAAACAGTGAAGTCGATTAGCTGAACACTATTTTCCCAACCAAATCCATAGACAGATACTACCCTGATAGTGGTTTCGTCAGCAGCTCTGCCAAGCCCCGCAGGTATATCAAAATCAAGCGAGGTTAGTCCCACTACATTAAAACTACCGTCCGGACGGTCTCCACCAGGCGCGAGGTCTCCATTTATATAGACTCGTACTGCAGGAGTGCCACCGGAAGCAACGCCATACATATTTACATAAACTCTGTGGCCGGTGAAAGTAAGCTCTGCCGAAGCACCGGCTGTCATAACGGGTACGGACTGCCAGTTTGTGGTGTCCCACCACCAAGTATGCCAGTAGCCTTCTTGAGTTATAGACGCATGGCCTTGAGCATAAACAGTAGGCGTACCTGTTGGTGGTGTCCCACCGCCGCCATTGTCATCGTTATAAACGGTGAAGCTGTTGAAAAGGACACCGTGGTCAACAGTCCCCCATCCACTAATAGACACAATTCTTATTGTATTTTGTCCTGGTTCCACATCAAATGGAAATAAAAAATTATTTGCCCAGTAGGTACCAAAATTAAAAGTGTCGATGTAATCACCATTGATATAAACAGCAAACCAGCCGTCAACACCGCCACCACCAAGATTTGCAACGACACGTGTACCGGTAAAGGTAAGCTCTACCCAGGCATGTTCTTGCATCAGCCAGCCCGCATATAACGTCCCATCGCGTATTATATCCTGGTGGCTAGCGTCAAACACCGTGCCGGTACTAGAAAACGGCGTAGCAAAAGTTGGTACAAAAGGCACTACCTCTTCTGCTTCGTTCAACTCTGGTTCTTCGTACTCTTCTTCTGGAGACAAGTCGTACTCTTTATCTTCCTCGTATTCGTCGTACGATTCGTACTCTTCGTAACCCATATTCTCTGTATATGGATACAAATCAGGCTCGTAAGCCCTAACAGGTACAGTAAATCCGCTAAAAATCAAAGCAAAGGCTAAGAAAAGTGCCAGTGCTCTTTTTAGCGTAGATTTCTGCTCTTTAATCATGTTATTTCCTCCTTTATATTTTCTAAAATAAATATATTTATGAACACATGCCGGGTGCGATAACTAAAAGCTCCTTTCTCTCTTATGCGCACCGGTTATTGTGGTGTGTTGTATGCATATGCGTACAAGTTGCGAAAAATAATCTAACAAATCAAGTATCATAAATAACTTCGTCTTCACCAATCAATTCAAAAGCTGCTGTGCGCCGTACATCTGCTTCGGCAATCAATCTTGCAAGTTTTTCTATATAGTATTGCTCTGCCATTCTACTATGGATAATATCCGCTATTTCCGAAAACGGGGCATAACGTATACCTTCGTGGCTTATGGCTTGAGCAACAGAATAACCACCAATATCTTCAATAACCTCTGTAATGCTTCCTGGCTCCAGGCCATATGCTGCTTGAATTAAAACACGCAGCCTCTCTTGCCCCATGCCACGTCTCATGCCTATAAATACATCTTCAACTTCCACAAACCAACCAAAATCTTCAGCTATATCTACTAAATCTTCGCCTGCCACAGCTCTGGCTTGTATATCCTCAATAACCATGCGCGCATGTGCCTGGGAAGATTCACTCCCATACTGGAACCCGGCAAAAACTCTAACTACATGCAAAGTGCCGGGGTTTACAGGGAACAAACTGTAAGTTTCTTGATAAGCTTGATATAACGCTTCTTCCGTAAACCTAACCATGTGCGCTGTATGAATACGTACATCGCCCTCCAAGTTTGCTATAGCCAGCGCAAAATGCTCGCTCTCTCGCTCGTGTACAGAGCCAAAAACGGGTCGTCCGGCCGCTAAATCTGCTTCACGTTCGGCAATTGCGTCTGCCATATCTGATAGAAACCGATTGTATGTAATATCGTCGGTTAGCCCATAATCCAAGGCCATAATTTGAATGACTTTTCTGCGGACAGCTTCATTTAAGGCATTTTCCTTTATAGCTTCAAGCGGCGTTACTCCGTTAACAGGAGTATCCCAAAATGAAGGGTCTGCTTGGTCTGCCCCCTGTACAATCATATCCCTAAGCGTAGCCCCGCGAACAGTAGATACACTTTGAATGTATTCGCGCAGTGTAATAGGGAAGCCGTTTACTGTGGCAACTACAGTGTCATCATTAAGCGTAGGATTACGCAATGCGCTATACAAAAGTATGCCGCCAACCACCAATATCACTGCTGCAAGACTGCATATAACTATTTTTTTTATCATACTTGCCCCCTTACTAAATTCGCTGCGCGGTGCTTTCACGTAATGTAAGCTTTGGCAAAAATACATGCTTGAAGGGTTTTACATTCCCTTTATCGTGAATCTTGTCTATAAGAGCGTGTGCGGCCATTTCGCCCAGTGCTTGCTTGGGGTGGGCAACGCTTGTAAGCTGCGGAACCATCACTTCTGCAACAAGAGAATCGTCGTAACCTACTACAGAAAAATCTTCCGGGACTTTAATCCCCACATTATTTAAATACTCCACGCATGACCTAGCCAAACTATCACTGGCGCAAAATACAGCCGTTAACTTATGGCGCAGTATGGTACCTATAAATTCTTTTTCAAAACCCATCTTATCTACAACGGGGATTGCTATCGGGGGCAGGTCGGCCTTTTGGTGAAAAGCATTTATGTATCCGTCGCGTCGGTCTAAAAAGATGCGAAACTCGTCAATAAATACGACTCCTGTGCGCTTGTGCCCACGTGAAATTAGGTGCTGTGCTGCCGCTGCTGCGCCGGCATGCTCGTCAAGCACTAGGTAAGACGCATTTTCAACACATTCGTATGATGCGTTTATCATAATACATGGGATATTGCGCCGCGCAAGCCGCTTAAACACATGTTTTACTTCATCTTCCGGAACGCAGGTAAAATGGCTGGGTTGCACAATGACACCGGAGGACCCTTTGTCTGCGATACTATTAAGCAAGCTACATATATGGTTAGTATCATTTTTAGAATCGTGAATAATAAAATTGTAGCCGTAAGAAGAAAGCACATTGGAGATTGCTTTTACATAGTAGTGAATAAAATATTCGTCATCCAAACTAAGGATAACGTCTATATCAAGCCTCTTGCCTTCGTCGCTGTCAATTACATAACTGCAAAAAGTGCCGCGGCCATGTTCTTTTACAAGATAGCCCATATTAACCAGCCTTGAAAGCGCATTGCGGATGGTCATGCGGCCAATGTCGTACTGCTTTAGCATATCTGCCTCGCTTGGCAGTTTATCGCCATGAGCTATAGCTCCGGCTTCAATTTGCTCTTTTAGCAATTCAGACAATTGATAATATAGGGGAATGGGATTGTTTTTATCTAATTTCAAATGAACTACCTCGCATCATATCTTATTCGTATATGTTTTTGTGCATATTCTACAGCGATATTATTTGAAACGCAAGTTTATTTGTTAATTTTGTTTTGGTTTGACAAGCCGTGCGATCATAGGCTACAATTAAGATAATTGTAAGCAACATTGAGCCATATAAATTGGGGAGGCTATCATGAAAAACTATCCTAAAATCGGCATTCGTCCAACCATTGATGGACGCTGGGGCGGCGTACGCGAGAGCTTAGAAGAAAAAACAATGTCTATGGCAAAAGCGGCGGCAGAACTTATCTCAAACTTGCACTACCCGGACGGCACACCCGTTCAATGTGAAATTAGCCCTACAACCATAGGTGGAGGCGCAGAAGCCGCTATATGCGAAAGTGTCTTCACACAAAAAAATGTAATTGCCACATTAACGGTAACCCCTTGTTGGTGCTATGGTTCGGAAACTTTTGATATGAACCCTTCAACTATAAAAGCAGTTTGGGGGTTTAACGGTACGCAGCGCCCCGGTGCCGTGTATTTGGCGGCTGTAATGTCTGCATATGCACAAAAAGGATTGCCTGCATTTAGCATATACGGGCACGACGTTCAGGATTTGGATGATAACTCTGTACCGGCGGACGTAGCCGTAAAAATATTAAATTTTGCCAAATGTGCTATCTCTGTCGGCTGGATGAAGAATAAGTCGTATGTAAACTTGGGCGCAGTATCAATGGGAATTGCCGGGAGCTATTGCAACGAGAGTTTCTTCCAAAAATATTTAGGAATTCGTGCAGAGTGGGTAGACCTTACGGAAATTCTGCGCCGTATGACGCTTGGTATTTATGATGTAGCGGAGTACGAAAAAGCATTGGCGTGGATAAAAACAAATTGTAATGAAGGTTTTGACGTAAATGCAGATAAAAATCTGCCCGCAATTATCACTAAATCTAAAGTTATTCCACCCGAGGAAGATTGGGACTTTATCGCAAAAATGAGTGTAATAATAAGGGATATTTTGTTTGGCAACCCGAAACTAAAAGAATTAGGTTGGCATGAAGAGGCTATGGGCAAAAATGCCGTAGCAGGCGGTTTTCAAGGGCAGCGCAACTGGACAGACTGGCTACCAAATGGTGACTTTACCGAGGCTATACTTGCGTCAACTTTTGACTGGAACGGAGCAAAAGAGCCAACTGCCTTTGCAACAGAAAATGACACATTAAATGGCGTAGCAATGCTTTTTGGTAAACTGGTATCCGATACTGCGCCATGTTTCCACGATGTACGCACTTATTGGAGTCCACAAGCTGTGGAGCGGGTAAGCGGTAAAACGCCCGAAGGCACAAGTGCGAATGGATTTATCCATTTAATAAATTCCGGCGCAACTGCACTGGATGGCACAGGTGCGGCAGAGGGCAAAATGAAACCATTTTGGGAAATGACAGAAGAGGATATAAACGCCTGTCTGCAAGCAACGGACTGGTGCAGAGCCAACTATGAATATTTCCGTGGCGGTGGATACTCCAGCCACTTTAAAAACGTAGCAGAAATGCCTGTAACTTTGTTGCGTGTAAACTTGATAGACGGCATTGGCCCTGTGCTGCAAATTGCAGAAGGGCACACTGTGTTGCTGGATGACCAAACCCACATTGCGCTGGATGAGCGAACAGACCCGACGTGGCCTACCACATGGTTTGTGCCTAATCTAACAGGCCAAAGTGCATTTAAGGATGTGTATGGTGTAATGGCGGCTTGGGGCGCAAATCATGGTGTAACGGTTTACGGGCATGTTGGCGATAGATTGCTGACACTGGCTAGTATGTTGCGCATACCTGTCTCCATGCACAATGTATCGCAAGAAAAAATATTCCGCCCACATGCTTGGGCTGCATTCGGCACAGATAATATAGAGGCGGCGGATTATCGTGCGTGTGAGAATTATGGACCATTGTATAAGTAATGTGCATAGATCACCTCCGGTGATGGGTTGGTCTACATGGAATCAATTTAAGCAGAATATTTCCGAAAAAGCCGTGCTGGGAATAGCAGAAACAATGAAGGAGAAGGGGCTTTTAGCTGCTGGGTATCGTTATATAAACTTAGATGATTGCTGGCAGTCTAGCCAAAGGGACGAAAACATGCGCCTATGTTTTGACGAAGGGCGGTTTCCGAGCAAGGATGGTTTTATAGCAAAGCTAAACAAATTAGGTTTTAAAGCAGGATTGTACTCTTCTTGCGGTAATTTTACTTGTGAAGATATGCCGGGTAGCTATGGTTATGAAGATTTGGACGCTAAAACTTTTGTGGAGTGGGGTGTAGAGTATCTTAAATATGACTACTGTCATGTGGTAGATTTGCCAACTGACCCACACCACGAAGAGAGGAATTTCGCCATCCAATCTCCGCCGGTTTTGTACATCGGTGTGTCAGGTATTGGTAATGATGGCTATGAGTTAATGATTTCCAGTAAAGATGCAGAAGTTATTCCGCCTGCCCAATTCAACAATGGAATAATTACTGGGCTTGACTGTCCTCGTGCTTATGCTAAGTTTACGGTTGATGTCCCAAAATCGGGACGATACCAAATAGCAGTGGGGTATGCCAAAGAGGCATTCCCTTTTCGGCAGTTTCTATTGCTTTCTGTTAATGGTAATCCATGTGCGCAGGTTTGGTTTCCTCCAACAAGCGGGTGGAATTCTACAGGACGAGTAATGGCTGTAGTGGAGCTTGACGCTGGACAGAACATATTGGCACTTGCAAACCCAATACGAGGCCAGCGAGAAGACTCACAAATGCGGTATATCCGTATGGGCGAGGCATTGAAAAAAGCCGCACTGCCAGGGCAACCAATTTATTATTCCATTTGTGAACATGGTAGAACTGCACCGTGGGAGTGGGCAGGAGACATTGCATCGTCATGGCGTGTGTCACCTGACATTCGAGCAACTTGGGATGCAATACTCGATAATTATGAAATTGCGGCAGACCTGTCTCATTACCAGCGTCCGGGAGCATACAATGACCCTGATATGCTGGAAGTAGGCATCGGAGACCTAACTTATGAGGAAAACCGGAGTCATTTCATTCTATGGTGCATGTTAAGCGCCCCTCTTATTCTAGGATTAGATGTTTGCAATGCTGACGACAAAATTTTGTCGTTAATTACAGATACAGATTTTATCGGAATAAACCAAGATTCATTACTGTTACAAGCATTCAGAGTTAAACTAAACGACGGACTGGATTTATTAATTAAACCACTTGCAGATGATAGAGTTGCAATGTGTTTGTTTAACAAATCCGACACAGTGTTAGACAATGTGCATTTAGAGGTTAGCCAAATTCTTAGATACGATAATCGCATTCAATTAAACTTAGATGATAAATATAACATTCACAAGATACACATATCTGATACCTGGGGTTTCTCTGATGGTTTTTTAAGTATATCTTCAATTAACCCACATGCAGTGGCATTAGCAATTTTAGAAAAATAATCATAAAGTGGAGGCATATCATGGCAGGACGAGTGACTATACCAACGGATATGGATGTCATTAAAGAAACACTTGAAATTATGAAACGCTGGGGTGCAGATGCAATACGCGACTGCGATGGTACGGAGTTCCCTGTAGAATTGAAGGAAGCCGGGGCTAAAATTTACAACACATACTATACTACTCGCAAAGATAATATATGGGCAAAAGCCAACCCTGACGAAGTACAGCAAATGTACATTATGTCCAATTTTTGCACAGCGACTGAAAGCAGTTTAGAAATACCACTACTTGCGGGCATAAGTCCTGATTTAGTGCTGGTAAACGAGCGAGACAATATAAAGCGTTGGTGGGAAGTGATTGACCGCACTACAGGATGTGTTGTGCCGCCTGCCAGCTGGAATTATAGTAGCGGAATTGTTACTATAAACAAAACAAAACCCTATCACGAATACACAGTTAGTTTTCTAGCATATATCATTTGGGATCCTGTACATATGTATAATGCGGTAACCAACGATTGGAAGGATTTTGAACGCCAAATAACTTTCGATGTTCGTCAGCCCAAAACAAAAGAATTTTCACTAAACAGGCTACGTAAATTTTTGGAAGAAAATTCTCATGTAGATGTAGTACGTTTCACTACGTTCTTCCATCAATTTACACTTATTTTTGATGAGCTAAAGCGGCAAAAGTATGTAGACTGGTATGGATATTCCGCATCTGTAAGCCCATATATCCTCGAACAGTTTGAGAAAGAAGTGGGTTACGATTTCCGGCCGGAGTATATTATTGACCAAGGGTATTACAATGCCCAATCTCGCGTACCTAGCAAAGAATTCCGTGATTTTATGGCATTCCAGCGCCGAGAGGTTGCGGCTCTTGCAAAAGAGATGGTGGACATTACTCACGAATTTGGTAAGGAAGCAATGATGTTTTTAGGCGACCATTTTATTGGTGCAGACCCTTGGATGGATGAATTTGAAACAATAGGTGTAGACGCTGTTGTGGGCAGTGTTGGCAACGGAGCAACGTTGCGTCTGATAAGCGACATCAAAGGTGTAAAGTACACCGAAGGGCGATTTTTGCCATACTTTTTCCCAGACACTTTTTACGATGGGGGCGACCCAGTAAAAGAAGCTGTGGAAAACTGGATAACTGCACGTCGTGCTATCTTGCGTAAGCCAATCGACCGCATAGGTTACGGCGGATACCTAAAACTTGCGCTTCAATTTCCAGACTTTGTAAATTATGTAGAGCAGGTGTGTAACGAGTTCCGTGCGTTGTACGAAAATGTTAAAGGCGGCGTACCACATGCTTGTGCAAAGGTTGCAGTTTTAAACTGCTGGGGTAAGATGCGTGCGTGGGGTAACCATATGGTGCATCATGCATTGTACCAAAAGCAAAACTACAGTTATTTTGGTGTGATAGAAGCCCTTGCCGGGGGTCCTTACGATGTATCTTTTATTTCCTTCGAGGACATATTGGAAAATCCAGGTATCCTAGAGGACATTGATGTAATAATTAACACCGGTGCAGCGGATACCGCACATACCGGTGGCGAATACTGGGAAAATGAAAAAATCATCACAGCTATACGAGGTTTTATCGCTGGCGGCGGCGGCTTTATAGGCCTTGGCGAACCAAGTGGGCATCAGCATAATGGACGGTTTTTCCAGCTTGCATCAGCACTGGGTGTGGAAAAGGAAACAGGATTCACACTTGGTTACGACAAATACAACTGGGAGCAACATAAGCATTTCATTATGGAAGATATGCCTTTAGATATGCCATTTGACAAAATCTTTGGAGAAGGTACAAAAAGCATATATGCATTAGAATCCACAAAGGTTGTGTATCACCACGAGAAGGAAGTTCAGCTTGCTGTTAACGAATATTTCGATGGCAGATGTGTTTATTTTGGCGGTGTAGCTTACAATCCGGATACTGCCCGAATGATACACAGGGCTATTCTATGGTCTTGTAGGAAGGAAAATGAGCTAAACAAATGGTTTTCCACTAATCCAAATGTAGAAGTGCATTATTATCCCAAGCGGGGCAAGTGCGCCATATGCAACAACTCACAACTGCCACAAAACACCAAAGTGTTCAAGGATAGTGACTGTATAGAGATGACACTAAACAGTGGTGAATTAAAATGGTTAGATGTATAAAAAAAGGCCTAAGACCGAATAAATATCGGTCTTAGGCCTTTTTTTATCTGCGCAAGTTTTTTGTCAATAAAAAGTGTAGCGGGAATCTATATTTCGCTTTTCCGGCTTCACCGGGAGATTGCTTTAATAAGGCATCTTTCAGACGCCTGGAATCCCGGTTTGTGAAGTCCAAAAGATATGAATGGTGGATGATGGGGCCAAGCAGGGCTGCGGTGGTGTGAGTTTTTTTGATTTTTTTGGCTTTTTCGTATTCAATAAAAACATTTTGTTCAAGCGGTGTAAACAGGATTTTTTTGTTGAAATATAGCTTTTTGTTGACAGTATCATTCCTTATTAATATAATCACGTCTAACGGTCAACAGTGCAGATAATTAATAAATATTGTGAATTTTTACGCGTTTTAGATTAGCCTCGGTGAGCTTAAAGTACTCCCTTTTTAAGGCATATATTGGCATAGTGTGCTGTAGTACCGGTTTGTACTATTGCATAGGCTTTTTTAGCATAATCGTAAAAGTCCATGCGCTCTATTAATTCAAAGTCAGAGAAAGCTCTTTCTTGGTCTCTCACTTTAATTATTTCAAGAAAACTACCCCATATTTGAGGTGTAGGGTCTTTGGGTTCTGGTTTCATAAGCGACACTGGGTTTGTGGCATATGTATCTAGCGGAAAAAAGCGCAATAGCGCGTCAAGCAAATCTGTAACTTCCACGCCATCTAGGCGAACAAGCCTATTTGTGCCACTAGCTGCGGGATAGTTTGCGTCAGCTAGCACAATTGTATCGCCATGCCCCATCTCGCTAATAATTTTTAATAGTTTCGGCGAAAGAATTGGCGGAATGTTTCTAAGCATAAAATCATCTCCAATAAATTAGTGTATTTCATTTATTATAGCAGGCAAATCGACTAAATGGAGGATTAGAAATGAATTTATTTGTTGAAGAATTTATAGCTGTGCATCCAAGCGATAATCAAATTACGTGGCAGGCATTGGAATTTACAGCATTTCTTCATTATGGTATAAACACGTTTACTAACCAGGAGTGGGGCGACGGGACAGAGAGCCCAACCTGCTATAACCCATCTGACTTAAATACAGACCAATGGTGCGAGGCTCTTGTGGCGGCGGGAGTTAAGGCTTGCATTATAACCGCAAAGCACCATGACGGTTTTTGTTTGTTTGACACAGCATTTACCGAATATAGTGTCATGAATTCCCCAAAACCCAGGGATGTGGTATCAGAACTTGCTGCATCATGTGTTAAATATGGGTTAAAATTGGGCGTGTATCTATCTCCTTGGGACAGGCACGAGCCAAGCTATGGTAGTGGTACCGTTTACGATGATTTCTTTTGTGCGCAGCTAACAGAGCTAACAACAAAATACGGTCCCTTATATTCTGTGTGGTTTGATGGTGCTTGCGGCGAAGGGCCGAATGGCAAAAAACAGGTATATGACTGGGAACGCTATTACAGTGTGATTCGTAAGAATCAACCCAATGCAGTAATAAGTGTGTGTGGTCCTGATGTTAGATGGATAGGTAACGAAGCCGGCTACACTCGCCCTAGCGAGTGGTCTGTGGTGCCAACAAGAATGCGCAATACAGAAACTACGGCATCATTGTCGCAACAAAGCGACGATAGCGCATTTAGAGAAAAGCCTATAAGCGCCCAAGACGAAGACTTAGGCTCGCGAAAATTTTTAGCAGAGGAAATGAGTGCAGGAGGGAGCCTGTGTTGGTATCCGGCAGAAGTAGATGTATCCATACGGCCGGGCTGGTTTTATCATAAAGATGAAGACAATCAAGTGCGTAGCTTGGAAAATCTTTTAGACATATACGAAAAAAGCGTGGGTGGCAACGCAGTATTGTTATTGAATGTACCGCCAGACACTAGCGGTAGAATTAACACTGCCGATGCAAGCAGGTTAAAAGAGCTTGGCGACCGTATTAGGGCAATATATTCCTGTAGCCTTTTAGCTGACGCGGATGCAGATTGCGGTAATAATATATTTGTGGATGACGATACTTATTGGATAGGCAGCAATGAATGCGAGGAAATTGTGTTAACTTTGCCCGAACAAAGAACTATCACTCATATTGTGTTGTGCGAACAAATAAAACAAAGCCAGCGCATAGAGATGTTTTTTATTCAAGCAGAGGTTGATGGTACATGGAATACGCTGTGCGAAGGTGCTACAGTCGGGTTTAAAAAGATATGTCGCTTTGCGCCGGTTACTGTAAAAAATTTGCGCATAGTTGTAAAACAAAGTCGCATTGCGCCTACGCTCCGTTTTGTCGCAGCGTATAGAGATGTATAGTATGGTTAAGCAGATAACAATATCAGAAATAAATTATTCAATTAACGTAGCTTTAAAAGTATTAAAAGATGAGCTACCTATTTTTGTGAACAAATTTAAGCCGGCAGTTAGTAATAATAACATTTATACTCCAAGTGAGAATGACGACTGGACAAATGGTTTCCACACAGGACAATATTGGCTTGCGTGGGAGCTTAGCGGCGATAGTGCTTTTAAAGATGCTGCAGTAACTCATGTGTCAAGTTTCTACAAGCGCATCATAGACCGTGTTGTAGTGGATCATCATGATATGGGTTTCTTGTATTCACCATCATGTGTAGCGGCATGGCGGCTTGTATCAAGTGAAGAGGGCAAACAAGCTGCCATTATGGCGGCAGACAATCTTATAAGCCGTTTTCATATAAAAGGTGAATTTATTCAGGCATGGGGTGAATATGGCGCAGCAGACAACTATCGTTTAATTATTGACTGTTTGATGAATTTGCCGCTTTTGTACTGGGCATCGACAGAAACCGGCGATAGAAAATATGCAGAAATTGCAGATAAGCATACAGCGACATCTTTAAAAAATCTTGTACGTGAAGATAATTCTACATATCATACTTATTATTTTGATAAAGAAACCGGTGCACCGTTAAAAGGCGTAACAGCCCAAGGGTATAAAGATTCTTCGCCTTGGGCTAGAGGCCAGGCTTGGGGTATTTATGGGCTTGCGGTATCTTACCGCTACACTCAACGTTTAGAATGTGTAGCTCTGTTTTATAAGGTTGCAGATTTTTTTATCGGTCGTTTGCCAAAGGATATGATTTGTTATTGGGATTTGGATTTTAGCGATGACGACAGAGAACCAAAAGATTCTTCTGCTGCGGTTATAGCTGCTTGTGGCATGTTGGAAATGGCTAAATATCTGCCAGCAGATAAGGCAGAATACTATACAAATGTTGCGAGGCAAATTGCAGGTGCTATTGCGCGTGATTACACTGCACAGCCAAATAAGGCCAATGGATTGCTGTTGCATGGCGTTTATGCAAAAGCATCTGCCTACAATACGGTTTCCGACAGTGGCGTGGATGAATGTACTATTTGGGGAGACTATTTTTGGTTAGAGCTTTTAACTCGCCTATCGGGTGAGTGGAAAATATATTGGTAAGGTGGTTATTGGTATGGTAGAAATTTTTTTCCCCGGCGAAAAAGGAAATTTAGAGCAAACGACAGACCTATGTATAGCTGCGCACCAGGATGACATTGAAATTATGGCATATGGTGCTATTGCTGAATGTTACGGCGTGACAGATAGGCATTTTACTGGCGTTGTAGTTACAGATGGCAGTGGTTCGCCTCGTAGTGGTGTATATGGCGATTATTCAGATGAAGAAATGAAAACGGTTAGAGCCATCGAACAGAAAACTGCTGCATCGATAGGACGTTATAACGCACAAGTTTTGCTTTGGCACAAAAGCGGAGAGGTTAAAGACCCAACAAACCGTGCAGTAATTGATAACTTTAAGAGGCTTATTTTAGAATGTAAACCGGACACATTATACACACATAATCTTGCAGATAAGCATGACACTCATGTTGCCGTTGTCATGCATGTAATACGTGCGCTACGAGAATTACCTGTGGAGAATCGTCCTAAAAAAGTAATATCGCTGGAAGTATGGCGGTCACTAGATTGGCTGTGTGATGAAGATAAGGTGGTACAAGACACCGCTATTTACCCAAATCTTGCATCTTCTTTGGTGGGTGTATTCGATAGTCAAGTGTCCGGTGGCAAACGCTACGACTTAGCTACGCTAGGGCGCAGGTTAGCGAATGCAACATTTTTTGCCAGCCATTCTGTAGATAATTTTGAAAGTGCAAGTTATGGCTTGGATATAACGGAATTTGTAAATAGCAATGCAAATCCTGCAGAGTTTATAACGTCATATATTAAAAAATTTAATGAGGAGGTTGTAACCCGCATAAGTATGTTTTCATAGTCGTAATTGCAAGCTATAGTTAAGGAGCGATATTGATGAATTTTTTAGGCATGAGCATTAATCTAAAAAACATTCCGGTTATAGACCCAGAGTTTATTCCTATGGGATTGTTTAACCGTGAATTTTTGAAGCAAGCGAAAAAACCGATAGCCGTTTGTGTAGAACGTGACGGCGGCAAAAGAGCTGTGTTTGACACGTTTATAACAGGCACAAATACTGCTGCTGACAGATATTACATAGAGCGCTTAGTTAAATTTTTGTTATGGTCTAAAGGCGGATACAAGATACAAATTTGTGGTTGTGAAGAAATCGCTGCATATATAAAAGAAGCATACTCGCCCGAGGGTAAGTATGCTTTTGACAATGGCTTTATGACAAAAATATATGAAAGACAATTTAATATAACAGCGTTACCACTTGAGCAAAAGCCACAGGAAAACGAACAATCTAAACCAGTGGGTGGTAACAACACTGGTTGTCGTATCGGTTTTGATGCCGGTGGTAGCGACCGCAAAGTGTCCGCAGTTATAGATGGCCAAGCTGTTTTTAGCGAAGAAGTCATATGGCACCCAAAAATCACACCTGATCCGGATTATCACTTTAACGGTATTGTAGATGCAATGAGAACAGCAGCAAGTAAAATGCCTCGCGTGGACTCCATTGGCGTAAGTTCTGCCGGTATTTATATCAATAACTATACTATGGCAGCCTCACTGTTCTTAAAAGTTTCGCCCGAAGACTTTGAAACAAAAGTTAAAGATATTTACATCCGTGCTGCTAAAGAAATAGGTGACGTGCCACTAACGGTAGTAAATGACGGCGATGTTACTGCACTTGCAGGCGCAATAGAGCTTGGCGATAACAATGTATTGGGTATAGCTATGGGCACAAGCGAGGCAGGTGGGTATATAGACCAAAGCGGCAATATAAAAGGTTGGTTAAATGAACTTGCATTCTGCCCAGTGGATGCATCGCCTAACGCAATGCAGGACGAGTGGAGTGGCGATATTGGCTGTGGGGTAAAATATTTTTCGCAGGATGGCGTAATAAAACTGGCAGAAAAAGCGGGAATAAAGTTTGCTGCGGATCAAAGCCCGGGCGAAAAGTTGAAACAAGTGCAAGAGATGTTTGGCACAGAACAGGCGGAAGTGGCAAAGGACATTTTCTATTCGATAGGATGTTATTTAGGGCATACTTTGCCGTATTATCACGATTATTATGGCTTTAAGCATGTGATATTGCTGGGCAGGGTAATGTCTGGCGAGGGGGGTAATATTCTGCTGGAAACAGCACAAAAAGTGTTGGCTGAAGAATATGATGGTTATAAGTTTAGCATGCACACCCTAGATGAAGAGAACCGTCGGGTAGGGCAAAGTGTGGCTGCGGCCAGCTTATAGGGAGGCAATTTTATGAAACCAATTAAAGCAATAATGATAGGTGCCGGCCAAAGAGGCAATGGCTATGCAACGCACGCAAAATCTAACCCAAATGACCTTGAGTTTGTTGGTGTAGCCGAGCCTAACGATACAAGACGCAGTGTCTTTGCAGACAAGTATGGTATTGATAAGGAAAATTGTGTTATCGCATGGCAGGACGTATTTGCCCGTGATAAATGGGCAGATGTGGTAATGATTTGCACGTCGGATGACATGCATTACCAGCCAGTAATGGCAGCGATAGAAAAAGGCTACGATGTCTTGCTGGAGAAACCAATTTCGCCAAGCGCACAAGAATGTGAAGCTGTGGCTGCTGCGGCCGAAGCTAAAGGTGTAAAAGTAGTGGTTTGTCATGTAATGCGCTACACAGCGTTTTGTGTTGCTATCAAAAAAGTAATTGAAAGCGGAGACATAGGCAAAGTTGTTACAATTGTGCACAACGAAAATGTTGGGCATATACACCATTCGCATAGCTATGTGCGCGGTAATTGGCGCAATACTAAAGAAAGTAGCCCTATGATTTTGGCAAAATGTTGCCACGACATGGATATGTTGCAGTGGTTTGTAGATAAAAAATGCCTGCGATTATCATCCTTTGGTTCGCTTAGTTACTTTAAAAAAGAAAACTGCCCGGAAGGGGCAACTATGCGGTGTACAGACGGCTGCACTGTTGATTGTCCGTACGACAGTCGTAAATTGTATCTTGAGGCCAAAGATAACGATTGGTTCCGCACAGCAGCAACCGGGCGCTCTGGCGCAACCGATGAAGAAGTAGAAACAGCCCTTAAAACAGGCCCGTATGGCCGGTGCGTATATCAATGCGATAACGATGTGGTAGACCATCAAGTAGTTAATATGGAGTTTGAGGATGGTATCACTGTATTTCTGTCTATGTCATCGTTTACGCCGGATACAAGCCGCTCGATTAAGGTGATGGGCACAAAAGGGCAGATTAAAGGCCATACCGAAAAGAACACCATAATTGTTACAAGCTTTATAACCGGCGAAGAAGTAGAAATAGATGTAACATCTACAGGCGGCCATGGCGGCGGAGATCAAGGTATTATGAATGCCTTTTGCGACTATATCAGAGGCAAAGAAGTTGCAGGTATATCTGATATAAGTATTTCTGCAAAAAATCACGAGTTGTGTTTTGCAGCAGAAGAATCTCGACTTAAAAATGGAGCCGTAGTAGAATTGAGGTAAAGTTATGCTGCAAAGAATCGAGTCCGATTTGTTTCAAGCAGAAATTAATCCTATCGGTGCAGAACTGTTTAGCCTAAAATCAAAACAAACGGACACCGAGTATATTTGGCAGGGCGACCCTGCTTGGTGGCCGGACCGTGCTATAATTCTGTTCCCCATAGCGTGTGCTATGAAGGACAACACCTACACACTTGGCGGTAAAACGTACACCATGCCCAAGCATGGCTTTGTGAGGGGTGCTACTTTTTCTGTTTTGGGGAAAGGTTCTTCCAAGGTTGTTCTCGAGTATAGCGACAACGAGGAAACCCGCAGAATGTACCCGTTTTCGTTCACATTCCAAGTTGTATTTGAACTGGTGAGCAATACATTATCCACCACGTACAGGGTTATTAACCGCGGCAAAGATGCCATGTACTTCTCCGTAGGTGCGCACGAAGGATACTGTTGCCCAAGAGAAGATGGCGAATCATTTGAAGATTACTACTTGGAATTTGAAAACAACGGCACATATAATTCAGAAATGATAACCCCGGAAGGTTTGTTAGAGGGCGGAACCTATACCGTAATAGAAAACGGCAAAATCCTCCCGCTAAAGCATGAGCTGTTTGTAGATGACGCATTGATATTCAAAAATGTGCCAAGCAGTAAAGTTTACTTAAAGTCAAAAAAAACCTCTACCGTAGTAGAGGTGGATTACAAAGATGCGCCGCATTTGGGCATTTGGACAAAGGTTGGTGCGCCATATATCTGCATAGAGCCGTGGTACGGCTTGCCGGATGAAGCAGCACACGACGGCAAAATTGAAAACAAGCTGGGTATTAATAAGTTAGATGCAGGTAGCGAATTTGAATGGACACATGCTATTACCATCACTCAATAACTTTGCAGAAGGGGCAAGACAGCCCCTTCTTTTTGTATGCTAGGAAATTTAAAGAGCCGCCTTGGAGGATTTAAAAATGACCTTAAAAACCAAATCATATACATCATTGGACGCACTGCGCATCCCCTTTAAAGCATCCCCTTCTGCCACAACTCTGCAGCTGCTAATCAGCGCAATACAAGCCGCCGGGCCAACCGTATTTATGGCGTTAGCCACGGCATTCTTTGTGGATACTGCTATTGCAATACATGCGGGAGCGCTCGAACGTGTCGCAATCATTCTGCCTTTAATTTTGCTGATTTTGGTTGTTGGGGTTAACAGCACAATCGGCAGCTTGCCGGGCTTTGCCGTTTCGCGCCTTAGGTTTAACCTAGAGCGTGAACTTGCGCCCGCATTGCTGGATATACGCGCAAGCCTTAATTACAAGCACGTAGAAAGTGCCAAAAGCTGGGAGCTGGTGGAGCGCGTTACGAAAAAGCCCATACAGGCGTTCGTAGATGGTGTACGGGCATATGCTACGATATTGCGTTGTATTGTGGCAATATTATCGGTGCTGGGGCTTGTGGTGGCGTATATCTGGTGGGCGGCACCTGTGATACTGGCGTTTGCGATACCGCTGATGTGGGTAGCATTGCGCGCCGGGCAAAAAAACTACGAAGCGCACGTAGACACACGCAAGTACGAGCGCAGGCACGAGTATTATAATGATGTACTTACAAACCGTCATGCAGTCGAAGAGCGCAGCCTCTTTGGATACAGCCGCAGTGTAAGCGGGCGGTTTATGGAGCAATATGAAACGGCGCGTAAAATGCGCTTTTGGGTTACAGCCAAGCAATATGTAATGATGAAATGCGTGAGCCTTAGTATGGCGGCAGTTGCTTTTCTGGTAGCGGCCACACTGATATTACCGCTAACGAGGGGAGACCTTAGCCCCGGGATGTTTATGGGAATTGTGTCGGCTGTTTTTGGTATGATTGGCACACTTGGCTGGTTGTTGCAGGACGCGACAGAAGAGGTTTCCAAGTCTCGAGAATACTTAAATGACTTTACCGCGTTTGTGGAACTAAGCCGCACCAAAGGCGCAAAAGACCTTCCCGACGCCCACCCGCCCGTATTCGAGACGTTGGAGTTCCGCAACGTCCGTTTCCGGTACCCTTCGCAGGCTATGCAAATATATGTGCTGGATGGTATTTCCTTTAAATTGGAGAACGGCAAGCATTACTCCTTTGTAGGTGCAAATGGCGCGGGCAAAACGACCGTAACCAAGCTACTTACAGGGCTGTATGATGAATACGAGGGCGAAATTTTAGTAAATGGTAAGGAACTTAGGCAGTACCCGCAAAGTACGGTAAAGTCTATGTTTTCCGTCGTGTATCAAGATTTTGCGCGGTACCAAATAAGTATGCGGGATAACATAGCTTTGGGCAATGCAGCAGCGGATGACGAAATCTGCAAAACCGCCAATTCTGCGGGGCTTGCCGACACCATCAGCAACTTGAAGGACGGCATAACAACTCCGCTGGGCAAAATAATGGAGGATGGCGTGGATATCTCAGGAGGGCAGTGGCAGAAAGTAGCTATCGCCCGTTCACTTCTAAGCCGCGCCCCTATAAAAATATTGGATGAACCTACCGCCGCTCTCGACCCGATAGCCGAAAGCGAAGTCTACCGCAACTTTGAAGCCCTTATGCGCGGCAGGACAACTATTTTTATAAGCCATCGCCTAGGCTCAACAAAGCTGGCCGATGAAATTCTTGTAATCGACCAAGGCAAAGTGGCAGAACGTGGCACACATGATGAATTGATGGAGCAAGGCAAAATATACGCGCAAATGTACGAGGCGCAGAAGGAGTGGTACGAATGAAAAAATATGGAGTATTGTCAATGGCAGTGCGTACCTCCGGGATGTACATACGCGAATCTAACTGGTATGGAGCGTTGGAACATACATTCACGCTTGTTACGGCCCTAGCGTCTGCGGGAATGATTATAGCCACACAAAGGCTGTTCGATACTGCCGTTCAAGCCGTCTATGGCGAATTTTGGAACGTGCTTATTCCGCTTGGCGTACTGGTGGCACTTTCTGTGCTTACGCAAGTAGGCAATGGCCTTGAGAACTTCTTCTCAGAAGCGGGCTTTATACGGAACGAAGGCCGATACATGCAGCGTCTCCAAATGAAACTCTCTCGCATCCCCGCCAAAAAATTCGAGGACACGGCATTCCTGGACGATGTGGAGAAGGCAAGAGATGGCGTTGAGATTATAGGCGGTTTCACATATTTTACTTTGCAATTTATCACATATTATGCGGTATTTTTCATAGCTGTTGGGGCTTACTTATTCTGGTTATCCCCGCTGCTGCCTATCGTAATAGTCATATCGTTTGTGCCGGCACTGCTTGGCCAGATTGCGCAAATAAAAGTGTTTGCCGAGGTTGAGGAGAAAAATGCACCCGGAAGACGGCGATACAACTATTACCAGCGCGCCATAACAGACAGGGAATTTTATAAGGAAACACGGATACTGGGCGCATTCCGCTACTTTCATAGGCTATTTTCCCAAACGCTCATTGATGTGACACAAAAAGTTTGGCGCACCGAGCGCAAGGCACAAACAATTAGGTTGGCGCTTGGTCTCGCTACTTTTGCGGGGCTTGGTGTGTCGCTGTTTATGCTATTCAATGCCACAATGTCCGGTGCAATTACAATCGGTGCGTTTGCTGCTGTGCTTGCGTCACTCGCGCGGATTTTCTACATCATGGAAGAAATAATTATGATGAACATGGGCGAAAACTTGCAAGAGGCCGGCAAACTGGCCAATTACTTTCGCCTGATGGACATGGAAGAAGTCGGCGGCGAAATTGGAACGCCCGACTTCTCGCATGGCATAAAAGCAGAAGGCGTGAGCTTCACATACCCCGGCCGGAGTGAAGCCGCCATAAGCGGCATATCTCTAACGATACGAAGTGGCGAAACTATAGCCATAGTAGGCGAAAATGGTGCGGGTAAGTCCACATTGGTGCGCCTGCTTACAGGGTTGTACGCGCCGGACATTGGTAAAGTAACGGTAGGTGGGCTGGACACACAAACTACGCACCCTTCAAGTATTTCAAGCGGCACTTCGGCTGTTTTCCAAAATTTCCAGCGTTATAAGATGATGCTGGGGGATAACGTGGCGATTAGCGATACAGCGGACGCGTTTAGCGAGGCAAGGATAAAGACAGCACTTAGCGAAGCCGAAGTTGGGACAGAATCGCCATTAGATACGATGCTATCGCCCGAATTCGACGGAATTGACCTCTCCGGTGGGCAGTGGCAACGCGTGGCGATAGCTCGCGGCCTTTACCGCCATAATGGCTTCATAGTTTTAGACGAGCCTACCGCGGCAATTGACCCACTGGAAGAAGCCCGCCTTTACGGGCAATTTAAGCGTCTCGCCGAGGGCAAATGCGCCATAATCATAACCCACCGTTTAGGCTCCGCTAAGCTTGCAGACCGCATAGTAGTGATGGAGAACGGTGAAATTGTGGGCGAGGGTACGCATGACGAATTAATATCTTGCAACATAAAATATGCCGCCATGTGGGAAGCACAGGCGGCATGGTACCAAGATACAACGCTATAAAAGCGTGTTATAAACATTCACATATTTTTCTGCTGCCATAGCCCAGGAGTAATCTCCGGTTATGGCATTTTTTACGAGTGTGCTCCAGTTTTCAGAATGGTACACATTTAACGATTCGTTAATTGCCCACATTAACCCGCTTGCAACATAGTCTTCAAACAGGAAGCCGTTGCCTGTGCCCGTATGCGGGTTAAAGTGTTGCACGGTATCTGCCAAGCCGCCTGTTTTGCGTACAATCGGAATAGTGCCGTGCCGCATGGCGAACAATTGCCCCAAGCCGCATGGCTCAAACACCGAAGGCATCATAAACATATCGGCGCCGGCGTAAATACGTTGGGCTAGGGTTGCGTCAAAAGTGATATTTGCGCTTAATTTGCCGTGGTAACGCCATGCAAATTCCCGCAGCATGTTTTCGTAGCGCTCTTCGCCTGTGCCAAGTACGACTAACTGTATATCTTTGCTTAGTAGCTCATCCAGAATAATTGACATTATGTCAAAGCCTTTTTGCTCTGCTAAGCGGGTTATCATTGCAAACATAGGCACATCGGAAACAGGTAATCCCAGGGATTCTTGCAGGCGGTGTTTATTCTCCCGCTTTTTGTCCAAAGAATTTTCGTCGTATTTTACAAACATACGCTTGTCGGTTTTAGGGTTGTGCTCCACAGTATCTATACCGTTGGTTATGCCGAATAATTTGCCTTCTACCGTGCCTTTTTGGTACAAGAGGCCGTTCATGCCGTAGCCGTAAGAAGGTGTCTGAATTTCGCGGGCATAAGTTTCGCTAACGGTGCTAACCGCATCTGCATGTAGTATGCCAGCTTTCAAGAAACTGATATTGCCGTTAAACTCCAAGTCGCCACTGGTGTAATATCCGTCGTTAAGGCCAACTTCCCACAAGATTTCCCGCCCAAATATGCCTTGGTAGTTTAGATTATGAATCGAAAACAGGCTTTTGATATGCGCAAAGTCGCTAAACTGGCGGTAAATATCCCGCAAATAAGTGGGGCCAAGGCCTGTATGCCAGTCGTTAAAATGCATAATGTCCGGCATATAGCCAATATGATGCAGCATTTCGATAGACGCCTTGGTAAAGAACGCAAAACGCTCGAAGTCGTCGCCATAGCCGTAGTAGCCATCTCGGTAGAAATAGAAGTCGTTTTTGATAAAGTACACCATGTCGCCCTTGCCGTTTTCATCTAAGGCAAGAATAGTAGCCTCTTGGCTGCGCCAAGAAAGATGCACGGTAAACTGTGCAACTACGCTCGCGTTTTCGATTAAATTAGCCGGAACAGATTTATACAAAGGTAAAACCACTCTTGCGTCTACCTTCTTTTTACGCAATGCTTTTGGCAGAGAACCCGCAACATCTCCAAGCCCACCAGACTTGGAGTAGGGGTTAACTTCCGTAGAAACCATCAAAACTTTTAAATTTTTAGCCATTTGATACGCTCCTTCCGTGCAATATTATAGTTGCTAAGGTTGGCAATGTAAATTACAATCTAAGATGTGTGCAAGAAAAAGGTCAACGAGAAGAAATGGCCCACGGAAAAGGCGGAAAGAGCGGATAAAAGCGGATTGCCTGCGGCGCAAAATCTGTTTTTAATCCGCCGTTATCCGCTCTTTCCGTCTTTTCCGTGGGCTATGCCTTTAAAAGTAGGGGTGCGATGTGTATAAAGAAATTACGGACTACATAAAAAAAGACATTTACCCTTTCCACATGCCGGGGCACAAGCGCAACCCTTTATTTTTGCCGCCGGATTTGTTGTCTCTTGATATAACGGAATTGCCCGGAACGGATGTTTTAGGTTCGCCAACTGGCATAATTGATAATTTGCAAAACAGAATAGCTTCGTTTTACGACGCAACGCGTTCGTTTTTGCTGGTGAACGGTTCATCCGCTGGGGTAACGGCGGCCATTCTTGCTACCTGTGCGGAAGGCGCGCCGCTTGTTATACCACGCAACGCGCATACAAGTGTGTACAATGGGTTGGTTCTTTCCGGGGCAGTGCCTGTATACATTCTACCGGAAATAACTGCCGACGGTTTGTGTGGCGGCATTACCCCAGCGCAGTTGGACAATATACCACAAGGTGCTACGGTGTTGGTTGTAAGCCCTACATATGA